>Ga0265780_10005141_pt1 | contig 16650 bp, 22 predicted proteins | sample P1T30metagenome_FD_192432 | JGI IMG/M metagenome (GOLD analysis project Ga0265780, IMG submission 192432) | Plant litter microbial communities from East Loma Ridge, Irvine, California - P1 T30 | ecosystem: Environmental > Terrestrial > Plant litter > Unclassified | place: USA: California... | reverse complement strand
CTCATACAGCGCACGGTCAATCGCCGCGGCAACGGTAAGTGTGCCACCAATGACGGCACAGAGACCGACGAGGAATCCGGAGAAGGTTTTGTCACGGACCTCACGGTTGATGACCTTCATGGGTGAGATGTCCTATCATATTGTCAGCATTTCAATCACCAAGCTCAAAGAGATCGACTTACATAAGAGAAAAATACACCCGGGATGCCGCCCCTAGCGTGGATCCTCTCCTTGTGGCCATCTTTCTCATCAGTACCACCTTGTAGACTCCGCTTGTGGCTCGTCACAGAATACTGATGCGTCTCAATGCTACCCTTGTATGACGCGTCGATGGTTGTACCCAAGATATCATCGTGCTTGGAAGAGCGAGGAAGTTCCTTTTCCCAGCCAAGTGGCAGATAAGCAGTCGATACGACCTTTATGAAGTACATGAAGTTGTATGCCTTCTCCTCGGTGTGCTGGTCTGTGTTGTCAAGGGGATTGATGTGATGGTTTGACCATCCACCAGGACCAGAATCCTTGTGCTTTTTCTGCATATCCTGGACCACAACGTCGCTGAGCTGAGGGCCGAAGCGGAGTTGGTGGATACGGTGGGTGAAGGTATGCGCGTACTCATCCTTGAAGTAGTTTTCGAGGTCGTGCACGTGCAGGTTGCCATTGGAGAAAGACTTTCCAGGTGCAATGTGGAAGTTGCCCACAACCTTGTTCACCTTGATACTGCCTTCCAGTCGGCATCCTTCTTGGCGTTGTTGGTCGAGGTGTTCGGCATAGTGTTCGCGCTCACATTGTTCTACGCCTTCACCACGACCGAAAGACCATGATATCGAGGCATAGGCATCGCGGACATCGTCGCAGGTATTGCAGCAACCGGCCTTCTTTGCGTTGGTGGGTGCGGGTGCGCCATAGCATTGGCCGCAGTAGTCGGGGGCCAAATGTGTGGCTTCATCCGCGTGCCTGTAGTTGTCGTTAGCACATGACCTTCAAAGCTGTCTCTTGTGGCAAGATCAATCAATGTAGGTGCACTTACAGATCTAAAGCCTTGATCTCAATCACACGGCTGCCCTCGGCCTCGGGGCTCAATCGCACCTTATTGATACCGTGCGTGACGCCCATCTGCAACTCTCCAGACACATCCATAACATCGAGCGTGAGTAATTCGCAGGGTACCCTCGGGAACGATATGTTCAGTGCAATTTCCATGCGCTCGCCTCTACCTTTATCCACCACCAGTTCCGGCCTCACAGTCACTCTCCTGTAGTCTGCCCACTCGCCCCATGACAACCAAAAGATTACCAGCAAGCTGGCGATTGTGACAATTCCACCAGACGTTGTACGTACGCGCGCATCCTCGACCGTCTTGGTAAAGGCGTCGAGCCTGTTGAATCGCGATTTGGCAGGCATTTTTGTGGGCTACCGCTGCAGGGCGGTTGGAATTGTTGAGGTGAGTCGAGAGATTCAACGTTCAAGTAGTGAGGTTTGCAGGGGAAGGTGATTTCCAGGCTAAGACCGCGGGGCGGACGGTGTTACTGAGCGTGGTCTCGGTATCCAGGGCTCGTGTCTTGAACGTGGGACCGAATGACCGAATCACTGGGGTTGTGGGTGCAATTGACAGTGCACTTGAGCGTGAATGGGGCAAAAGAATGGAATGAAAAATCAGCACCGTTTGGGCCAAAGCCGCAATATCATTGTACAGAGAAGAGAAAGGGTAAGAAAGTAAGCGGCGCGTCGTTGCGACTTGTCTTGTTCGGCTGAGACTAAAGGACAGCTATGCGACTGATTGCTTAGCTCCGGCCTGCAACCGCGCTAGAGTGAATTCGGCAGGCACATCGGCTCCACCAGCGAACGTCAAACGCCACAGGTTCCCAACGTATACTGTGGCTGTGGCTGAGGAGGGGACAAGGATCAAGGTAAATGATTGAATCAATGTTATTAGGTTTTGGGAGACAGCTAGGATGCCCTATGAAAATGCGACAAGGCAAAGACCATAAAAGAATATCTGTCTTTGCCGTAAAATCGATGACTAGCTTACGATGCAAGCACGTTCCTAAGCATGCTGTTGAACCCCTCGCTAAGCTTGTGCAGCTCGACAATATCCGGCTTCTTCGGTTCGCCTGCCTTTCTCCGTAGCTTCTCGGCAGCACGAGCTCTGCTTTTACGCTCAGCTTCAATGGGATCTGCAATGTCGGCGTCATCCATGTCTTCCGAGTTCTCCGAGTCGCTACCATCAGCGTCGAGTTCCAGATCCTGGAGATCCATCTACCAGACTGTTAGCATGTATACGAGCAGGTAACTGATAAATGGGCACAAGCACAAACCGGATTGAGTCCAAAGTCACTCGACTTGAAACCAGCGATACCGCCCATGAGTGGATCGGGCTCATCGCCACTAGCCATCTTCTGCCTCGTCTTGTCTTGGTGCCACTTCTTTCTCGCCATCTGCCACTTGATCAGACTATTGATCTCGTGGACGGCCTTGTCCTTGTCGATTATGCCTGCATCCATGCCACCCTGGAACAGTGCATTCATGTCTAGCTTGCCGCCGCTCCCGGGTCCATGCCGCAGGAAATCCAGAATGCCTTCAAGCCAGCCCATCAGCTGCCCGAAAAGGCCGTTATCGTGCTTGTGTACTTCGTGGACAAACTTATAGAAGTTGCCCTCATGGCGTGCGCACAAATCGATAAACGCTTGTACGGTTTGGTTGGGATCTGCCGAGACTTCCTGCCGTTGACAAGCTTCAATCGTCTTGATGGTGTCGTCGGCGAACAGAGCGAAATCGGTGATACTATTGTATACGTTTGCAGACTTGTAGACCCGAACAAGGGGTTCGTAGAAGATGGTGAACAAGTCCCTAAACAATTGAAGGGTTGTTGGCTGCACTCGTTAGTCGAGGATTACGCAAGCAATACACCAAGTGAACTCACCTCTTCAATAATCTGCAGCATCATGAGCTTATCTCTTTGTCGGAGACAGAGCTTCAGGTACTGTTTCAGATGTGCGAATAGCTCAGCGCCTGATCGCATTTCCTTTTCAACCTGATTGGTCGTGTTAGTTGCTATGCTGGTAGTGCTGCGGTTACTAGTCGTTCGACTGAGCCGTCTTGATCTCACATTTTCGACGGCGTTGTTCCACGCAACATAGGCGTTGAACACCTTCTCGACTTGTTGCGGTGTCAATTCCGGTTCAAAAAAGTCTGATCGCAGTATGGTGACCACCACGTCTACGTTGTCACGGGCAGCTTCCTCGCGTATCACGTCCTTGACAGCCTCATCTGCCTGTACATATGCTTTAATCTTGTTGCAGAGTACCTCGTCCTTGATCCTAGTCGTGCCTAGCGTTTCGATCGTCTTCCCTACAGACGTAACGCCGTCGTTGATGGCCATGCCGAATATGCGTTGAAGCAGTGACCGCGCACCAAATGGTTGTGCAAGGAACAAGTCGAGAACTCCGCTCATGACCGCTGCAGGGTTTGCTATCCTGATGACATTTTTGAGCACACTGTATGGTACGAGTGAGTGTATACGCTTCGCTTGCGCAAAAAGCTCTGGCGAGTTGTCTTCGGCTAAGAATAGATGGTAGATGGTAGCAGCGACTTCTATCCGCAGCCATTCGGCGAACTTTTGGTACTCTGGTTTGAGTTCTTTGATGCTGTTCTTGACTCTGACTTCTTCGAACAGGTGGGACAGCCCGTTGCTCTCTACTATTTCTCTTCTGAACTTCTCCATGTGAATGTCGAGCTCTGCGGCTCGCTTTCGCGCGACTTCGTAGAATTGCTTTTGCTCTTCAATGCGCTTCTTGTCCATTTCTTCTCGCCTCTGAATGTCTTCCATTTCTTCCTCGTTCACCTCTATAGGATCGTGAGTCAGGAATTCGGCCATGGCGTTAGATTGAGCAATGCGGTCATTGTGCAGGAATGATCGGAGGAAAGCGCGAAGGGAAACACGTTGCTCCTCTCGGTACAGCTTCCGAGGTGGTTTGTATGCTGAAAAGTCGCCTGAAAGTCTGGGAGAGCGATCTCCAAGTGATGTCTGTGATTTGTTCTTCTTGTGTCCACTACCAAAAATGTAGCTACGGAGTCCACCACCACCATTGCTCTCGGCAGAGTCAGGGGGAGGAGGAGGCCCTTGGGTGGAATTTGAAGAGATGGAGCTAGCATCGTCATCATCAGCACTTGATTGGAGCAGGCTGTCTTTTGCGTTTTTCCGGGGTAGCGGAGCGAGGACCTTGCCTGGAAGCTCGAGGCGTATCCGCTTATGCAGCTGAACAAAGTCTGCGTACCGGCGGCCGATGTAGATGTCTTGGCCTCCGGCTTGTTTGACTCGTATGATGTACTCCTATAGTCACGATATCAGAATGTGGCGCCTGGGCCCTAGGTACTGACTGACTCACGGCATGTGTGTGGTAACGGAGATGTCTCTTCACCGATGTCGTTCTGACGCCTGCCACGTTGACGTCCCAGCCATTGATCAAGTGCCCGCTCGGTGCATTCATGGTGAGACCCTTCTCGTCTGCTTGACGGTCTACGATCTCCATTTCGGCAAAGCGTATCCTCTCTTCGTAGCCTGATGCGGTTGGAATACCAGAGACCATCATGAGCTCGACTAGCTTCTCGGCTTTGAGGGCCAGCTTTCGCCTCTTGGTCTCCTCCAGTCGGTCTTCTGAAGATGAAATGTCTTTGCTCGCAAAGGACTCGAGGAACTACAGCAGCAACATTGTCAGCTCCTCCCTTCCCGCCCACTATGACCTCATCAACATACAACTTGGAGTTTGTCCTGCCAGAACTCCTTCTCTTTGGCCTTGTCCAGAAACGGAAAGTTCCGGACATGATTGACGAATATGTAGCGGAGGAGGGGCAGCTCCGAGTCTTCTGGCGCAACCTCGCCGGCATCTGAGCGAAAGGGTGCGCCAAAGCGCCTCAGGGCAGTGGGAGAGGAGAGCTCGGCGATTTCGAATTTGGTCTGCTGCGAGATGAGTTCGCGCTTGAGATCTGCGCAGTTGTCAGTCCTGCCAGGGTCTGCGCCTCGCTGCCATGGCCGGCCTTACAATGCTCTTGCTTTCCCGTCAAGATGGATCCCTCGGGCGGCACCGAGACGGTAGAGAACTTGGAGTAGCTGGTGTCGTTGCGCATGGGCACGGCTGGCCGCAACGACTGGTCAGGCTTCTGGATTGGGGCTTGGGCGTTCATGGTGGTGGGTTCAGTAGTACCGTTGAGCTGGATGGCTGGCGGGGTGTTCAGGTTGGCGGACATGACTTGAATTAATACAAAAAAGGCAAAACGGGAGCTAAGGCGCCGCGCCCAGGAACAAGGAAGAAGTAGGAGGAAGAAGAGGAAAAAGAAGGAAAATAGGGTGAAGAAAGTTTATTAGGACTGCCTTGAGGTCCTTGCGCCGCCAGTCATGGACGCGCGTGTTGTATGACGCCCGAATGGCAGGCCGCAGTAGAAGAGTTGTAATAGCTGTGGCTGCGGCTGCGGCTGGTGCTGAGGCTGGTGCACCGGTGGAGATGCGGGCACGACTTGCAATGCCAAAAGACAGAACAGGGGCTGCACCGCCAGTTCTCTGCTCGATGCGGGTCGCTGCAGTGCGTGTCGGCACGTAAACGATCGTGGCTGAGTGACGCAACTTCTCAGCCCTAGCCCACTTGACGTATGGCCCACACGCACGACCCGCGGGGATTCACAAAGGAAGCCACGGCATCTTTATACCTTGGCTACGCCCACCCTAGTCCTCTTGAGTGCCCTCGCCAGTACACACGGCATTCCGTGCGGCGATATCGCACACAAGTTGCATCGCCTTCATGTTTCGTTGCCGTTGCTTGCCTCGCGTCCGATTCAAGCCAACCTACCCCTCCTCGAGCCGAAGTCGCAGTAGTCGGGCCTGACCCTCGGACCGCAACTATTCTCAAGATCATCACAACAGTGTCCCCTCCCCCCGGGCTGAGTGAGAGTCGAACAGGTTTTGGCCGTAGCCAAGCTATCCGATTCTTTCCGTGTACTCCTGCTGACCGCATGTTGAACATAGTCGTGTCACTTCAAACCCCCTTCCGAACTTGGGGGATGGCATCACGGGGATAGCACACATTTTTGTCGGGTTCAACGTGAATATGGTGTATGTGCTCATTGTACATGATACAATCTCATAAGGAGACGGTGTCGAAATTGCCGTTGCTGGCATGAGAATACCACACATGACGCCTGTTTGAAAACAAATCCCAACGAGACTGCCAGCACCATCACTACCACTGGCAGCCTGACCTGGGTGAGAAAATACACCACCCAAACGCCAGCCCTCTCCACATCGTACACTATGCTCAAAAAGATGCATTCAGACAGACCCTCAGTAATTGAGCTCTCCGCTGCCACCACCACCGACAGCGTCCAAGTCCTCGTAACTCTTGATAGACCGGCCTTGCACAGACTGTACAGGTCCAGGGCCGCCCTCGCCATACCGTTGAGGACCGAGTCGGCCACCGCGAGGTGGAGTCAGGCGGCCGCCATTGACAGCCGGACGACTACGGCCGTCGCGTGGTTGCCTGTCATAGGGCCCAGTACGGCTGTTGAAGCGATGGCCACCTCGTCGCATCGGTCCGGCACGGTCGTCGTGGACAGCATTGGGATCCCAGTTGCCGCCCATGGCAGGGTTGAACAAGCCTCCGAGATGCATCCCGTTCTGCATCCCGTTGCTTGCTGCCATTGACATGTTCATGTTGGCCAAGTTGAATCCTCGCGGTGTTCCAGTCGCCTGCACATGATTGCCCATGGGGAAGTGGCCATTACTATTGGCATCACTCCGCGAGGGTGCAATGTGGGCAGGGTCGACGACATAGCTGTTTACAAGCCGTAGCTGTTTTGAATTAGCAAAAGCTGTGTTCTGCATCCTAGTCCAAACACTTACATCTTTCTGTAGTTTCTCGAGCCACTCTGGGTGGCGCTTCTCCACGTGCTTACGCCAGAAATGGGACCCCTTGAACAACTTGGTGCACTCTGGAACCTTGCAGCGCCACTTGGACTCGTCCTCTTGCTTGACGTATCGGGAAAGCTCATCCTCAATCGCCTCATCCAAAGGCTTGCCACCAAGTTTGCGGATGTCGACATTCTCGGGCTCAAGCAGCTGGAGCAGCTTCTCTTCGTATGTCTTGACCCAGTTGAATGCTCGCTGAAGCTGCTGTTGGTTCTTCGTGCTCAGTCGCATCGGCTTCCGCTCCTGCACGGGGCTACCGCTCTCTCCGTTCTCACCGTCACCTGGAGCATCCTGTTTCCGGTACGGAAAGAGTTCGCCAAGCGCAGTGGCTCTCGCAGTTGCCTTGGCAGCAGTTGTAAGACTGGCGCGTGGGCGGCGGAGATGTCCTCCAGCGCACTTGCGGATCAGCTCGTGGACCGAGTCGCTCTCAAACACACAGAAGAAGCAGAAGTTGTACACGCGTCGGAGGTATTCAATCAGAAGATCGAGCTTCTTCTTCTTGACTAGTAACTCCTCGTCGTCAACTTCATCGTCGAGCGCACCCTCGTCGTCTTCCATGGTTTCGTCCTCGCCCTCTTCAAGCTCCTCCGGGTCGCGCTCTTTCTTGACAGGGACCGGGGCATTGGCCGGGGGCTGGAGCCAGCCTTTTGAACGCAGGTCTTCGACGCGCTGTTCGATTTTGCTAACTCCGTCGATGTTGGCAAACTCATCTTCATGATGTTGCTTGAGGTCAGAATCTAGCTTCCTCACCAACCGTTCCGCCAGCTCCAAGTCACGCTCAATTCTCTCAGGCGCGGAGAACAGATCCCAGAGTGCCTTCTTGCGTGGGGCGGCTGGCGGCTCGTGGATACCAACGTGACACGTAAAGTTTCCACGGACCTCGTCGATGACGGTCTTGCCGTTGAGAGCTTCGAGAGCCTTCTGCGCGGTGGTTTGTGGGCCTTGACTGACATCAGGCTTGACATCCACAGTTCTCTCTCCATCCTCATCCCGGCCATCACCACGATCATCATCAATAGCCATGGCCTGCTCGTCACTTGGGTTGAGAATAACCCAGCCAATACGATGGCACTTCTTAAGTGGGTTAGGGTCGCTCATGCTAAGCCACTTGAAGCCACCGGGTCCCTCGCCGAGGTGCTCCTTGCAGAACTCTTCGACCTTTTCACGGTTGACAGTTGGCGCAATTGTTTTGATGAGTAGCGTGGGCTGGAAGGCAGTCTCGTCGCGAATCTCACCACCTTTGCAAGGCAGCAGATCACCCACGCCTAGGACCTCGTTAGCAGCTGTGGTTTCGCCCTCTTCTTTCTCCACAATTCCACCAGCGCCATTTGAGTCATTCTTGTAGATGCCTTCAAGCGTAAACTCGTCGTAGTAGCCTTCGTCAATTTGTCGCTCCCACTCCTCGTAGATACCATGGCGGTATTGGCGGAGCTTCTCTTTGAAGGCTAGGTCGTAGTCTGGGTCGTAGCGCTCCTTGAACCACTCTTCGTTTTTGTGCTTGTCCACAAAAGTCTTGGCCATTTGCACCTGCAGTTTCTCCTTGTATTCATCGTACGCGGCTTGGATCTGTTCGCGCTCCTTGCCCCGCTCTTCCCGGGCTTCGCGCTCCCCTTTGAGGACAGGCTTTCGGCCACCGTTCTTCGCGCGCTCCTTCTCCTCCTTCATGAGCTGCTCAACCCGCCACCACTCAGCAAAGTAGTTGAATCCAACTTGGTACTCAAGATGCATAGGGTTCGGCACAGGATTCGTCGTGAAGGTGGGCGCGAAATTGTCTTGCCCTGGCACATATCTATCGATGCCAGCCTGTACCGGCGGAGGTGAAGAGCGACGTCGGTTGCCATGGCGGGGTGGGCCATCGTACTCGCGCGCGCGATCGGGCTGGTATCGGTCAATGTTCTGGGGTGAGCGCGATCGTCTCCTGCCAGTCCTACGGTCTCCCGATCCTTTATAGCGCATGTTAGCTTAGTCTTTTGGAGGCAAAAAAAATCGCCGAGGTCAGATAAAGAGTAAAAGACGAGAAAAGCTCCCGTGGTCTGCTCAGTCGCTCTGTACTAGCAATGCTTGGCGGACAAACGCAGAGCGGAACACAATCGCACCAACCTGCGCAACAATAATCGAGAATGAAAGAGGGTATCACTGCGACTTTCAGATGAGACTTTGTAGCTTACCTGGAGAGCGCCGTCTGTAGGTGTCGGCCGGCGGCCTGGAATCCTCGCGTGTAGCACTGCCAGCCGTCAGCATCGCTGTGCGCGCATCGACATCGGCATCAACATCATCGTACGTGTAGGAATCCATTGTTGCGGATTCACGGGTTTAGGCGGTGTGACCAGCGAGTGTTTTGCAAGTTGCAGGACGGCGGGTAGTCGTGTTCAGGTGGTGTCGAGGTAGTTGGGAGGATCGATCATGGGCGCAAGACGCGTAGACGTCGCTTGCTCGGACGCGCAATCTCGCCTGGAGAATGCGATGGGTGAGATTCGGTGCTTGAGAGACAATCTCGTCAGATAGCTGTTTGCCATGATGGCTCGTGTCAGAGAGGGGACAAATAAGGGACAAGATGACGGGCAGGGGACGCGATTAGCAACGAGGGAGAAGAGCCATGTAAGAAGTGACAAGAGATTGACACGCCCGCTGTGATGCATCACACGCGGGCAGCGCCACAAGAAGAGAAGGTCAGAGAGGTAGTAGGAGGCAGGTCGAGGCGCAGGGCCACGAGGACAAAGCTATAGAGAGCTATCGAGATAGCCGTACAAGAGGGAGAAGGGGTTACGAACAATGGGGGCAGCTAAAGGACGAGAAGGTGGTGCACTCACGATGTGCTAAAGCGTCTCCCGGCCAAAAAGATGCCTGTGGAGATGGAAATGGCAGAGAGAAGGGTGACGGTTGTCGCTGCGGGCTGGAGAGGCCCCGGAATGGCTGAGACGCGGCTAGCGTTCCACCGGCTGCACGGAAAGTGGGCCATAGTTCGACGCGTGCCCTCGTGGACCGCCGAGGCACCGAGAACGAGAACATCGTACATCAGGTTTACTGACAAGCTTGGTTGGTTTTCCTCTCCATCTCTCTTTCACTAAACACCTTGACTGGATAAATTCACTTGCAATTGCTTCAAGCCAGTTGCAAACAGCATGACGAGCTACATTCCCTCCCTTACCCTTCCTAGCTTCGTCTTTGAAAACCCAGCAGTAGCCATCTTGCTTCCAGTGGTATGCGGTACAGCTACTGGCTTTGCCATTAGTCGTGAGTGAAATAGTAATCACCGATTCTAGAACAAACTAAGCTTTCTCTGCAGCAAGTGTCTCGCAAATACAGTACAAAACACTGAAGCAGCCTCCCCTGCACCCGCCTGGCTACGTCTTCGGCCCGGTATGGACCGCACTCTATGCAACCATGGGCTACACTGCCTACCGTGCATACACAGCTGGTACATCCTCTGCAAATCATAATACAGTCTCACTTGCTCTGGTAATATCTCTCACAATGAGCTTGAAGATACTCAATTTAACATGACGCAGCATGGAGCCACTCTCTACTCCATCCAACTCGCACTGAACTTACTCTGGACACCTCTCTACTTCGGCCTAGGCCAACCCATTGCCGCATCGGTCGACATTCTTGCCCTGGGCGGGACGCTTGCCTACCTTACCAGCGTCTGGGGGCAAGTCGACCCTGTATGTGGATGGCTGCTGGCACCCTACCTTGGTTGGGTCAGCTTTGCGACGTATCTATGTGTAAGAAATGTCTCCTGTAAATGTATTCCAGTGTTTATAACACTAACATCATGACTAGATTGGCTCTGGCTATCTGAATAACTGGAACTTCAAATCCATCATGAAGAAGGACTAGGTACACAACTGCGACAAGCAGTCCATGACCAAAAAGTATCATAAAGAACCCTCTTTCCTAGGCTTCTACATACTTTGTAACCACGAATATACTCCATTCATCAGTCTCATTCACTATCACTGCCCCTACCCATTCTCGCCGACGCTGACAATGCTCCTGAGTGTGAAACAGCCTACATTAGTTCACCCTCAATTCAGCAATTAGGGTAGTATTTGCTTGTGCCTTGTTGAACTTCGTTGCAATAGCATTCACCATAATCTCAAAATTCAATATATAGCTTTAGAGATATCGTTGAGCGTACTGAGCTCGATATTTTACGTTGACTCCAACACGCTTATCAACATCTCACACCTACTTGCAGATAGGAGTATATGATAATCTCTCAGTCATAGCTCCCACCAACTTGATCAAATTCTACATAACATACTAAAAATCTTCCTGTCTGAGAGTCTAGGCGAATTCCGGTCGAATTCTGTCACGGATATGTGTTTGTCTATCTCTAGATCATGGGGGAGGCACAATTTGTCAGTGCCACTGTTCATGACATGTACCATTATCAAAACCTTTAATTTTGGCATTGTTCATGGGTTTAAATATTGCGTTAGAGAGCTACGTCCGCATATGGCCAATGCGCAAGATCAGTGTGACACCATCACGCAGTAGAGCAAGACCATACTCTTCCGCGCAGCCAGATTCAGTACCATGACCTTCGTCGTTTGCAAGTAAAATCTCGCGAATCATGTGCTTTCCAACTAACACACCCGAGCCTTCCTCTCACTTACCTCAAATGACGTGCATAAATATCACTGTGCCTTCCCCGGATACCGCACGTGTTCTCGTCGCCCACCTGACCATAGCTATCGTACCTTCCCCAACGACCTCACAATTACCTGCCCCACTTTTTGTGGAGAATGGCACCGCCATACTACCTATGAATATGCTCTTCTATCCCTCACCCTCGCCCCCTCCTCTACTCACACCAGCAATGGGAATGACAGCGAGCGAACTGCACACAACAATGTACAACAAATATGCGTGCGTACCAATTCCACTGCGTAAACCACGTATAAGCCGGCAAGAACGACGGAAGCAACTGGTCCAGCGCCTCGCAGTAATGTAACGTCTAACCAAATCACCACATCAGCTTCCCCGCCTCTCTCTCTCTCTCTCTTTCTCTCAAAGGCAAATCCACTAACACAAGAAACTCCCTAGCACTAAACGCAACCAGCAAGCATCCCTGCTCCTACGTCTCCCCGCAGAACTCCGCAACCAAATCTACAACTACGTCTTCCACTCCCCACCCATCCGACCCTATCGCGACCACCGAGTCTATGGCGCCTGGGCCTACTCGCGGCGACAGCTCTGCCTGCTCGAAGTGTGCCGCCAAGTCTACTTTGAAGCCAGGCTCGTGCCGTTTACATGCAATGTTTTCGCGGGCTATGCAGAACACGTTATCGAGTTGCTCGTTACGAGCTTTGCGCCTGAACAGGCGGACGTTGTGTCTACTGTGAGGATCAATGCGGATGCATTTGCGGTGTATAGGGATGGTAAGATTCCGGATGTGGGGCTTAAGAAGTGGTTTACGAGTGAGTTGGCGGAGTTGGCGATGCTGAAGGGATTGAAGGAGGTGACGTTGGCTTGGTTCGGGAGCGATGTCGAGATTGTGAGGGAGGGCTTGCTGTGGGAGGTATCAGGGGTGTTAGGAGAGGCTGGTCGAGCGGATGTCAAAGTCGTGGTGGACCATTTTCCTTGAAGTCACGACATTTGGCGGAGTGGAGCTGAGGTTGTTCACTGTATCTTACTGTGATGAGTAAGCATGCATGTCAATGTGTACGACTGGTCAGTATACGACACACATGACACATAAGAGTCGACCATAATGTAGTAATCAAAGAAATTATTCTTTTCCGCCAGGTACTTGACGCGGGAATATATACAATAGAGCCCGCGAGAAGACCTCGTTGGGATAACCTCCCCGAATCATAAAAGTGTCTCGAAGACTCATTAACCAAAACAAGGACGCCATTTTGGTATGACAAAGGGAATCGCTTGAACGCTCGGAAAAGGTAGGTAGTCGCCAAAACGCAAAATGTGGGGTAAAAAGAAGCCCCAAAAAAGTAAACGAATACGTCATAATCATAAAAGAAACAAAAAAACCAAGGTACAAAAGAGCAGGAAGAAGACTATGGGTCACTTTCAAGTAATTGTCGTATCTTCTCGTAGAAGCTTGCCGGATACTGACGTATTTCATCATCGGTAGGCGGCGACTTGTGCGGGTCCCTGAAGCGGTCCGCTACTCTTTGGATAATCTGTCCAAGCAAATCCTGGGGGATGCGAAGGTCTTCGCCGCCATCTGGGTAGAGAAAGGGATCTCTTTGGTCAAGGAGCTGGGCAACATTCGGGCGGCGCGAGGGGTCTCTCTGCAGACAGCGGCGGAGCGTTGCCTTGAGGCCTGGCGGAACGCGGACTTCGCCAACGCCGAGGTCGGGATAGGCGATTTCGTAGTCGCGGTTTACAATGGCGAGGACTCGGGCCATTTGGTTTGTGATGTGGGCAAAAGGGGGTCGGCCGTAGACCATTTGGTAGAGGATACAGCCGAGACTCCAGATATCAGAGGGCTTGCCGAGAGCCATGTCTTTGGAGCCGTTGCCATTGCTGAGGAGGCCGCGGGCGCCGCCTGCAGAGTCTTCAAGAGATTCGGGCGACATGTAATTTGGGGTGCCGATGTGGGAGTCGCGATGCACGTTTACTGTGTGGTCGACTTCAATGGCATTTGCAATGCCAAAGTCGATGAGCTTTAGGCGGCCGGAGGTGAGAAGGAAATTTGCGGGTTTGAGATCGGAATGTACAATGTCGTGGTCGTGCACGGCGCCAACGCACTCGAGCATTTCTTTCCAGTAATAACGCGTGAAGCTGAGGTCGAGCTTGCCATCGCCATCAGCCGCATCAAGCTTCATTCGTATTATGCGGGCCAAGTCGGATTCGCCAAGTTCCATGAGCTAGAAAAGGTTAGTATGTGTAATCGTTTTCAACGGAAGATAGAGTACATACCACACTGAGCACCTGTCGTTGCTCATCTACCTCCCAATCGTAGAGTCGTACAACACGATCTACGTTCTTGAGTTTTTGGAGGAGGTCGATCTCGCCCTTAAAGCCGCGTACAGCCGCCTCATCGGCATCCTCAAGTTTAACTCTTTTCAGTGCTAGAAGCTTGAAGTTCTCGGCCATGACGCGGTAGACTGCCGAACTTCCTCCTCTTCCTATTCGGTCCATTTGCGAATAGTGCTTCCCATTGACCGACAGTGTGCTTCTCTTCTTTCGTTCCCTCGTCTTAGTTGTAGCAGCTCCTGCAGCAGCGGTTGCCGTCTCAAGCACAGACATCTTCGGCGGCGGTGGTGGTGCTGGTCGGCGGGGAGTGTTCGCACTGAGCGCCTGTAGTGGCATGTGCTTCTCCTGTTGTTGAGATGATCGTTGTATGGGCGACTGCTGCTCTGGTTGCATCTTGCGATCTTCTGCGACCTTCATGACGGAGCCAGTGGCTTTCAATACAGAATCCGGGACATTTTCCGGCTGCGCTTTGACGGAGATGGGAAGGTTCTCCTGGTCCTGCGAGGGAGCATTCTCCTCTTCGCTCTGTGGGGTCCTCCGTAATCTCCTCATAGGTGCGCCACGAAGTGGTACCCGCTTGATTCGCAGACTGGGTGCAGGCGTTACAGAGTCTTGCACTGGTGTATTTGAGCCCGGGGAGGTGTTGCGCGAGATCTTCAGCTTCGGTTTCCTCTTCTCAGGCGAATCCAAATCGTTGCCTTGGGCGAGCAGTGCCGTTGTCAAAGCGCTGAGCTTCATGGGCTGCGGGATCTCATCATCGGAGCTGTCGATTTCGATGTTCTGCAACATGGGCGCATCCGCAGCGAAGCCCTGCGATTGCGATTGTCCCAATACAGAGAGTGGGGAGTCCCTCCGTGATCTTATAGATGAGAGCCCGCGCATCCGCCCATATGATGAGGATCCACCTAACGGAGTGGGTGAAGTGGTAGCCATCAGTGTCGCGACAAGTCGGAATGCGCGTGTTGTTATGTACGTGGTCGTCGGGCGAGAGGGAAAGCGATTGGTGGCAGTGGGGCTTTTCGCGCATACATACGGCCAGACAGGTAGAGGGTTGTTCGTTGTAGTGATGTTGGTGGTTAAGTTTGAACCTTGGGAGCGCGCCAGCCAATCCTGGTTCGCGCGTGCTACGGTTGCCGGGCAACTACCGTGTACGGTAAACAAACAAGACCTCTGGTAACAGCGACCCAGGTGCTTCATGTCACGCTACTATATCAAGGTTGTGGGCCTCCATTCTTTATCCTGACAACTATTTCATTGCAAGTATATTCGCAACTATAACTCCGCTTTCTAACTTCCTCTGCTGTTGTTCATGCCCTTGTAGCTTCCCCCTCCTTGTAACCTCTATGGCAGTCTCCTCAACCCCCACCTCTACATGACATGTCGCGATCATAGTGCAAACTATACCGCCTCTTTTCACTCATGACACAAAATGACAAAGGTCTACATATAGAGATAATCTCATAATTATAACAAAGTAATCTATTTTCCGCATATTACAGAGTAAACAGAGGTTTTATTGCGTGCACTTTCTATTTTTCTAATGTCTTTTATCACGTCTATTTACTAACTTGGCTGTTAAAAGAGTATTTTGTACTTTTACTGCAGTCGTGGTCAGTTTCCATTGTATTTGAGAAGAGGCGGTAACTTACTAGTACAATTCATGTTTCAACAATAGGTACGATTTAAATATCTTGACATTAAGATACATGGGTAACGCAAGCAACCAATAAGAATAACCGCCCATAATATTCATGCAGTCATACCCCGATTCCGATTCAAAGTCTTCTCCAAAACGCCTTCGCCTACCCATGCAAGCCAAATAAGAGGTCGTTGGTGTAAATGATCATAGTTTCGCTCGTTGAGGAGCATGCTCAACCACAACAGCTACCACTGCAGCAATGTCATCGGGCTTACCACCGTGCCAGTTCTCTCCTGGATAGTGTCTCTGAACCTCCTTAGCGAAGGGCCCATCCCGGCGAGTATCCAACCCTGTCACCTTGGCTTCTTTAGCAATGGCAACGGCGACCTTTGCTTGGAGTGATGAGCTGTCGGCCTTGCGGCCTGGGTCGGCCTGGGCCAGCTTAGCTAGATCTTGTCCGACTTCGAGCGTGCCGTCCTTCTCCACCCAAGCGCCCAGATCTAGCATGTGATGACTGACTATGCCTAGCACATCTTGGGGGCTCAGGTTATCCCACACACCATCGCTTGCGAAAACGAGCACGTCTCCATGACGTACTTTGTGATGGGTGACACTCGACTCCTTTGGTAGATCGGAGAGAGTGGAAGGTCCTCCAAAAACAGCCATTTGTACGAGCATGCGATGTGGGGTTTTGGATAGTTGATATGGGGTATTGAAGGCGTGCGTTTGAGGCTGTGTGAAATGTCGCACTGCATTCAAACCAAGATGCATGAATCCCGAATCCCCCAGATTGGCCACCTCGACGTTACCATCCGGTTCTGCGACGGCCAGGCAAGCGGTGCTGCCACCGCCCTCAATACTGTTGTCATCTGTGACTTTGTCGTACGCAACCTGTAGCAGATCTTTCGGGTGTAATGAGGTTGCGTTGAATCCGTGTGGCCATGCTCGCGCTGCGCAAGCCATGTACTCGCATAATCCGTGAGAGAAGTCGGCAGGGTCCAACCCAGATTCAACCCATCCTCCCACCCCGTCTGCTACGCCGAATGCCGTGGCGTTTGTCTTTCCCACCTGGCTGAAGAAGAAGGCATCCTGTCCGCTCTTTGCCCGT
>Ga0265780_10005140_pt1 | contig 16652 bp, 18 predicted proteins | sample P1T30metagenome_FD_192432 | JGI IMG/M metagenome (GOLD analysis project Ga0265780, IMG submission 192432) | Plant litter microbial communities from East Loma Ridge, Irvine, California - P1 T30 | ecosystem: Environmental > Terrestrial > Plant litter > Unclassified | place: USA: California... | reverse complement strand
GGCAAGACTCAGCTGACCCGTGCGGAAGCGGCGCAGCGCCTTCGCCAGCTCGGCGCCGCCACTGTCGTCAAAGACGGCGCCGGCCGCGACGCGAAGCGCTGGGCCAAGTCGATCCTGGAGCGCCTGGCGCGCGGCGACAAAACGCTAATGCCGATCCAGGTGCAGTTCGCCCAGCAGGCGATGGGCGCCGAATTATGACGGCCCAGCACGACCCCTGCGCCTTCTGCGCGAACTTCACCCTGGGCCGCGCCAACCTGCCCGCCGGCCACGGCTGGTGCACAGCCTGGGAGCAGGCCAAGCCCTGGAACGGCCAGATCGGCGTGCTGTTCAAGGAAGCGAAGGACCGGGCGCCGAGGGCGCGGTATGTGGCGCAGCAGCAGGCACAACAACAAGAATTGGAGAAAGCATGAACATTTACACCCGCCAGTTCGTGGCCGATTGCCCGAACAACAGCCAGCCCATCGTCTACAGCCTGCGCATTGAGACCGTCGACAGGATGATCCCGGTTGAGCACATCGTCACCGCCACGGCGCTGATCAAGCGCGGCTACCACGAGCAGATCGCCGATGAACTGCATCGGCGCTTCGGCGGCCGCCAGGCCCTGCGCGCGCACCACCACGGCGTCGACATCGAGACGATCCGGGAGGACGCATGACGATCCACTACCACGGCACGCCGATCACGCCGCGCCCTGTGATCGTCCAGCTCGCGGGCCGCTGCTTCTGCGTCTCGTTCGCGCGGCCTGACGACGTCGAATGGTGCCACCGCTTCGGCCAGAGCGTCATGCTCGACAATGGCGCATTCACGATCTGGAACAAGGGCGGCGAGCCAAACTGGCCAGCCTTCTACGCGTGGTGCGAGCGCTGGCTCGAGTACCGCACCACCTGGGCTGTGATCCCGGACGTGATCATGGGCGATGCGGAAGCCAACGACGAGCTGGTGCGCCAGTGGCCACATGGCCAGCGCGGCGCGCCGGTATGGCACATGCACGAACCGGTCGATCGCCTCAAGCGCCTGTGTGATGAATGGGACCGGGTCTGCATCGGTTCGTCGGCACAGTTCCGCCAGGTGGGCTCCGACATCTGGCACTCACGCATGACGCTGGCGATGAACGCGATCTGCAAGACCGGCCGCGTGCCGACTTGGCTGCACATGCTGCGCGGGATGAACGCGGCGCGCTGGGGCTACCCATTCGCCAGCGTGGACAGCACCGACATCGCGCGCAATCACAACCGGAAGAACAACCCGCGCGAAATGGCCGAAACCTGGGATGCGATCCAGTGCGCGCCGACGTGGAAGCGCAAGTACGTGCAGGCCGACCTGCTGGAGGCCGCATGATCCGTACCCCCATCGCCCGCACTGGCACCCTCAAGCCCGCGCGCCAGAAGAAATGCGCCGAGTGCCGCGAGAAGTTCACGCCGCGCTCGAGCATGCACACCGTGTGTTCGCCGGCCTGCGCTGGCCTGCATGCGGTGGCGCAGCGCAAGCGCACCGAGGCCAAGGCCGACCGCGTCCAGCGCTTCCACCTCAAGACGCGCAGCGAGCACATTGCCGACGTTCAGGTGGCATTCAACGCCCTGGTGCGCTACCGCGACCGCAACGAGTTCTGCATCAGCTGCCGGGTGCACCTACCCACGCTGGCCGACCAGCCCGGCGGCGGCTTCGACTGCGGCCACTACCGCAGCCGCGGCAGCGCGCCGCACCTGCGTTTCGACCTGCGCAATGCCCATGGCCAGTGCAAGAAATGCAACCGCTACCGCGCCGGCAACGCTGCCGACTACCGCATCGGGCTGATCGCGCGCATCGGCGCCGCCGCTGTCGACGCGCTCGAGTGCGACCAGGCCGGCGGCGCCTGGACGATCCCCGAACTGCTCGAGTTGAAGGCCGACTTCCGCGCGCAGCTGAAACAGATGAAGGAGACAACGTGAAGAAAATCCGAACCAAGAAATACCAGGGCCCGAAGTACGTCGCCCGCAACGTCCTGTCGACCGTGTTCGGCGGCATGGCCGGCACGCACATGGATCACCTGCGCACGCTCCAGGTAAAGAACCACCTGGCCCTGGCCGAGATGGCGCAGGGGCGCGGCAACCGCGAGCAGTGGAACCTGATCGTCGGCGCCATCAACATCGCCAACGTGATGTGCGAGCAAGGCATCGGCCGCGAGTTCCGCCAACAGGTGCTGGCCGCGCGCGACGCGATGCTGGAAGTCGGCAAACGCGCCGTGCGCAACGACGACCGCTTCGTGTTCACCGGCCCCGAGCTGTGCGCGGTGCGGGAAGCGCTCGAATGCCACGACGCCCAGTTGGAGAACACGCGCGCCATCGACGTCGACCGCGCCGCCATGGAGGTCGAGCGCCGCGTGCGCCACCGCATCGACTCGACCAGCGTGAAGCGCGAACTTGCCATGGAGGTGGAGCCTTGACCACGATCGAACGCCGCGAACGCATCACCCTGGGCTGGCGGCCCGGCACGCCGGCGCGCCGCGTCGACGACTTCGCCGAGGTGCCGCACCTGGCCGTGGCAGCCAAGCCAGCTGCGCCACATGAACCGGAGCGTCGCGAGATCGGCGCCCGCCTCGAGAACTGGGCGCGCTGGGCCACCGAGAGCGAACGCCAGATCGGCAGCAGCACCACCGCCAAGATGATCGACCGCGCCAAGCGCGAAGCCGGCATCGTCGAGCAGCCCACCGGCGAGCGCCGCCAGGTGGATGACTTAGACGCACTGCGGCTAGAGCGGGCAATGCGCCACCTGAGCACGCAGCACCGCATGCTGCTGTGGTGGTGCTACATTCGGCAGGCCCAGCCCGAGGTGGTGTGCCGCAAGATGAGCATCGCTCACCGGCCGGCAACTGTTTTCGTTGACTTGTTCAGGCAGGCGCAGGCGGCAGTAGAGGCTATACTTGAGCTGCCAAAATAGTTGGCATGCAGATCACATAATAAGGGGACAAAATGGAACGCGCCGAGCATCTGATAACAGACATGGCCAATTTCTCGATGATGTACGCTGAAGACACCAGTGCGTTGAGGAACGTGATGTACATGACAGATCGAATGGGGGAAACCGACGAGAAGAACATGCTAATGCGGATGATATACAGCAGCGCAGTATCGATTCTCGAAACGTATCTCGATGAGGTGTTGAATTGCCTCGTCTTCTCGGATAGGCTGGTTTTCCAACGCCTGGCCGCATCGCCCAAATTCATTAAATTTAATTCCGACGAGAAGCGGGTGCGCGAGCGCCTATCGAGACAGATTTTTCACAGGTTGGACGATGTCGAGGCATTCTATAAGGCGGCAACCGGCGTCGATATTTTCCCTAATGAAGATCTGAAAGAACGTCTTAAGGAAAGGATCAAGGTGCGGCACGGACTCGTTCATAAAAATGGGAGGAGCAGTGCATACTGTTCACTGGACTCTACGCAGGCCCTACTTAACGATATAGATGACTTGATAGGCTATATGCATGAGCGGGTCAAAGCTGGCGTGGCTCAGCTGCACAAGGGCGGGTGAAATTTCTTGACATGCAGAAATCTCAGCAGTACATTCCAAGCTACAACTTAATTCCGTCTAGAAATTTGACGAGCGATTCCACCAGGATGACGCTCGTCCCTACAAGACGACGAGAGCCCCGCCACTGAGCGGGGCTTTTTCGTTTCCGGGTGGTTCGTTCTCACCCCGGAAGCCGCCCCGGTAACGAGCGCGGCACGTCAAGGAAAACCATGGACGACAAAGCAATCGAGCAGGAAATCCAGGCCAAAGGGCTGACCGCACCGCGCGTCACGCCTGCCGACATCGAAGCGAATATCGCCAGCGGACACTACTTCACCGCGGCTGACGGCGTGGCCGGCGAAGCGAGCCTGCGCCTGCGCCTCGTTGTGACCGGCGACACCCAGCCGCCGGCGGCCCTCGGCCTTCTCACCTTCTGCGTGCTGGTCCTGAAGAACGGCTTTACCGTCACCGGCGAATCCGCGTGCGCGTCGCCCGAGAACTTCAACGCCGAGATCGGCCAGAAAATCGCCCGCCAGAACGCCGTGCAGAAGATCTGGCCGCTGATGGGCTACGAGCTGAAGCAGCACCTGCATCGCCGTGCCGTGTTCGCCGCTGAGCCGAAGACCAACGACGAAGCTGCGCGCCGCGCCGCTACCTGACCGAGCACGACCGAAGCGCAGCGCGTCGGCACCGCTGCACCGCCACCTGCTGTGGCACCACGGGACCCAACCCTGCCTCATGGGAGCTTCTGACCACCGGGAAAGTCCGGCCGAACAGATTCCGGTAAAGGTGCGCAATCCCGCGCATTCATCCGGCTTGGGTGCGCATGGACGCATGCGCCGCCTGCCTCCCGAAAACGAGGCACCACACGAAAGGCCCGAGCTTTCCGTGTGGTGGACGCCCGCCCAACCCTTCGTCCGCCGTGCGCGGCACATCGCGGGGCTGTCCACCCTCCTTGTCTCCACCTCCTTGGGTTGCCACTCAGGAGCTTGCCCGGCCACGTGCCGGGCTTTTTTATTGCCGAGCCCATGCCCATCGAACTGACCCTTGAAGCGGAGCGCCGTTGGGTCATGGTGCTCATCCAGATAGAAGTGAACCGCAGCCATGAGCGACACCAAGCCAGCCAAGTCCCGCAAGAAGGCGGAGTCGGCTGAGGCCGGGTCGCCACCTCCAGCGCCGCCGCTGCGAGTGACCACGTTCACGCAGGAGGTAGCAGACCTGATCTGCGACGCCCTGGCAGAAGGCCACAGCCTGCGTTCGATTTGTGCGGCTGACAACATGCCCAGCAAGTCCACCGTGTTCAAGTGGCTGAGCGAGCAGCCTGCCTTCTCGGACCAGTACGCGCGTGCACGCGAAGCCCAGGCCGACTGCCTGTTCGACGACATCCTGGAGATCGCCGACGATGGGCGCAACGACAGCTACATCGACGACGAGGGCAACCGCCGGACCGACACCGACGTGATCCAGCGCTCCAAGCTGCGTGTGGAGGCTCGTAAGTGGATGGCGTCGAAGCTCGCGCCGAAGCGCTACGGCGAAAAGCTGCAGCACACCGGCGACGGTGGCGGCCCGATCCCCACCGAAGTGACCTTCAAGATTATCCGGCCAAATGGAAATTGAACTGTTCGAGGCGTTTGAGTTCCTGCTGCACCCGAAGCGGATCAAGGTTCCGTTCGGCGGGCGCGGTGGCGCCAAGTCGGAGGAGATTGCCGAAATCCTGGTGTGGAACGCCTGGGCCAACGGCAAGAAGGTGCTGTGCGGCCGCGAGTTCCAGAACTCGATGGAGGAATCAAGCTACGCGCTGATCGTCGCTAAGATCGAGAAGTTCGGGCTGCAGGCGTTCTTCGACGTCCAGCGCGACGGCATCTATGGGCGTAACGGTTCATGCTTCAAGTTCGTCGGCCTGTCGCGCAATGTGACCTCGCTGAAATCGAAGTTCGGCTATGACATCGTCTGGATCGAAGAAGCTGAGAACGTCGCGGAGGATAGCTGGAAGGTGCTGATCCCAACGATCCGGCAAGCCAACTCGGAAATCTGGATCAGCTTCAACCCGAGCGAGCCGGACGCGCCGACCTACAAGCGCTTCGTGCTGCCGTACATCGATCACATCAACCGAGAGATCGCCGCAGGCCGTCCTGGATTCTTCGAAGACGACTACATCTACGTGCGAAAAGTGTCGTTCCGCGACAACCCGCGCTTCCCTGAAGTGCTGCGCATCGAGATGGAACGCGACAAGGCGGCCAACTTCAAGAAGTACCTGCACGTGTGGGAAGGCGAGTGCAACGCCGACTATGAGGACTCCGTGATCGAGCCCGAATGGATCGACGCCGCCATCGACGCCCACAAGAAGCTGAACTACAAGCCGCGCGGCGACCGCGTGGTCGGGTTTGACCCTGCTGACAGCGGCAAGGACTCGAAGGCGATCACGAAGCGCTACGGCATGCTGGTCGAGGATGTGAAGCGCTGGGACACCGGCGACATTGACGACGCGATCACCCAAACCTTCGACGACGCCTTCGACTACCGCGCCGACATCATCGTGTACGACAGCATCGGCGTCGGCGCCGGCGTCAAGGTCGGCCTAAAAGAACGCATCGCCAACCGCTCGATCGACGTACAGGGCTTCGGCGCAGCTGATTCACCCTGGCCTGGCGTGTACGAGGAAGACCGCAAGAACGAGGATGTGTTCCGCAACCTACGCGCCATGGGCTGGTGGCTCCTGCGCGACAGGTTCAAGCGCACCTACGAGGCGATCACCAAGGGCGAGTATCACGATCCGGCCACGATGATCAGCCTTGCCAGCGACATTAAAGACCTGCAGCAGCTGAAGACCGAGCTGGTTCGCCAGCAGCGCAAGCGCACAGCCGGCTCGAAGATGATCCAACTGGTGAGCAAGGACGAAATGCGCGCCAAGAAGATCCCGTCGCCGAACATGGCCGACTCGCTGATGATGGCCTTCATGGTCAGGGACAAGCCGAAACCAACACAACGCCCACGCCCTGCCGCCGCTCCTGGAGGCTGGATGGGTTGACGAGATACCCACATGGCTGACAAGAAAGACGACCTGCACTCGGAAGGGCTGCGGATTTACGACGCTGCGGTGGAGCGCGAGAGCGACAACCGCACGCGCTACAGCGAGGACGTGCGTTTCGCACGCCTGAGCGAGCAGTGGCCGGACGGCGTGCGCAAGCAGCGGGCGACTGACGGGCGCCCTTGCCTGACCATCAACAAGCTGCCGGCATTCATCCGCCAGGTGGTCAATGATGCGCGCCAGAACACGCCGCAGATCAAGTTCCACCCGGTGGGCGACGGCTCGGACCAGTGGACGGCCAAGGTGCTTGACGGCCTGGTGCGCAACATCGAGGTGCAGTCGAACGCAGACGTCGCCTACGACACGGCCATCGAGAATGCGGTGACTGGCGGGTTCGGCTTCTTCCGGATCACGACCGACTACACCGCCGATGACAGCTTCGACCAGGACATCCGCATCGAGCGGATCCCGAACTCGCTGTCGGTGGTGCCGGACGCGCACTGTATGGATGCAGACTCGGCTAACTGGAACGACTGCTTCGTCACCGAAACCTACTCGCTCGACGCCTTCAAGGCGAAGTGGCCGAATGCCGACGTGTCCAGCTTCGAGGGCGATGGCCGCAGCCAATGCGCGCCGAACTGGCTCGACGGCGACGACGTCATGGTGGCCGAGTGGTGGAAGCGCCGCGAGGTCGACAAGGTGCTGCTGAAGCTGTCGAACGGCGACGTCATGTACCAGGAGCAGTTCGACGCCATCGCCGAGCTGCTGGAACTGGACGGCGTCACGGTGATCGATAAACGCCCGGTGCGCGCGATGAAGGTCACGCAGCACATCATGACCGGCTCCGAGATCATCGAGACGAACGAGTGGGCTGGCAAGTACATCCCGGTCGTGCCCGTCTACGGCGACGAGGTGGTCATCGACGGTAAGCGGCACCTCAAGTCGATGATCCACGACGCCAAGGACGCGCAGATGAGCTACAACTTCTGGCGCTCCACCGCGACCGAGGTTGCCGGCCAGGCGCCGAAGTCGCCATGGATCGGGGCTACTGGCTCCTTCGCCAGCGACCCGAATTGGGCAACGTCGAACACGGTGAATCACCCGTACCTCGAGTACGACCCTGTCGAAGGCATGCCGCCGCCGCAGCGCATCCCATTCGCCGGGCCTGACGCCGCGTCGATGCAGGAAGCGATGAACGCTTCCGACGACATGAAGTCGGTGATGGGCCTGTTCGACGCTTCGCTCGGCGCCGCATCGAACGAGACGTCGGGCCGGGCCATCCTGGCGCGCCAGCGTGAAGGCGACGTCAGTACGTTCAACTTCACCGACAACCAGAACCGTGCGATTCGCCACGCCGGCCGCATCCTGGCCGACCTGATCCCGAAGGTCTACTCAGTCGAGCGTGTGATCCGCGTGATCCACGAAGACGACACGAACGAGAACGTCAAGATCAACGGCCCGACCGACCCGATCAAGGCGCAGCAGCAGGCGATGCAGGGCCAGCAGGGCATGACGCCAGAGCAGCAGGCCATCGTGCAGATTTACGACCTCACGGCCGGCAAGTACGACGTCACTTGCGAGAGCGGCCCGAGCTTCACGACGAAGCGCCAGGAAGCGGCCATGCAGATGACCGAGTTCATGCGCGCGGTGCCCGCAGCAGGTGGTGCGATCGGCGACCTGCTGGCGAAGAATCTCGATTGGCCTGGCGCCGACGAGATTGCTGAACGCCTCAAGCCGCAAGGCGAGAACCCGCAGACGGCGCAGCTGCAGCAGGTCATCCAGCAGCTGCAGCAGGCGCTGGCGCAGGCACAGGCCGCGGCGAACGACAAGGAGAAGGACCGTCAGATCGACACCGCCAAGCTGCAGATCGACGCCTACAAGGCCGAGAGCGAGCGATTGAAGCTGATGACGCCAGCATTCGGCCCGGCCGAGATTCAAGCGCTGGTGATGCAGACCGTGCAGCAGGTGCTGCAAAGCCCGGACGTCACGCCGGGCGCCCAGCAGCAGCCTGCGCCCGCGCCGCAGCCGCAACCCGAGCAACCGCAACCCGCGATGCCGCCGCCCGACATGGGCGGTGCAATTCCACAGTGAAGGTGAATATGTTCCGCGACATCCTCTCCCGCAGCATCCTGGCGCGTCTGGCCCTGGTGGCCTTCGCGTGCGCGCTGGGCTTCGCAACGCCGTCGGCATACGCCGGCCCGCACAGCATCGTGTTCACGCAGAAGAACGAGGCGAACACAGGCAACGTCCTGTACACGCCGCAGCAGCCGCCGGTCGATTCGGTGGTGTACTTCAACACGACGACCAACCGCGCTAGTTACCTGACGCTGGGGCCCGGGCTGATGATCGACGGCGCCATGCTGCGCGCCTCGGTGCCGGAAGGTCCGGTCGGGCCGCAGGGCGCGCCCGGTCAGGATGGCGCTGATGGTGCGCCTGGCCCGACTGGCGCCACCGGCGCACCGGGCCTCAATGGCGTTGGGATACCTGGCGCCGCTGGCAAGGACGGCATCAACGGCGTAGACGGCGCGCCAGGCGCAACCGGGCCGCAAGGCATCCAAGGCATCCAGGGCATTCCAGGCCCGGCCGGCACGCCCGCGCCCACGTTCAGCTTCGGCCTGCCCGCTGCGCGCACGTTGGCGCTCACCACGCCCTACCAGGCGACGAACCCGGCCAAGCCAACGATCGTAACGGTCAGCCCATCGTGCACCGCGTCGCTGACCCTGGCCGGCGGCAGCACATGCTCGATGCAGGTTCGCATCGGCGTCGCACCGCTCACGTGCACCAGCGGCACGGTCGTGGCCACCTGGACGAACGGGAACACCGGCGCCCTGTCGGTCGGCCTGGCGCTGAGCCAGACCGTCGGCGCGCCCTATGGCATCAATCTGCCCACCGGCGCGAGCTTCATCCTGTGTCCGACCGCCGGCACCTTCACCATCACCGCAGCCGAGCAGATCGCCGGCTGATCAACCGCGGCTTCGGCCGCATCACTGGAGCTTTACCACATGGACGAACTGGAACAATCGGCAGAACTGCCGAATTCCGACGCCGCGCACGATGCCGCCGCCGAGGATCACACCCAGGCAGCGGAACAACACGACGCCCAAGCCGACGAGGTCTCGCAAGAGGAAGCCGAAGAGGACGAGGAAATCGAAATCGGCGGCAAGAAGGTCGCCATGCCGAAGAGCATCGCCGCCGAGATCAAAGCCGGCACGATGCGCAATGCGGACTACACGCAAAAGACCCAGGCGGTGGCCGAGGAACGCAAGGCCGTCGAGGCCGAGCGCGCCCGGGTGCGTGAAGAAGCGCAGCAGCAACAGCAGTACATCAAGGAAATCGCCAAGGTTCACGCCCTGGACGACGAACTTGCGAAGTTCAAGGACATCGATTGGGACGGCCTAAGCGATACCGACCCTGTCTCCGTCCAGAAGCTTCAAATCCGGTTGCAGACGCTCCAAAGCGAGCGCCATGCAGCTGTGCAAGCAGTCACGCAGAAACAGAACGAGCATGCACTGGTTGAGCAGCAGGCAACTGCCAAGCAACTCCAGGACGCGGAAGCGTATGTGCAGCGTGAAATCCCGGGCTGGACCCCTGAGCGCGCAGGTGCGCTCAATGAATACGCCTCGAAATTGGGCGTCAAGATGGACCAGGCAACGGCGCGCACGATCGTGCAAAACCCTGCCTTCCTCCTGATGATGGACAAGGCCGAGAAATTCGACCAGCTCGTGGCGAAACAGTCCGCGAAGCCGAAGACGCCGACCGCCCCGCCGCCCCCGGTACCCCGCGTAGGTGCGGCCCGGGCAAGTGCGAAACCGGACCCGGCGAAGATGAGCGACGCAGACTGGTTCAAGCAACGCGAAGAACAGCGCCGTAAGCGCTGATCCGCACACAACCCCAAACGACCCGCCCATGAGGCGGGTTTCTACTTTCTGGAGCTTCACAAATGCCAACCGCAAATACCATTCTGACCCACCAAATGCTGGCCCGCGAAGCCGCCGCCATGCTGAGCGAGGAAATGAACTTCCTCTCCAACATTAACCGCGGCCGCGACGAAGAGTTCAAGTCGCAGCCAAACGGCTACACCAAGGGCGATTTCGTCGACATCGGCATCCCGCCAGTGCCTACCGTCTATGACGGCACCAACTTCGCCGGCGGCGGCGATGCGCCAGACCAGAAGGAACAGAAAGTTCGCCTGCAACTGAACACGCAGAAGCACGTTCCGCTGACCTTCACGGCCAAGGAAAAGGCTCTGTCGATCAGCAACTTCAAAGAGCGCTTCCTCAAGCCAGCGATGAATTCCCTGGGCTCGATCGTCCAGGCTGATCTGATCCAGCGCGGCGTGCTGGCCACCCCGAACGTCGTCGGCACGCCAGGCACGCTGCCGAACACCTTCAAGACCTACGGCCAGGCCCGCAGTGCAATGGAGCGCTTCCTGGCGCCTGGCGGTGACCGCACCGTTCTGCTCAGCTCCGATGCCAGCAACGAGCTGGCCGATGCGATCAAGAACCAGCAAAATCCGACCGACACCGGCAATAAGGCGTTCAAGGAAGGCTACATCACCCGCGCGCAGAATTTCGACATGTACGAAAACCAGTCGCTGCCCGTGTTTGCCACCGGTACCGCGAGCGGCTTCACCGTGGCTGGCGCCAACCAGACCGGGAACGTGCTGAACATCGGCGGCCTGACGGCTGGTCAAACGATCCTGCGCGGCACCGTCTTCACGCTGCCGAACGTGTTTGCCGTGCATCCGATCCTGGGCGTTTCGAACGGCAAGCTGCGCCAGTTTGTCGTTCTGGCCGACTTCACCGCTGCTGGCACTACCGGCGCGATCAGCATCTTCCCAGAACTGAAAGCTACCACCCCAGCTCAGGTTGGCACTGTTTCGGTGCTGCCAGCAAACGGCGCTGCCGCAGCCCTCGTTGGTGCGCCATCGACCGGCTACCGCCAGCAACTGGCGTTCCACAAGGACGCCTTCACCGCAGCGTTCGCGCCGCTCCCAGTCCTCGCATCGTGCGAAGGCTACACCGCAACCATCGGTGGCTTCTCGGTGCGTGTGATGACCTTCGGCGACGGCAAGGCGGACATGGAATCAACCCGTATCGACGTGCTGTACGGCTTCGCCGCTGTGCGCCCTGACCACGCCGTCCGCATCACCGAGTAATCGGCCAGCCCACCCTGCCCCGCCCGCGAAAGCCGGCGGGGCTTTTTCATGGAGCAGCACATGCAATTCCAAGAATTCCCGAAGGCGCTGTACCTGGCCGGCCAGCAGCTGGTGGTCGAGGACAGCGAGCAGGAAGAAGCGGCGCGCGCCGATGGCTACGACGACTGGCACGCGGACCACGCGCGCAGCGAAGGCGCCGACGAGCAGCCGGCTGAGCTCGACCGCGATGCGCTGAAAGCACGCGCCGTTGATCTGGGGCTGACATTCGCCAACAACATCAAAACCGAGAAGCTGGCCGAACTGATAGCGGCTGCTGAGCAGAAATAACCCTGGCGCGCGAGCGCCTATCCAATAACCCTCCCGCATGGGCCAGCAATGATCAAACTCGACCGCGCCGCCGGCAACCAGTCCATCAGCACGTCGGATAGCGCCTTGCTGACGTTCCCGAATGGCGACTGGCTGCTGGCCTTCATCACCGGCTTCGACGGCACTGTAACGGGCAACGTCACGCAATACCTGTTCTCCTCCGGTGGCTTCGCAGCTGCCGGCTCCCTGAACATCGTGTTCTACGGCGCCGGCGTGTCCGGCACCACCCTGCAAGGCCGAATCGCCGTCTACGCCGACACTCTGGCGAACGCGAACGCGCCGGCCCTGTTGAGCGCGTCGCAGTTCTCAGGCGGCCGCTACGCCTTCTTCCTCCAGCGCAGTGGCGGCACGGTCACGCTGTACAGCTGCCCGGTGCTAAGCTCGGCGCCGATCGACGGCAGCGCAGTGGTGACCGAGGCGAGCACCAGTAGCAATTCCGCGATTCTCAAGGAGCTGAACGGCAGCGGCTTCATGTTCGGCTCGCGCGTCGACAACACAGTTGACCGAAAGAGCGATCAATCGGTATCGCGGATGCTGCGCCTGGATAGCCCGCTGAACAAACTGGAAATGTCGCAGTTCGCCTCTGGCAAGGAACCGTTCGATATTGGCTATGCGCCGACTTTGTACGTGCGCGCCAGCGACGTGAACGACATTACAGATTTCGGCATAAACGCATTTACGTTCGTTCTGGCGGGTACGCCGACCACCAGCGCGGAACCGGCGTTTGCCACCGCATCCGGTTCGAGCGAGCCGCCAGCGAATGCCATCACCGTAAGCAGCCCGCAGGCTCTGGTAGTGGGTCCCTCGACCGGCAGCAGCGCCCTGGTGACCTTTACCGGCGCCCTGGGTGGCGCGCAGGCCGATGCGGTCGAGATTCGCATGATCGGGCCGGATGGCAGCGCAGGCAACTGGGTGGCGCTGCAGTCGGCGACGATCGGCGCGTCGTCCTACAGCGGCACACGGGCGGTTCCAGACGGTGGGCCATACACGTTCCAGGCTCGCTCCAAGAGCGGCGCCACCGTCCTGGCGGAAAGCCAGCCATCGACAGCGAAAGTCCTGGTCGGCGGCGTGTGGGGCAACGCCGGCTCGTCCAGCTCCGACTACCTGTTCACCGACAAGAGCGGCACCGGCTTCACTGTGGCGCCGAACACGGCCGTGATCAGCGGCGCCACGCCGACCGCGTCAGCAATGAGCACGACCGGCGCCGCAACGCGCATGGCGAGCGAGTTGGCGGCGAAGGCGGGCAAGCCGATCATCTGGCTGTCGTATGGCATCGCCGGCACCACGCTGCGCACGTGGCTGGACCCGAACACCACGCAGCGCAAGAACCTGGCCGCGGCCATCGCCGCAATGAAGGGGCAATTGGACGGTCTCTACATCACAGTCGGCGCGAACGACGCCGCCAACGGCTGGATCACCTCGAGTGCCGCCCACCTGGCGGACATGCAAAAGCTTGTCGACGACCTGCGCGCGCTGACCACGCGGCCGACCGACCTGCCGATCGTGTGGGTAGGGTCGCCGCCTCGCCCTGGCCTGCCGGTGGTTCAGGCCGAGCGGATGCGCCAGGCCGAAAGCCAGATCGGCAATTACCCTGGCGTCGTGTACGTCCAGGCGCTGCAGTTCGCGACCGCAAGCGACAACGTCCACCTGTCGCCGTCTCTAGACGGCTATGCCGCCTGCGGCACGATGGCGATGTACCAGGCCGGGCGTTTCGTCTATGGCGGCGAAGACCCGAAGAAGGTGCGCGGCCCGTCTATTGCAAGTATCAGCTACACCAGCTCGAAGGCGCGCGTAGCGATTACAACGCGCGACGGCAGTGACTTCAGCCCGGCAGCCCCGGGTGGCTTCACGGTCCAGAACAAGCAGGCCGATGGCAGCTACGTGACGCTGACCGGGATCGTTGCGCAGCGGGTCAATGCCGGCCTGATCGAGATCGAGTGCGGGGTTACGCTCAACGCGCCGATCATCAAGTATCTGGCCGGCTCGGCGCCGAACATGGCCAACGCTGTTTTCAGCAACGGCGTGCTGCCGCTGCCGATGACCGTCGAGAACGAAATGGTGGCGGTTGCCTCAAGCGCTGTACCGGTCCCTGATCCGGAGCCAGATCCTGATCCTGGGACTGATCCCGACCCAGAACCCGAGCCGGAGCCCGAACCCGACCCAGGAGTTCCAGACGAGCGCAACTACGCCTGGCTGCAGGCCGAGGTGGTCGACTGGCTGCGCCGCAAAGACATGGCGCCGCGCGTGCCGAAGTTCATCACGATGGCCGAAGCACGCATCAACCGCATCGTGCAGGCGCGCGGCATGGAAGTCGAGACGACCTTGGCCTTTCAGCCTGGCGTTGGCGCTGTGCGGCTGCCGGTCGGATTCGACACGCCGATTGCGGCCTGGGAAGTGGTCGGCGATGGCCGGCGCGACCTGTCGCCGGTGGTGCCCGAGCAGCTTTCCGGCACCACGCAGCGCGGCTGCCCAATGTACTGGGCGGTGTCCGGCGCTTACCTGGCGCTCGATCGTCCTGCCGACGTGACGCGGCGCGTGGCCCTGCGCTACCGCGGCCTGCTGCGCCTGTCCGCCGCCGCGCCGAACAACAGCGTGCTGACGAAGTATCCCGACGTCTACCTGTACGGCGCCCTGATGGAAGCGGCGATGTTCATCCGCGACCAGGAGGCGCTTGCGATGTGGGCGTCGATGTTCGACAGCGCGATGAAGGAACTCAACCGCAACGAAAGCCGCGCGCGCGCCATTGCGCCGCTACGCACTGAACTGGCCGGCCTGCTCGGGCGCGGCTGATACAGGCAACCATAGGAACAGCCATGTCACTCGAAGCAGCAAATCACATCTCGCAGCTGGTCGCGACCAACCCGGCGCCGGCCGACCCGAAAAGCCAGGGCGACGACCACATTCGCGGAATCAAGCGCACGCTGCTGAACGACCTGCAAGGGTTCGCCGGCGCGATCCTGATCGGCGGCGCCGACGGCGGCGTGACCAACGCCTACACGGTGACGCCCGCTAATCCGCTGGACATTTACAGCACCCGGATGACGGTCGTGTTCTCGCCGGTGGTGCCGAACACTGGCGCCGCGACGATGAACATTTCGACCCTCGGGCCGGTCCCACTGCGCAGCGTCAGCGGCGCGGAGCTGACGAACAACGACCTGGTGCCGGGCGCGATCTACGCGGCCATGTACACCGGCAGCGAGTTCCGCCTGACCGGCATCACGAAGAACTACGCCGACCAGCTGTCGTTCGTCACCACGCTTCCACAGCAGGCCGGCAACGCTGGCAAGTTCGTGACCACGGACGGCACCAATGCGACCTGGGCGCCGGTCATCGGCAATTCGCTTTATCTCAACGCCAACTTCGGAGGCTACTAAATGCCAGCCAATATTCAACCAATTTTCCCAGCGGCGCCGGCCATCGGCATCGCCACGTTCACCGGCGCTACGGCGCTCACCTCTCGCGCCAACATCATCGGCACTACCGGCTTGACGCCGCTGACGCCGGTGTCCACGAACGGCAAGCGCGTCGACGCGATCACGATCAAGGGCAAGGGCACGACCGTCACTTCGCTGGTCGGCATCTGGCTGTTCAACGGCACCACGTCGTTTCTGATCGATGAAATCCCGGTGTCGGCAGCCACGCCAGGCGGCGGCACCGAGTCGTTCACAGTGACGCGCCCGTACGCGAACCTGGTGCTGCCGCCGAACCACCAGCTGTTCGTTTCGCAGCAGGTGCAGACCGACGTGAACGTACTCGCCTACGGCGGGGACTACTGATGTTCCCCGGCGTGTTCCCTGCCCCTGCGCAGGCACAAATGCAGGTGTTCACCACCGGTGGCCAGTTCTTCCCGAAGCTTGGCGCCAAGATGTACTTCGTTGAGGTGCTGGGCGCCGGCGGCGGCGGTGGTGGTGGCCGTGCCGGCTCCGGTGGCAGCTCCAGTAATAGCGGCGGCGGTGGTGGCGGCGGCGGCGGATACCGCTCCCGCCTGATCAGTGCAGCCGACTTGGCCGCGCTGGCGTCGATCCCGGTCGTCATCGGTGCTGGTGGTATAGGCGGGGTCAACGGCGGTAGCGCGACTGCTGGCGGCAGCACGTCTTTTGGCGACTTCCTGAGCGCGAATGGTGGTCAGGGCGGTGTGGGAGGCAATGGCACCAGCACTGGCGGGAATGGTGGTGATTCAGGCTACGGAGGCGCCAGCGCCGGGACCAACGGCATCGCAATTGGCCCGTTCGGCGGGATCAGCGCCAATACCGAGAACGGCGGCGCAGCTGGCGGCCTGGGTGGCACGGTTAACGTTCCGACGGTCTCTGGCTACAGTTCGGTCAACGGTGGCGCTGGCGGCGGCGGCGGTGGCGGCAACAACTCGCCGTCAGTCAACAACGGCATGCCCGGCGGGCGCCGCAATTCGGCAGTGGCGGGCCTAGGCGCAGCTGGCGGCGTTGGCGGCGCCACGCCAAACGGTGCATCCGGTTCCATCACTGGCATTGGCCAGGGCGGCGGCGGCGGCGCCAACGGCTCCGGCTCGCTGCCCGGTGGCCTGGGCGGCAACGGTTCGCCCGGGTGCGGTGGTGGTGGGGGTGGTGGTGGCCTGGCTGCTGCTGGCGGCACTGGC
>Ga0265780_10005139_pt1 | contig 16652 bp, 12 predicted proteins | sample P1T30metagenome_FD_192432 | JGI IMG/M metagenome (GOLD analysis project Ga0265780, IMG submission 192432) | Plant litter microbial communities from East Loma Ridge, Irvine, California - P1 T30 | ecosystem: Environmental > Terrestrial > Plant litter > Unclassified | place: USA: California... | reverse complement strand
CTCCGCCAGAACACCAACGCGCGCCCCTACGGCAAGCTGTTCTCGCAATATTTCCCCGCGATCAGCTACACCCGCCACCCTTACGCACGCGGGACGATCGGCAGCATCGACAATCTCGACAGCGCGCAGATCGACGACGTGCGTGCGTTCCACGCGACTTTCTACCGGCCCGACAATGCGGTGCTGGTCGTCTCGGGCAATTTCGACCCCGCGCAACTGAACCAGTGGGTCGACCAGTATTTCGCGAAGATCAAACGCCCAGCCCGCGCGATCCCGCGCGTCACCACGACCGAGCCGCCGCGCACGCAGGCCGTCAGCCGCACGGTCTATGAAGCCAACACCCCGCTCCCCGCGGTGCTGATCAGCTACCCCGTCCCCGCCGACCGCGACCCCGACAGCGCCCCGCTCGCGGTGCTCAACACGATCCTGTCGCAGGGCGAAAGCTCGCGGCTGTACGAGAGCCTCGTCTATCGCGACCAGCTCGCGCAGTCGGCGGAGACCTATCTCGACGTCAAGCAGGGCCCGGGCAATCTCGCGGTGATCGCGATCATGGCGGGCGGCAAGGACGTCGCGACCGGCGAGTCCGCGCTGCGCCGCGAGATAGCGCGGATGCGCGACACTGCGGCCACCCCGGCCGAGCTCGCCAAGGCGAAGAACCAGATCGTCACCGCCGAACTGCTCGGCCGCGAGACCGCCGAGGGCAAGGGCCGCACGATCGCGCAGGCGACGATCATCGACGGCGACCCGCACGCCGCCGACCGGCAGCTCGCGGCGATCGGTCGCGTCACCGCCGCCGACGTCCAGCGTGTCGCGCGCAAATACCTCCAGGACAATCGCGCCGCGACGATCCACTATCTCCCCGCCGAAAGTGCGAACGGCGCGAAGGGCGACACGATCGCGGTTGCCCCGACGGTCGTCGCGCAACAGCTCGTCACCCCGCCCCACATCGAGATCGTCACGCCGGCGACCGCCGCCGAGCGGATCGCGCCCCCTGCCCCTGCCGCGACGGTTCAGGCGACCAATCCAAAGCCGGTCGAATTCGCGCTCGCCAACGGCATGCGCGTCGTCGTGGTCGAGAAGCATGATCTGCCGCTGATGACCGCGCTGCTCGTCGGCCAGGGCGGCGGCGCGAACGATCCCGCCGCGCTCCCCGGCGTCAACAGCCTCGCCGCGACGCTGCTGACCAAGGGCACCGCGACTCGCAGCGCGACCGACATCGCGCAGCAGATCGAGACGCTCGGGGGCGCGATCTCGAGCGATGCGAGCTGGGACGGCGCGAGCATCGACATCACGGTCAAGTCCGACCAGGCCGCGCCCGCGCTCGGCATCCTTGCCGACGTCGCGCGCAACCCCGCGTTCAAGCCCGACGAGATCGAACGCGCCCGCGCGCAGGCGATCGATGGCGTGCAGGTCGCGCAGAAGAACCCGAGCCAGCTCGCCGGCCTCGTCGCCGCGCGCACGGCGCTCGGCACGTCGGCTTATGGCCATCCGCTCGAGGGCACGCCCGCGTCGCTCAAGGCGATCGGCGCGAACGACATTCGCGCTGCCTATGCCGCGACCTGGGCCCCGCAACAGGCCGCCCTCGTGCTCGTCGGCGATATCACCCCCGCGCAGGCCAAGCCGATGGCGGAAGCCGCGTTCGGCACGTGGCGGACGGTCGCGACCAAGCCCGCCACCGTCCCGACGCAGAGCTATCCCAAGCCGCGCGTCGTCGTGGTCGACATGCCCGGTGCGGGGCAAGCGGGCGTCGTCGTCGCGCGTCCGGGTCTCGCGCGGAGCGACGCGCGATACTATCCGACCGCGGTCGCCAACACGATCCTCGGCGGTGGCTTCTCGTCACGGCTCAACCAGGAAATCCGGATCAAGCGCGGGCTCGCGTACGGTGCTGGGAGTTCGCTCCAGGCGGGGCGGCAGCCCGGGCTGATTGCGGGGCGCACCTCAACCAAGAACCCGTCCGCGCCCGAGACGGTGTCGATCATCCTCGCCGAGATGAAGCGGCTCGGCACCGAAGCGGTGACGCCCGCCGAACTCGACACGCGCAAGGCGGTGCTGGTCGGCAATTTCGGTCGCGCGACCGAGACGACCGGCGGGATCGCAGGGGCGGTCGGCGGCTATGTCGTGCAGGGCGTGCCGCTGAGCGAACTCGGCGCCTATGTCGCCAAGGTCGCGGCGGTCGATCCGGCAGCGGTGCAGGCGGCGGCAGCGGCGGAGCTCGATCCCGCGCGCGCCAGCGTGGTGGTGGTTGGGGATGCGAAGGAGTTCCTCGATCCGTTGCGCAAGGCATATCCGCAGGTTGAGGTGATTCCGGTGGGTGTGCTCAAGCTGGAGACGGCGGCGTTGCGGTGATCTCCCTTCTCGCCCCTCCCCTTTAGGGGAGGGGATGGGGGTGGGGCAGTTCAGCAAAACCAACGCTTGGTAATCTGCACTGCCCCACCCCAACCCCTCCCCTGAAGGGGAGGGGCTTTTCTTGTTACCCGCGCGTCGGGATCACGACGAAGGCTTCAAATACCGGTCGAACCACGCCAGCGACCGCTTGCGCACATCCGCAGCATTGGCCGGCGCACGAATCCCGTGCCCTTCCTCCGGATAGATCACCAGCGACGTCGGCACCCCCTGGTCCTTCAACCCATGCCAATATTCGATCGACTGGGTAGGCGGCACCTCGATGTCGCGCTCACCCACGTAGATGAACGTCGGCGTCTTCGCGCGCGTCATGAAATTGACTGCGGAGACGTCCTCATACGCCTTGCGATCCTGGTACAGCGTCTTGCCGAAGAACGGCAGCATCCACTGGTCGATCCCGTTGGTGCCATAATAGCTGACCCAGTTGGACAGCCCCGCCCCCGCGACGATCGCCTTGAAGCGGTTGGTCTGGGTGTTCGCCCACATCGCCATGAACCCGCCATAGCTGCCCCCGGTCAGCCCGAGCCGCGCATCGTCGACCGGTGCGACCTTCTCGACCGCGTCGATCCCGGTCAGGATATCGCGCAAATCGCCCCCGCCGAAATCGCGCTTGTTGGCGGCGGTGAACGCCTCGCCCTGCCCGAAGCTGCCGCGCGGGTTGGGCAGGAACACGTAATAGCCCGCATCGAGCAGGTCGCTGTAACCGCCCCCAAAATACGGCGTGTTCGCCGCCGACGGCCCACCGTGGACGATCGTGATCATCGGGGCCTTCTTCGCAGGATCGGCATCGAGCGGTGCCAAGAGCCACCCTTGGGCGGTGAAGCCCTCGTTTTTCCAGCTCACCGAGCGCGCGCTCAATGTTGCCGGGATCGCGTCGTTATCGTGCGTTAGCTGTATCGGCGCGGTCACCGGCCCGGCAAAGATCGCCGGTGCGTGGGTGAAATCCTGCGAGACGGTCGCCACGGTCTGGCCATCCGCGCTCCATGCGGCCTTGGCATCCCCCGCCGCCAGGCTGGCCGGACGCGACCAGCCAAATCCGTCCGAACCGCCCCCCGACACGGTAAACAGCCCCGCCCGGTCACCCCGCAGCGCGGTGCCGCGGATCTGTCGGTCGGTCCATTCGAGCGACGTTACAGTCAGCCGTGCATCGGGCGTAACGTTGCGTGGCGCGCCGCCGGCGAACGGCACCGTCCACACGTCCCCGCCGACCGACCCGAAGTCGCTCATCAGCCCACCAATATAGGCAACGGTCGTACCGTCCGGTGAGACCCGCGGGAAATTGAGCTGAGTCGTCGGCTTGGCGATGGTTCGCACCGCGCCCGTCGTGGCATCGACCGCGTCGAGCGTCGCGACCCACCAGTTGTTGTCGCCATTGCCAAGCGCGGAGGTAACGACGAAACCCTTGCCGTCGGGCGTCCAGTCATATTCGTAGATATAGCGGTCGGCCGGCGACACCGGCTTGACCGCCTCCGCCGCCACTGGGGTGCCATCGACGTCGAACACCGCAAGCCGCTGTTCGTCGCTCTTCTCGCCGATTTCGCCGACTTGACGGACGCCGGCCTGTGCAGCCCCCGATTCCTTGGCGGCTCCGATCGTTACCAGCAGGGCAAGCCGCTTGCCGTCCGGCGCGAAACGCGGGGTTTGCGCGATCCCCTTGACCGTCGCGATGGTACGCGCCGTCGCGTTCCGGTCCACCGCCAGCGTCACCGTCCCCGCGGCACGATCCCGCGCAAGCCAAGCGAGCGTCCCATCGGATGCGAACGTCAGCCCGGACAAGGAACACGCGCTACGGCAGGGATCGAAACTCCGCAGGATCTTGCCGCCGCGTACTGCGCGGATGGTGATCGTGCCCTTGCCGGACGGGCCATCGGTCTCGACACTGGCGATCTTGTCGCCCTGCGCCGAGATCGCAAGGCTGCCATAGCCGTGCACTGCTGCTGGCGCGGCGGCCATCACGGGCATCGCCAAGGCGGTGGTGGCGGCAGCAGTCAACAAGGCGAAGATCGGGCGCATCTGGTTACTCCGGGAGTGATGGAGTGGGATAGCACAGTGGAACCGCGAGGCAATCGGCCCCGGCGCGCCCGCCATTGCTCTAGAACCGCTACCCCACACCATCACCCGGCATGTGCCCTACTTGTCCAACCCCCGTGCCTTACCCCAGGACCGGGCGGCCGTGTATCCGAGATACCCGGTGCCGAAGAGCGCGTAGAGTGGCTCAGGAATACCGGCGAGGTAGGCATTCATCCCAGCCGCGATGTCCGTCGCCATTTGCGGCCGGACCGCGGCGATCAGCCCCATCGGGATGGCCCACAACAGCAACGCGTACATCACGTACAGAAAACTCGGCCGCGCTCTACTGGTCCACGGGTCGGTCGACTGTGCCTCGGCGATGATCGCCGCCATCTGCGTCTTGACCTGTTCGAGTTCCTGGCTGCCCTGCAACGCCAGGAGTTTCAGCTTTGCCTCGTCGCGGGCTTTCGGGTCCGGGATGATCTTGTCGATGATCCCCGCGATCGGGCCGATGATTCCATCCAGCAATCCCATTGTGCGCTCCTCTCATTAACCGATACGGTTTGATAGCCATCCATAAAGGAAGGTTTCGTTGGCGGGCCGCGCCTCCGCCAGCGCGACGTAGCGCTCGCCGCGCAGCGCCTCGACCGCCTTGCGCAACACGGCATCACCGCCTGATCCGCGGTGCGCCAGAAAGCCGGCCAATGCCGCGAGCGTAGCCGTTCCGATCACGCCGTCAGGCTGCACATCGGGATAGTCCCGCGCCCCGCGGTTGAGCGCATTGAGCGCACGCTGCAGGAACGAGACCGTGACTGTTGTGCCCATATTGACCCCGGTATCGAACAGAATGGCGGCAACATTCGGGGCCAGCTTCGCCACTGCATCGAGCCGTGGCCGTTCCCAATATGCCACGCGGTAGATCTGCCGCGCGGTCGCGATCGGCAAGCTGCGCATCGGCCCGGCATATCCATGCGCACGCGCGACGCCAGCGGTAATACCGTACCGCGTCTCGCCGCCTCGGTCGGCGGGATCATCCGAAAAACCGCCCTCCCGTCGGAGCACTTCGTCGATCAGTCCATCAAGGGTCATGGCATCCTCCATGCGCGGCGATGTAACCGTGTTGGTTCGTGTAGGACAGAGCCGGCATACCGCATGTGATCCACGACAGCTTGCCCGCGATTTGCTATCCAAGGCCGTGCACCTAACCCTGACTACCAAGGGCCCATGACAGCAGCGCTTTCACCGCAACGGCAGGATCGGCAGACGCAGTGGGCCCGATGGTTCGGCGGGGTGCTGGCGCGGTGCGTATTCGGCGCGATGATCTTTGCGCTCGCCTGGATCGGAATCGTGCTCTCGGTCGGCGAGGAATCGATCGCCGCATTGTGGCTGCCCAATGCCTTGCTGACGGCGGCCATCCTGCGCGGCGGCTGGGCTCGCTCGGGCGGATGGATCGTGGCGACGCTGATCGGCCTCGTCATGGCAAGTGTCGTGGCGTCCGGCTCGGCCGGCGCTAACCTGATGTTCCCGTTGATCGACATCGCCGAGGCGGTGTTCGGGTGTTGGCTGTTCTTGCTCGGCCGGACGAAGCGCCCCGACATGGGCGAGATCGGCGACGTGACGCGATACGTGCTGTGCTGTGCCGTCACCGCGCCCGCGATATCAGGCTTTGCGGTGGCGCTGGGCATGGCACCCCCCGGGGATTGGATCGCATGGCAAGCCTGGCTTTCGTGGTCGCTCGCCAACGGTCTTGGCATGTTGATCACGGGGCCCGTAGCGCTGATCGCGATCGACGCCTGGCCGCGCCGACATGAAGTCGATCGGGCACGTATCCCTGAAATAGCGGGGATTTTACTGGGTAGTGCGGCACTTGCCGTCGTGGTGTTCGGCCAGACGCGGTATCCGCTGGCGTTCCTCTGCCTGCCGATGATGATCGTCGCGGCGATGCGCCTTGGCATCATCGGCACGGCGGCGACCATTCTAGTCGTGTCGGTTGTCGCAACCGTCGAGACGCTTCGAGGATCGGGGCCGATGTGGCTGATCGACGTGCCTTTCAGCATGCGGATCCACGTCCTCCAGATCCTGCTCGCGACTGCGTTCGGGATCGGCCTCCCGTTTGCCTCAGTCCTAACCACGCGCGACCGGACACGGGCGGAACTGAAATATGCGCGCGACTTTTCGGATACGTTGCTGGCGGCGATGCAGGAAGCGGTGTTCCGCACCGATGCCGACGGTCGCTGGATCTTCCTCAACCGCGCATGGGAAACCCTGACCGGCTATTCGGTCGAGGAAAGCCTCGGCTGGCACACGGCGCGGCTGCTGCATCCGGAAGATCGCACCCATGCGGCGACGCATTACCCACGGATTGTTTCGGGTGAAATCGAGGAGACTACGCTCAAGCAGCGCTTCTACACCGCATCTGGCGAATGTCGTCACATCGAGGTCACGCTGCGCCGACTTGCTCGCGCCGATGGCACATTCGACGGCACGATCGGAACGATCCGCGACATTACCGCGGCGGTGGCCACACAACGCGCGCTGGAGGACAGCGAAGTCCGCTTCCGCCGTCTTGCCGAGGCGGCGCCGGTCGGCATCTTCCGGGCAGGCCCCGATGGCGGTCTCACCTACGTCAACCGCGCCTGGGCGACCAAGATCGGCCTCTCCGTGGAGGAATCGCTCGGGACCGGCTGGATGAAGGCGTTGGTCGATCCCGCAGCGTTCGTCCGCGAACCCGCCTGGCATGGCCTGAAGCCCGGAACGATCAAGGTTCGGGATTTTGCCTTCCACGATTCCAAGGGCGGCGAACTGTGGGTGCAAAGCGTCAACAGCGCCGAGTTCGACAGCGAGGGTGTTTTGACGGGCTACGTCGGTGCCGTCGTCGACATCACCGAACAACGTCGCGCCCGGATCGCGCTGGCCGAGAGCAAGCGACTGTTCGAGACGCTTGCAGCCCTCTCGCCGGCGGGCATTTACCGTTCCAATGCACAGGGCGGCATCATCTACGCCAATCGCGCGTGGCTGGACGTGGCGGGCTTGACGCTGGAACAGGCGTGCGGTGATGGATGGACCCCTGCGGTCCACCCTGACGATTTACCTCGCTTGCGAGCCGAATGGCGTGAAACCGTCCTCCTGTCGCGCGAACTCCGCACTGAGTTCCGCTTCGTCCGCCCCGATGGATCGATCCGCTGGGTCGAGACGATCACGGCGAGCGAACACGATGACTCCGGACGGCAAATTGGCTTCATCGGCGTCAACGTCGACATCACGCATCGCAAGGCCACCGAGGCCGAACTGCGAGAACGCACAGGGCAGCTGAAACTTCTGGCCGAGAACGCCACCGACGCGGTGTTCCGGACGACGATCGAGGGGATCTGCCTGTATGTTTCCCCATCGGTTTACGATCTCGTCGGCCTGACGCCCGACCAGTTGGTCGGCCGCAACATGCTGCAGGGATACCACCCCGACGATGTCGACGAAGTGCTCCGCGTGCATCATGCGCTCTGCACCGGGCTGATCGACCGGCGTGTGGTCGCCTATCGCATGCGGCGGGTCGATCGGCCCGACACCTGGCGGTGGCTTGAGTCGAACAGCGGACTGGTGCGCGACCCGGAGACAGGCGAACCGCGCGAGATCATTTCGTCGGTGCGCGACATTACCGAACGCAAGCGGCTCGAGTTCGAACTCGACTCGGCCCGTCGCCATGCCGAGGTCGCTGCGCAGGCAAAATCGAGCTTCCTCGCCAACATGAGCCATGAAATCCGCACGCCGATGAACGGTGTGCTTGGCTTTACCGAATTGCTGCTCGCCGAGAATCCACGCCCGGATCAACAGCAGAAGCTCCAGATGATTGCCGATTCCGGTAAGGCGATGATGCGGCTGCTCAACGACATCCTGGATCTGTCGAAGATCGAGGCAGGCCATGTCACGCTCGCGCAGGACCGCGTCGACTGGCATCACCTGGCACGGAGCTGTGCGCGGTTGATCATGCCGCTCACCACCACGGCAGGGATCGCGCTCGAAGTCGATGTCGCGGATTCGGTCCCGAACGCGGTGATCGGGGATGGGCTGCGTTTGCGTCAGATCGTCCTCAACCTGCTCGGAAACGCGGCAAAGTTTACCGAACACGGATCGATCCGGCTAAGCGTTTCCTGCGATGACGCGATGATCGCCGTTACAATCGCGGATACCGGCGTCGGTATCGCGGAGGACCGGCAAGGCGCGATCTTCCACGAATTCGTCCAGGAGGATGCGAGCACCTCGCGGCGGCACGGCGGCACCGGGCTCGGCCTCGCGATTTCGAACCAGCTCGCGCAGTTGATGGACGGTACGATCTCGCTCACCAGCACGGTCGGGGTCGGGACCACGGTGACGGTGCGGCTTCCGTTGATCATCGCCCCCGCCGCGACGCCCGCCGCCACCGAGACGCCGCCCGTCGCCCCTGCCCTCCCCGCCGTACCGGGCGCACGCGTGCTCGTCGCCGAAGACCATGAGGTTAATCAAACGCTTATTAAGGCTATGCTAACACGGCTGGGCTATCGTCCGGCAATAGCCTGCACGGGGCTTGAAGCGATTGCGATGGTCGAACGTGCCAATAGCGCAGCCACGCCGTTCGCGCTGATATTGATGGACATGCAAATGCCGGAACTCGACGGGATCGAAGCGACCAAGCGGATTCGAGACGCCGGTATTTCCGCGGAGACGCTTCCGATCGTCGCGCTGACCGCCAACGCCTACGCAAGCGACGTGGACAGCTGCGTCGCGGCGGGCATGCAGGGACATCTGGCAAAGCCCGTGCAGATGGGCGCGCTGGACGACACCGTGCGGCGCTGGGCCGTGCCCAGACAGCAGCTTGTCGTCCCCCCTGCGACGAGTGACGACGCCGATCTCCAGGCGCAATTCGATGCACGCGTGCGCAAGCTGTTCACGCTGTATGATGCGACGATCGCACTGGAAACCATCGACACCGTCGCGATCGATGCACTGCGCCATGCACTGCACCAAGTCGCAGGCACCGCCGCCTTCTTCGGGCAAGGCAAGCTCGGGACGGCAGCACGAGACATCGACGACCGACTCGACCTCCCCGCCGGGGTAGAGCGCGATACGGTGCTTCAGTCGGGCCATGCGCAGCTGCACAGCATCCGGCAGGCGGGGTAAGGCGATGGCCCGCATCGTGATCGTGGACGACGACGACCTGATCTGCGCGATCGTCGCGCGGACGTTGACGCCGTTAGGTCATGTCGTGACGCCGGTGGGCGATGGTGCCGATGCGCTCGACAGCCTGTGGGAAAGCGGGCCGGACCTGGTGATTCTCGACTGCGCGCTGCCGGGCAAGACGGGTCTCGCGATCCTTGGCGAGCTGCGGACGTCGGCGATGTTCCGGGATCTGCCGGTCCTGATCCTGACCGCGCGGCGGAGCGAATGGCACGTCAAGATGGCGCTGGATGCCGGCGCAAACGCCTATGTTCGCAAGCCCTTCGCGCCCGAGGAACTGATCGAGAAGGTCACCGCGCTGCTTGCCCCCGCCACCAGCACGCCGGCCGCCACCGCGCCGGAAGCGCTGCTCGATTGCGATCGGCTGGCCGACTTGCGTGGCGCGGTTGGCGATGCGGATGCCGATCGGCTGCTCGAGATGATGCTGCGCGACATCGGGGCACGGGCCGAAGCGATCGCGGGTGCGCTGGGGGAAGGCAATCAGGTACGGGCGGAGCGCGAGGCGCATGCGTTGCGGGGGGCCTGCAACGGGATCGGCGCGCACGATCTGGCGACCGCGTGCCTTGCGATCGAACGCGGGGAATGTCGCACGAGCAACGCTTTGGTGAGCCTCGCCGTTCGCACCATGGCTGCGATCGAAGAGGCGCGAGCGACCTCAACTATCTGAATTCTAGCTTTTAAAGTGACGACGCAGACGGTTCAGATCCGCTCTTTTCTCTCCTTCAGCGCTTCCCCGGCGGAGGCTGGGGCCCAGTAGCGCTGGTCGAGGTAACGGAGCACAGCGGCTGGCAAACTTCTGCCCCTCTCCTGGGCCCCGGCCTTCGCCGGGGAAGCGCAGAGGGGGGTGAGGAGAGCAACGCCTCCGCGTCCTTTCACGCCCACTTAAAACGTGTGGCGTTTACGCCGCCACATCAAGCGCTTGCAACGCCAGGATCGCCTGCGTCCGGTTGGTGACGCCGAGCTTGCGGAAGATCTGCGCGAAGTGCGTCTTCACGGTCGTTTCCGCGATCCCCAGTTCATAGGCGATCTGCTTGTTCTGGCTGCCGTCGGCGGCGGCCCGCAGGACCCGGAATTGCGCTGGCGACAATTCGCCGATGCGCGACGGGACCATCACGACGTCCATCTCCGGCTCCGCCATTTCCGCGGGGAACGCGTTTCCGCCCGCCAAAAGCGTCCGAATCGCGCCAACCATTGCACTCATTGGTGCGCTTTTGGGGATGTAACCGCACGCTCCCTCGCGCGCTGCGCGCCGCATTACGGCAGGATCGTCGGTGCTGCTGACGATCGCCACGGTCGCGCGCGGCTGGAGCCGGCGGAGCATCAGCAAGCCAGCGAACCCCTGCACGTCGGGCAACATCAAATCGAGCAGGATCAAGTCAAAGCGGCGTTGCTCGGCCACGGAAACGGCTTCCGCGATCGTCCCCACCTTGACCGTGTCCGCGCCGGGCGCAACTTGTTCGGTCGCCATGGCCAGCGCGGCCGCGCACATCGGATGGTCGTCTGCGATCAATACAGCCTGAGTCAAAACGATACTCCCCCGGATATATCCCACTTATAGTCGATCCTCCCGCGCAGAATTGCAATCCTTTACAATTCTTGCGTGACGGCCGGTGGGTTCGCCATGCTAACCGCAATTCTGGCGGAGAGCCAACCCCTCGGTACAAATCGTTACGCTGTCGATCCTGGACGGACGAGCGCCGATGCGGTGCTGCTGGCGGGTGCTGGCGGGAGCGGAACCGGCTTACTCGCGCGGCCGCGTTACTGCGTGGAATACGGGGGATAAATGCGCCGTGCGTGGCGGGGCGTAGTTGCCCGGCCGACGCGTTCCCCGGGAATGTCGCATTAGTGGCAGGGGCTTGGCCATCCGTCCCCGTGCCGCGATCCTGCCGGGCAGCATCGCGGCGCAGGTCATGGGGCCGGGCGTTACTTCTTGGCCGCGGCCGCCGGCTGCTGGCTCTTGGCGATGCCCTGGATCATCCCGGCGGTCGCGATCTGCTTAGCCTGGAGCCCGCGCGCGCAATTGGTCATCGTCTGCGCGATGTCCTTGCCCATCGGTTCCTTGCCGACCGCGACGACCGCGCTGCGGAACTGCGCGGGCGACAGCTTGGCGTCGACCCGACCGAGGTAATAGGCCACCGAGATGATCGCGACCTGCTTCTTCTTGGGGTCGGCTTCCTTCTCGGCGAAGACGTTGCTGACCAACATGCAGCGCACGTCCGGATCGGCGGTCTGCGCGTTCGCGACGGCAGGGAGCAGCGACAGGCCGATGGCCAGCGACATAACAATGGTTTGACGACGCAAGAATAATCTCCGGACAAGCGCACGGCGCAAACGCCGTGCTGGGGGCGGCTGTAGCGCGCTATACGATGCCACGGCAACGGTACTGGTCGCGTCCGCCGCTCTTGCTGACGAATCGGGGTGTCGGTGGTGCCGGAGGCGTGTGGCCGGACTCAACGCCAGCACTGCTTACGGTGCCGCCGAGGGCCAGATCAGCGGCGTGAAGCGACGCGCCAGATCGCGCGCGGCGCTGACGCTCAGATGGTGGCCGTCGAACAGGATCGGTCGATCACCGACAGTCAGGCGGCACGTGGTGGTCGAGCAGAAAGCATCGCTCGGCCAGAGGACGCGTACACCCGATCGTTCCAGCCACCGCACATAACGGATCGTCGATGCCTGCCGGGTGCGGTAGTCCTGAACGCGTATCTCGTGATTGCCGGTGAGGAGCAGGTAATGGGGTAGATCCTCGCCCACTTCGGCCGGCGTTGGACCAAGCAGGAATACCGTTTTTCCGCTCCGCTGAAGCGCCCGGATGCTCTCCAGCATACCACGCCGATAGTGTGGGTTCTCGAGGTTCCATGCGAAGTAGCTGGCCAGGATGACGGTGCGGATGCGCGTGCTGGCCGTCAGATAGTCCAGGACCAGCGCGTTATGACGGACGCACATCGGACGCCCGGGCACGATGAGCCCCATGGCGGGCGAACAGCCCGAATATGTCAGTGATCGCAGCGGATGGACCGGGCTCCCCAGCGCATGAGCCAATTCGATGCCATGGCTGTCACCCCATACGACCGTATCCTCGACCTTACCGCCAAACACGCAAGCCTTCTCCGGCGGAGCCAGGCCTTGGTCGGGATGGCACCGGCCGCGTTCAGGACTGAAGTCTAGCCGGCCCGCGTCGTACGCCAGCACTTGGGGCGAAAACCGTCGACCGACGAGACCGTCTTTGCTCAGCGCAAACGCCCCGCCCACTGTCAGCAGAATGGCCCCGCTCGCCGCGGCGAACCCGAACACGTGCTTGCGGGCGAACCGCGACCGATTGCGGAACGGTGTCTCGATGAACTTCCAGGAAAGGTAGCCCACGATCAAGGAGACGATGACCAGACCGACCGCATGATCGAGTGCCGTCCCAGGCAAAGGCAATCGCCGCGAAACAGCGGTCGTTGGGTTTGAGGTTAGCGGATCAACCTACTGGGAAGCACATCTATAGCAACCTACTGGGAAGCACATCTATAGAAGGCGATGCGTTGCCGACGCTTCTGCAGCAGTCGCCGAAAGGCGTTACTGACGTGTGCAACTGGCAGGATGTGAAATCTCTGGTTGGGGCGACAGGATTCAAACCTGCGACCCCCACACCCCCAGTATGATGCGCTACCAGGCTGCGCTACGCCCCGACCGAGGCATGCGCGTTAAGCCGAGAATGCGACGGATGGCTGTAGCGCGAGAGGGGGGATGGCGGCAACGGTGCCGGTCGTATGCGACGTCCGCTCTGACGTACGCGCACGCCGGACAGCCGCCGCAATCTGCTGGCCAATCCGCCCGTCGTGTCGCAAGCTCCGCGACGACCCCCGCTCCTACGGCCGTCCGGTATCGCGTTTCTTTCCGACTTTTCGAAGGGATCGACGTGAAAGCCATGTTAAAAAACATCACTCCGCCCATCGCTACGGCTCTCGCGCGCAAGATTATCCATGCCACGCAGAGTAATAAGGCCGAATTGTTCGACGGAGACGATGGTGCCTTCCGCGCGGCGGTGGCGCACGCGCAAGCGTACGGGGAATATGGCTGCGGCGCATCGACTCGCTTTGTCGCCGCGCGTACGACCGCCCGGATCCTGGCAGTCGATACGGCGCGGCCCTGGATCGATTCGGTTCTGGACGCGGTCGGCGAACGTGCCGGAATGGCGCTGCATTGGGTCGATGTCGGGCCACTTGGCGACTGGGGACGACCGGTCGGCTACGACCATTCAGACAATTTCACGGACTATACCGATTGGATCTGGCAGCAGGACGAACAGCCCGACTGCGTGCTGGTCGACGGACGCTTTCGCGTGTGCTGTTTTGCGACATCGCTGCGACATGCGGCGGCGGGCAGCACGATCATCTTCGACGATTACGCCGATCGCCCGCACTATCACATCGTCGAAAAGCTGCTTCGCCCGATCAAACTTTGCGGACGCCAGGCGATCTTCCACGTCCCAAAGACGTCTGCACGGAACGATGCTGCCATTGACCGAATGATCGACCAGTTCCGGTTCGTGATTGACTGATGGCAGCGCAACCGCGCCGACCCTTGCCCCTGGCAGCTGGGCGGAGGGAAATCTCTGGTCGGGGCGACAGGATTCGAACCTGCGACCCCCACACCCCCAGTGTGATGCGCTACCAGGCTGCGCTACGCCCCGACCGAGGCAGGCGCGTTAGGCCGAGAATGCGACGGATGCAAGTCACTTGAATTGCCCGAGCGGTAATAAGCGGTTCGCGAGCGCCTGAACCCCGCGGGCATCGCCGCTTTTCAACGGTGCGATCAGCTGCGCGGCGCGGCGTTGCAAGATCCGGTCGAGCGCGGTCGGAGTCGATCCGCGCGCTGCCGCATCCGCCAGCGTCGCACCGACCGGGTCCTTCGGGTCGATCGCAAGGCGCAACAAGGCTGCCAGACCCGGGAACAACGCACGTTGCCCGCCGAGCGCAACCGCGCGGTCGAGCGCGTCGAGACCCGATGCCTTGCGCGCGCCGAGTGCGCCGCGCGCGACCAGTCCGCCCAGGGATTTGACCGCGCTCAAATGCCATGCGCCGAGCGCCGCCTGCGCCTCAGCATCGCGCGGGTTGCGCGCCGTGATCGCCTCGAACTGCGCCTTGGCTTCCAGCGCATCACTGCGGCTGTTGGTGAGCTTCGCGCGGTAGCTCGTCGCCATCGCGCGAGTCAGTTGCGCCTCGACGTCGCCGGGGGTTCGCAGCAGTGTTGCGGCGGCATTCGCCTCGACATTGGCGATCTGTCGCAACGCGTTGACGCGGTCGGATGCGACGAACGCGGTCTGGGTCAGCGTTTCGCGACTGCTTTCGGCGGCAAGCACAGGGGTCGCGCCACCGGACACGGCAAAGGCGAACGCAGCCGCAATCCCGGCGGCAGTCGGACTCTTCATGCGTTTCGCCACCTACTCCAGCGACCCATTGGGACCATCGTACCCAAACAACGGCTCAATCGCCGATCAGGGTCCGCGAGAAGGTGCCGTCCCAGGTCTTTACGCTCATCTTGACGACGCCGAGATCGCGCAGCGCGCGACCGAATGCCTTCTGGTGGTCGGCCTGGCCATGTGCGGCAAGCGCGTCTTCCGAGGCCCAGCGTTCGGCGATGCGGATCACGTCAGGGTCGGCGACATCGAACGAAAACGCGTAGAATTCGCAACCGTCTTCCTGTTCGACCCGCGCGACATGTGCGGCCAGCAAGTCCTTGATGCGGGCGGCATCGCCCGGCGCGGTCTTGATGTGTCCGAGGACGAGGATCGTCATGGTCGCGTCTCCTGAAGTCATGATCCGTTGCACCGGCGCGCATGAGATGATAGCGCGCGCTGCTTGTAGCGGGGCGTCTTCGTCCCGCAATCCCGCATGTCCCTTGCCCGCAATACGCTTGCGTGTAGGAGGGTCCGCTTTACCAAGGTAGCCCATGTTCGCCACCCCAGCTTCTGCCCAGACCACAGGCGCCGCCACCGGTGCCGGCCCCGACGGATTTCTGTCGCTGCTCGTCAACTTCGGCCCGCTGCTGCTGGTCTTCGTCGCCTTCTACTTCATGATCCTGCGCCCGCAGCAATTGCGCGCGCGCAACCAGGCGGCGGCGATCAACGCGGTCAAGAAGGGTGATTCGGTTGTCACGGCTGGCGGCATCGTCGGCAAGGTGACCAAGGTCGAGGACCGCTTCGTCGAAGTCGAGATCGCGCCGACCACGCGCATCCGCGTCGTCAAGGCGACGCTCGCCGAAGTGACGCCGCTCGGCTCCAAGCCCGCGAACGACTGATCCGATGCTCGATTTCCCCCGCTGGAAGGTCATATCGATCTTCGCTTTCCTCGCCGCGCTGATGGCGCTGGCGATCCCGAGTTTCCTGCCCGAGTCGGTCACCGACCGCTGGGGCGCGTTCCCGCATCCGCGGGTCAACAAGGGGCTCGATCTGGCGGGGGGCAGCTATCTGCTGCTCGAGGCGGACACCAACGAGCTGGTCAAGAACCGGCTCGAGGCGATGCGCGAGCAGATCGTCACGCAAATGGCGCTCAACCCGGTGATCCCGATTGGCGACATCGCGACCGACAACGGCAAGCTGAGCTTCATGTTGCGGAACGTGACGCAGCTTGATGCAGCGCGCGAGCGGCTCAACAAGCTGACCGGCGGGGTCGGCCTGACCGGCCAGCGCGACTGGGATCTGCAGGTGGTCGATTCGTCGCGGGTCGTGATGACCCCGACCGAAGCGGGCATCAACGCGTCGATCAAGGAAGCGATGTCGACCGCGCGGGACGTGGTCAGCACCCGCATCGACAAGCTCGGCACCAAGGAGCCGACGATCGTCGGCCAGGGCACCAGCCGCATCGTCGTGCAGGTTCCCGGCCTCAAGGATCCGCGCGCGCTGCGCGAGTTGATCGGCAAGACCGCCAAGCTCGAATTCAAGATGGTCGCGGACCAGCCCTATGTCCCCGGCGGGATCATCCCCGCGGGCACGCAGGCGCTCCCCTATCCCGAGGGTGGCCCTGGCGCGAAGATCCTCGTCAAGCGCC
>Ga0265780_10005138_pt1 | contig 16653 bp, 20 predicted proteins | sample P1T30metagenome_FD_192432 | JGI IMG/M metagenome (GOLD analysis project Ga0265780, IMG submission 192432) | Plant litter microbial communities from East Loma Ridge, Irvine, California - P1 T30 | ecosystem: Environmental > Terrestrial > Plant litter > Unclassified | place: USA: California... | reverse complement strand
AACGTGGGATAATAGCGTTATGGCGAAACACGATATTCTTGGTAACATACGCGGCGATTCAGCAACAGTTAACGTGAATCTTAAGCAAGACCTCACAGGCGCGACTGTGTTTTTCACCGTCAATGAAGATGAAAATCCAGAGAATGACGATAACGCGATCATTAAAAAGGTTATTACTGAATTTACTAACGCGACCGAAGGTACGTTTTCATTTCCACTTCTTCCAAGCGACACGAATGAGCAAGAACCGGATCTTTATTGGTATGATATCCAAATTGTTCGTGGACCCAATAATATTCAATCTTCGCGAAAAGCTCGTTTCGAAATTGTTTCTGATATTACTCGAAGGACGACAGTCTAATGGATAAAGTTATTAACATTGAGATGGATTCTCCGACTAAGATCATTGAGATTGAGGCGGAAATTTCCAAAGCGGGTCCAGCTGGTCCATCTACAACTATTGAAATAGGAACTGTTGAAACGGGTGACACCTCTTCTGCGACTATGACTGGAGATTCTCCTGTTCAAACTTTAAATCTAGTCTTGGAAAAAGGCGATAAAGGTGAACCCGGAAAAGACGGGTCTGGTGTTAATATTCTTGGAACACTCGCAAACACTGGAGCTCTTCCTGCGACTGGTGAACAAGGCGATGCATATTTAATTAGTGGAAATCTTTATGTTTGGTCGGTGAACGATTCTGAATGGGTTAATGTTGGAACTATTCAAGGTCCAGCCGGTCCAGCAAACACTCTCGCGATCGGAACAGTTTCACAAGGTGCATCTCCAGCAGCGACAATCACAGGAACTTCACCAAACCAAACCTTAAATCTTACTTTGCAAAAAGGAGATAAAGGCGACAAGGGTGATAAAGGTGATATTGGAAATACTGGTGTGAATGCCTCTCTTCAAATCGGTACAGTTACGCAAGGCGAATCACCATCAGCGACAATTACCGGATCGCTTCCAAATCAGACGCTTAATCTCGTATTGCAAAAAGGTGATAAAGGCGATAAAGGTGATAAAGGTGATACTGGTGAAACTGGACCGCAAGGCGCTGGAAATATGGAGAAATCCACATACGATCCGACAAATAAAAATGGTGATGCTTTTAGTATGGGTAACATGGCTGAGACTTCAACTAAAAAGATTCTCACTGACGCTGAACGAACAAAACTTGCTGGGCTAAATACAGGTGCAGATGTTTCAGGTCCAACTGGATCAGAAGCAGATGAAATCGTATTATTCTCTGATGCATCAGGAAAAGTCATTAAGCGCGCAACCGGTGTTAAGCTCAATACTGCAAACGGTGCGATTACTCGCGCTATGGATATTGCGCTTGAAGCAACAGGTGCGAATGCTGAAGCATCTCTTAAAGCTGGCGACGTTGAAATTCTTATTACTGATGCAGATGATACTGTCACAATTACTGGTGGTGCGCTTAAAGCTAGATTGAAATCTCGCGCTGCTGCTCTTGCGACAAGCCTTACGCCTAATCTCGATACAGCTGATTTGTACACAAACGGCGCGATTGCTGGCGCGGTTACTATTGCAGCTCCAATCGGTACACCTGTTATGGGTGATAAGCTTACGCTCGCTTTTAAGGATAACGGAACAGCTCGAGCGATTACATGGAACTCAATTTATGAAGGAATCGGTCTTGCACTTCCGGCGTCAACTATTGCTGGAAAATGGACTTACATCGGATTTATCTATAACGCGACTGCTGCAAAATGGCACGCTGTCGCATTAACTTCTCAGGTATAAGCAAATGAAGCTTGAACAAATACAAGAGAGTTTTAGCCAGGCATTAGATTCTGCTAAATGGACTATTGAAAATATTACTGCGGCTAATGGTCGAGGTGTTATGCAGCCCCCGCAATACGGTCAATGCAATTTAAAATCACCTACTACTTTAGACGCATCAAATTCAAGTCTTTCAGCAAAATTCACTGCAACAACACTTCCTCCAGGAGTTCAAGCGTTAGTTGCACAAATGGAACTTAGTGTTGAAGGTGTGAACGATCCAAATAGATTTGGATTAGAAAAAGTGCACATTCAAATATATAGTGCGCCAGACCAATCAGGTGAAAAAATATCTTTGGGTCACAATGATTGGAATGCTCCAGCACCAACTTATGTTTCTTTACCTTATAACCGAACACAACACGCGTATGTTCGAATGCGTTTTGCCGGAACACTCGTTTATTTAGATACATCTCCTGACGGGAAAGTTTGGACTTCTCGTGGAAGTATTGCACATAGGCTTAATAATATGAATGTTAAGGCAAATGTAAATTATTTCCATGGAGAACAACAACCCGCATATGTCGACGACATAAATATCGTTCCGGCTACAGGCGCGTTTTTCCAGCTATTCGGTTAGAATAGTAATATGCAGAAAGACGATTGGAAACCAGATATTGAACTCGATGCTTGGACGAATGAGCTCGAGCGCATTTCAATCAAGAACTACAAAACCGCAGATACTGCGATCTTTAAAGCGTATAAAGAAACTCTCGAAGAAATGAAAGAGGAATTACGCGAGTACGTTGAGAATTATGAGACGCTCACATTTAGTCAAAAGATGGACGCACAGCGTGTATTTCGAAACGCAGCACGGATCGATGAGATGCTTGACACTAACTTTAAGGTTGTGGGGCAAGAGGCTGTTTCGTATAAAACAGCTGAAGGCGCGCTTGGATATAACGGAACATTCTACACACTTGAAGGAAAAGAAAACCTCAATTTCACGATGGACTTTGGGCTTGATGAAAAGTTTCTTGAGCAAGTTGTAAAGCAGCCTGTTGCTGGAAAGCGTTTATCTACGCGACTTTATAAAAATCGTGACAAATTAGCTAGAGAAGCGACGAACCTTATAATTCGTGAAACGTCCAAGGGAAAAGGATATGGCTATATAGCGAAACGCCTTTCAGATATGACTGAAGCGAGTTACAAGCAATCAATGCGAATCGCTCGAACCGAAGCTGGGCGCGTTCGATCGATCACGACCCAAAAAGGATATGACAATGCGAAAAAGCTAGGCGTGAATGAACTTCAAAAGAAATGGGTCTCAGGCCTTGACAGTAGAACGCGTGCAACGCACGGTGCGGCTGATGGTCAAACCGTCGATCATGATGAGAAATTCCACGTTGGTGATAGCTATGGCCTTGGGCCTCGAATGCTTGGAGATGCTGGAGAAGATATTAACTGCCGATGTACAACAGTTCCAGTAATCGGGAGCGTTGACCCAGAATTGAGGCGTGTTGATGGTGAGATTTCGGACTATATCACATATACGCAATGGGCAAAACGCAAAAAACTTTCTTAGTTGTCAAAAGTAAGCGCAATGCCGTATAATTTAATTAACCACCTAACAGCGGAAAGCAACCGCTATAAACAGCTATAAGGAGGACAAATAGCTATGAAGTTCATCATCGACCTAATTAAGGCAAACACAGACGAAGACGGAAAAGTCGACGTAGATGCAGTTGAAACACTGCTCAAAACCGAATTTCCTAAAAACGCTGTTCCAAAAGATCAGTATAACACCGTCGCCGAAAACCTTAAAACAGCCAATGGTACACTAGAACAGCTACAGAAGGACCACAAAGACACCAAGGAACTTCAAGACGAGATTGAAAAGTACAAGACCGAAGCTGCTGAAAAAGACGCCGAGCTTGTAAAAACGCGAAACGAAAGCAGCCTCCGCGAAGCACTTCGCGAAGCCGGTGCAGAAGATATCGATTATGCGCTTTTCAAACTAGGTGATCTTGAAACTGATTCTGACGGAAATTACAAAAACGTTGAATCTGCTATCAAGAACTTGAAAGAGTCTAACCCGAAGTATTTCGGTGAAGGCGAAGGTGACGGAGAAGGTTCTGACGATAAGGACGATAAAGGCGGATTTAAACCTGTCGATAACGGCCTAAAAAATGGCAAGCCAAACTCTGAAGAAAAAGTGGAAACACTCAGGGACGCAATCGCCGAAAGTTACAAGAAATAATTAAAAAAGGATAAATATGGCTCTTACACTTTTGCAAGCTAAAGCTACTATGCAGGACAAAGTTCTGCAGCTCGTAATCGATGAATTCCGCCGCGAATCACGATTGCTTGACCTATTAACGTTTGACGACTCTGTTTCTCCGGGAACTGGTGGATCAACATTAACTTACGGCTACACACGTTTGAAGACTCCTTCAACCGCTCAAGGTCGTTCAATTAACGAAGAGTACGCGCCTACTCAAGCGTTACGTGAAAAAGCGACTACTGATCTTAAGATCTTTGGTGGTGCGTTCGAACTCGACCGCGTAATCCAGGAAACTTCTGGTGCACTCGACGAAATCGACTTCCAACTTAAGGAAAAGATTAAGGGTGCTCGTAACTACTTCCACTACCAAGCTATTAACGGTGATGAAGCTGCTGACGCTGAGACTTTCGACGGTCTTGACAAGATCCTTACAGGATCAAGCACTGAAATCGGTGCTGGTGAAGTTATTGACCTAAGCGCAACTGTTGATAAGGATACTGCTCTTGCTCTTCTTGAGAATCTTGACAATTTCCTTTCTGTTCTTGACGGTACACCTGATGCGATCATGGGTAACACCAAATTGATCAATAAGCTTAAGGCTGCTGCACGTGTTGCAGGTTACATGACTTCAGGCGAAGACGCTTTTGGTCGCACAGTTGAAGGTTACAACGGAATTGAATTTATCGACCTCGGTCAATACTTCAACGGTACTACAACTGTTCCTGTTGTTCCTATTCGTACTCGTACTGTTGGCGGTACAAGCACTACTGGTCTTACAGACCTTTACGCTGTGACATTTGCACTTGATGGTTTCCACGGTGTAACTCCAGCCGGTGGTGTTGGTATGAAGGCATTCTTGCCTGACCTTAACGCACCTGGTGCTGTTAAGCGTGGTGAAGTTGAAATGGTTGCCGGTGTTGTTCTTAAGAAAACACTTAAGGCTGCCGTTCTTCGTAATGTCAAAGTCCAATAATAACGTTCAAAACATCCAAGGAGGATTCATATCATGGCTAATAAACCTGAACAAAACCCAAAGGCACCAACAGATGAAGAGCTATTAGCGGAAGCTGATCTTCTCGAAGTTGAAATTCCAGAAGGTGCGACTCGTGAAGAAATTGAAAAGCTTCTTCGTGACGCTGATTCAAGCCTTGTAGGCCCAGAAGAGTTAGCACCTGCGTTTGACGGTGAAAGCTCTGCTGACAAGAAAAAGCGCGAAGCTAAAGAGAAAGCTGATGCTAAGAAAGCAGAAAAAGCTGCTCGAAAAGCTGAAGGCCAATCTGAAAAAGAAGTAACTTACCGAATCAAGACACCTGTTGAAGGTTTCAATGGTAAGTCACGCGGAGTTTCATTCTCTGATGGTGTTGGTGAAACCACAAATGAGTGGTATGCACAACGATGTCGTGACGCTGGTTACGAGGTCACAGAGGCCTAAAGCCATGCCTCTTATGTATCGTGGCGAGGAGGTCCGTGAGGCCAACTCGCCATATATGCAAAAAGTCTTAAAGGCTCACGGATTCAAAACCGGAAAACCGATTAAAGTTGCATACAACGACAAACCGAAAAAGATTAAAGTTAGAAAGAAATAATTGTGATTTTAACGCTACGCGAAGCTCAAAAGTACGACCCTGAAATTACACAGGATCAGCTTGATGGATTTGAAGCGAGCTTGCGTCAGATTACTTCTAATAACTTTCAGGTTAAAGGCATTCGCGGTTATGGCGTAACCATCTCAGATGATACGATCGTAACAAGGCGAGACGAAATATCTGGTTCTATTCGAAAAGGCGACACGTTAGAAATCTATGGCGCCGGCGTAAACGACGGTCTGTACACAGTAAAAGATGTAGTTGGTACTATAATTACTCTTGAGTGTGCACCTCGAGTTGCTGGAGTTTTTAGAGAAGCTATCGTGTCGCTTGTCGTTTATCCTGCTGATATCAAAATAGGTATCTCAAATCTCATTAAGTATGATGTCAAAATGGGCAGTAAAATTGGAGTAAAATCTGAAACTATTAGCCGCATGAGTACAACGTATTATGATGCGACTGCTGCAGAATCTGTTTCAGGATATCCAGCAAGTCTTATGAACTTCGCTAAGAAGTACGAAAAAATGAGGTGGGGATAATGCCTCCGGCTTATGCCATTTCGATTTTGAGCCGCACAGAGTCCGACGACGGAATCGGCGGCTCATCTTCGTCTTGGAGTGAAACTGGAAAACTTAACGGCTATATTGATTTACTTTCTGGAACTGATATGCCAACAGGGTCAAACGATAATGCGTTTGTAGAAAATTCTACGCATATCGCTATCATTCCTGGTGGCGGAACAGTTACAGAAGAAAATCTCCTAAAGGGTCCAGACGGTAAAGTCTACGACGTTACGTACGTTGATGATCCAATGGGAGTTGGGCACCATTTAGAAATATACCTTCGACGAGGAGGAGGAACGGATGCAGTTTCAGGATAACAGCAAACAAGTGAAAGATGAGATGCATAGAGTCATTCTTGGCGCTATCGAACTCGGTTCTCTAGTAATTGTTGGTCAAACCAAAACGCTCGTTCGCCGCGACACAGGCGCGTTAAGCGACAGCTATTCGCACCAAGTCGAAGAGAAACCAGAAGAGATCACAAGTAAAATTGGATCACCTTTGGACTACGCAATCTATAATGAATACGGAACAGGTGAATTTGCTGAAAACGGGGACGGTCGTAAAGGTGGTTGGTATTATATCGGCACCGACGGCAAGAAGCATTTCACCAAGGGTATGAAACCAAATCCAGCGCTTCGTACTTCATTTAGAAAAAATAAAAAGCGCGTACAAGATGTGTTTATTGAACAGTTAGGCGCTAATTTCAAAGGAAAATAATGGAAAAAGTATTACAAGAATTTGCTCGTGTTTTGAAAAGTATTCATACGAATAGCTTCCACCGAATGAACACAAAAAGTAAAGTAGAATACCCATATTTGACTTATACTACAACCGTTAGCGACAACGGACGAAATCAAGATATGTATATACTAGATATCGATATATTTGGACGGGGCTCTAGCGCACTAAACGTAGTAAAATTAGAGGAGAAACTTAAAGACGCACTTGAGTATCGACGCGACCTTACGCCAGATCTTAATCTAATCTATAGTTTCGGATCGAGTATGGAAATCCCGACATTAGTTCCGGATCTTCATCGGCGTAATATAACATTTAACGTTAAAATTGACGAGAGGAATAAACGTTATGGCATTAGCTAAAACAGGCTACACCAAAAACAGTGTTGAAAACTTCATGATCGATTCAGCGACCGTCTTTACGGATGTTGAGTTTGCAGAAGGCGAATTCACTGGAACACTTGTTGGTGCAACAAGTGGTGGTGTATCAGTAAATATCGAACAATCATACCGAAAACCAGAAGTTGACGGTACTGGTCACATGGACGTAGTTGGTCTAAAGGTTCTTGAATCTGCAACTGCGAACGCAACAATCAACCTTAAGGAACTATCTGCTGAGGCACTTCGCCGATCACTCAATGGTGTGATGACAAACGCAACAGCTGAAGAAGCTCCTGCTGGTTACAAGAAAATTAAGAGCAAGCGTTACGTTGAAGAAAGCGACTACATTCCTACGATTGCAGTTGTTGGTGTACACAACGGAACGAAGAAACCGATTATCTTCTTGCTTGACAACGGGCTTGTTACATCTCCATTGAACGTTTCAACTGAAGATAATAATGAAGCTGTGATCGAACAAGTTATAACAGCTCACGCGTCATTTGAGCAGCTTGCAGCAGATGAATTCCCATGGACCATCTACTACCCTGGCGACGCACCTGTAACCCCATAATCTAAATTAAAGAATCCGAGGAGGATATAAAATGAACATTCGAAATCTACGAGGCGACGACGTTTTCCTAGTACTAAACATTCTAGGAAAACTCGAGCTAAAAGATGAGCTCGTTAAGGTATTTAACGAGTTCGGCGGTGATAACGGTAAGCAGAAAAAGAAAATGACTGATGAAGAAATTCAGCAGCGTGGTATGGCAGTTATGGCTGCTCTATTACAACAGGTTCTTAAAAACATTCTTGTCGTAAAAGATGACGTTAACGCGTTACTCGCTGACTTGACTGAAACAAGCATCGAAGATATCAAGGGACTTGGCGCTGGTGCGTACACTAAGCTACTCATTCAGCTATTCAAGAATCCGGAAATCAAAGAAGTTTTTACCTCAGCCGCGTCCTTGATGACGGACGAGACGGCGAGCACCAATTAAAAGATCTTTTATGGGGGCGATACTCAGATCCTAAACAGGTTCTGAGATCGTACTCACTCACTGGCGCTGTTGACTTCATTTTATATCTCTTTGACAAAAAGCAAGACGACATGGTCTGGGAAATTTGGCTTTACCGCAAGCCTACTAAGGGTGAAGGTAAAAACCAAAAAAGCCTCGATTTTGCCGAGTATAAAGAGCTTGTTAAAAAGAATTCCAAAATCCGAAAGAACAAGAAAAAGGTCGCGTCTGCGGAACAGGAATCTGAGCAAATCAATTTTGCAAGCAAGTTTATAAAAGCACGTAAGGATATTAACAATGGCGATGGGCGAAGTATTTAAGCTATTCGGTACACTTGGTCTAAACACCAAGCCCGCTGATGACGCCTTAGATAAAACAACTGACAAGGCTAAAAAGACAAAAGAGGCGATGACTTTCCAAAAGAAAGTTGACGACAGTATTGTTAAAGCTGGAAACAGTGTTCTTGCCGTTGGTGGTATTTTGGCGGGAGTCGCTGCGACTGCCGCCACCTTTGCGTTAAAGGGTGGTATTACCCGAGCCCTCAATATAGAGAATGCAGAAGCAAAACTTCGTGGTCTTGGCCACGCAGGTGAAACAGTTGATGTAATCATGAGCAATGCCCTTGCGTCTGTTAAGGGCACAGCTTTTGGATTAGATGCCGCAGCAACAACCGCTGCGAACGCTGTCGCTGCTGGAATCAAACCTGGAACACAACTCGAAGGTGTGCTTAAAACTGTAGCAAACTCAGCTGCTCTTGCTGGTGCTGACATGGGTGAAATGGGTGCGATCTTCAATAAGGTTGCGACTTCGAATAAAGTTCAAATGGACGTAATCAATCAGCTCCACGACCGCGGTATTCCAGCACTCCAATTTCTCGCGAATGAAATGGGTGTTACAGCTGAAAAAGCATCTGAGATGGCGTCTAAAGGTGAGATCGACTTCGCGACATTCGCAAGCGCTATGGAAAAAGGTGTGGGTACAGCCGCAACTACGATGGGTGATACTGTAACAGGATCATTCGCAAACATGCAAGCAGCCGCTTCTCGTGTTGGTGCTGCTATCGTAAAAGACGCAATGCCTGTCGTAAAAGATTTCTTCCAAGGATTTACTGCTTGGCTTGATGCGAACTCAGGCTCAATCGTTTCGTTCGTCACAGGATTCGTCACTGGATTTTCTCAAATCATTAAATGGATCGGCGAAAACGAAGTACTCGTGCGCAATATCGCAATCGTAATCGGCGCGCTGCTCATTCCAGCATTACTTAGGTATATCCAATTGCAAACAATCGCCGGCGTTCAAGCCCTCGTCATGGGCGCGAAAATGATGGCAGGTTGGCTAATGGCTCTCGGTCCAATTGGACTTATCATCGCCGCCGTTATTGGTGCTGCTGCACTTATCATTGCTAACTGGGAATGGATCAAAGAAATCGCAATTACTGTGTGGACCGCGATTGTTGAATTCTTCACTGGAATATGGCAAGGCGTTGTTGACGCTTGGACCACAGCTTGGGGCGCAATCAGCTCATTCTTCACTGGCGTATGGAATGGAATCGTTGAAGCGTTCAAGGTTATTTGGGAAATATTTATGGCACTCCTTACGCTTTATATCGGAATTCCTCTTGCGATTATTAACACAATCTTGATTCAACCGTTGATCGCGCTTTGGACTTGGGCTTGGGGATATATATCTCAATTCTTAAGCTTTGTGTGGGAAGGAATCGTTACAGCAGTTACTTGGTACATTAACCTCGTAATGACAATTATAAAAGCGATTTTAGACTTTATCGTTCCAATATGGGAAGCGGCATGGGGTGCGATAAGCGCATTCTTCTCTGCGATTTGGGAAGGAATAGTTACAGCAGTTACATGGTATATAAATACAGTCATGACGATTATTACGACAGTTGTAAACGCAATTATGGCTGTCTGGAATACTGTATGGGGTGCGATAAGCAATTTCTTTAAGGGTGTGTGGAACGGAATCGTCGGATTTCTTACCCCAGTAATTAACACTATCCGTGATGTTATTACAAACGTATTTAACGGAATCAAAAACACCGTCACAAATATCTTTAACGCGATTAAGTCTGCTATTGAGGGACCAATAAACGCAGCTAAAGATATCGTTAAAAAAGCGATTGACATGATTAAGGGATTCTTCAGTTTCAAAATTGAATGGCCAAAAATTCCAATGCCTAAATTCGGATTCAAACCTGCTGGCTGGAAAATCGGCGATCTCCTAAAAGGAACAATCCCGACTCTCGACGTGAGCTTCCACAAAGCTGGTGGTATTATGACGAAACCTACGCTATTTGGAATGAATGGTACAGAAGCAATGGTTGGTGGAGAAGCTGGCGACGAAGCAATTCTGCCACTTACTCGAGATGTTCTAGGCAAGATCGGCGCAGGAATTGCTGATACAATGGGCGTAGATAATTCAGTAGTATTCGAAGCTTTACTTGAAGAAATCCGCGGACTTCGTGAAGACCAAAAAGATATTCAAGTACTTCTCGATTCTGGCGAACTAGTCGGATCGATACGAAAGAAAATCGATCAAGCACTCGAAAAAGATTCAAACAGACGCCGTAGAGGAGTTGCAGCATAATGTATAATAACCGACCACAAATAAAGATTGGAGACCTCTGGAGTTTTGACGCCTGGGGTCTGCTTCTTGCGTCTGGTTGGGGATTAGATTCTGCGCCGGTAAAATCTTCATATCTCGATATTCCAGGACGAGATGGTGCTATAGATACGACTGAGGTGCTATCTAATGAACCTAAATATGGAAACCGCAATCTAGCATTCGAGCTCATTACAACTGCGCCAGAACCTGAGTGGGAACCACTCCGTCAGAAAGTAGACGCGTACTGTAATGGCCAAAAGATGAAAATAATTTTGGGGCACGATCAGTCGCACTATTTAATCGGGCGTGTTTCAACAGGAAAACTTTCACGTGGTCTTGGGCTTGCGTCTATTGATTTTCGCGTAAACTGCGAACCTTGGCGATATAAAGTAAAAGAAACCGTTGTAAAAATTACATCACCCGCTGAAGGTGATATAACAAAAACATTAAAAAATGAACGTCGTCGTGTACTTCCTACTATTGTTTCGACTGGAAATGCGTCAGTTACTATTAACGGAATCACGCAAAACATATCTTCTGGATCATTCAAATTCACGGATTTCATTTTGCACCCCGGTAAAAACCCTGTTCGAATTGTTGCTGCTGAGGGTGTGCTAGTAACGTTCACTTATCAGGAAGCAACACTATAATGTATACTATCCGAGCAAATGGAAATTTACTTTACGATCCGCGAGTTGATGAGCTCGCGATTGTTTCTGGTAAGTTAGAATTCGAAGACAACGTCGCGTATGGTTTTAATTTTTCGCTTTATCCAGACCATCCAATAATTGGTGAGCTAAAAAAACTTTCAACTACGATTGAAGTTTTTGATGACACGGCACGTCTGTTTGGTGGACGAATCATCGATACTGCTGACGACATGGAAGACATACGAACGTTTGAATGTGAAAGCGAACTTGCGTATTTTGCAGACAGTGTTGTTCGTCCCTATTCTTGGGGCGCAAATACTGACCCAGAAGAAGATTTTGGAGTTGAAGCATATCTTAAGATGCTTGTCGATAGTCATAACGAACAGGTTAACGCTGAGAAACAATTTACTGTTGGTGAAGTTACAGTAATTGATGAGAACAATTTAATTACTCGAGCATCAAGCGGATACCCAACTACTCTCGATGAAATGTTGAACAAATTACCTGTTCTTCTTGGTGGGCATTTAGTAGTTAGACTGTCAGGTGGTGTGCGATATCTTGATTATTTAGAAGATTCACCATACTCAAGCAGTCAAATTATTGAATTGGGTGAAAACATGATGGACCTTGTTCGTCAATCTCGCGGATCTGATATCGCAACAGCGATCATTCCGTTGGGCTCAAACCAAAGCAATGAAGAGGGTGAAAGCCAAACACGCATCACAATTGAAGCTGTTAACGATGGTTTGGATTATATTGCTGATGAAGACGCGCGAATTGCACTCGGGCTTGAAAGTCATATTTTTAAAACAGTGATCCATGAAAACATAAGTCTGCCGGATCGATTAAAAACCGCTGGTATAAAAGATTTAGCTGAGGCTGTTAACCCAATCGATTCAATTGAGCTAAAAGCTATTGATCTTAAAAAGCTTGGGCTTTCTGCAGATGATTTTCGATTCTTAGAATATGTGCGCGTTAAAAGTCCAGTACACGGGTTAAACGGAATGATGCTCATTACTAAAATGACACTAGATTTACTTCGACCAAGCTCTAACATTATTACTGTCGGTAGTAATTATGGAACGTTCACACAGACAGAAGCATCAACTGCTCAACGCATAAATCTATTAACAGAAAACGCGACCACTGTTCAAACGTCTTCTCAAATTCTCGAAACAATTCGAAATCTATCATCGTCTCTTACTCAATCTGAGGCAAGTATTTTAAGCCAAGTCGCAGCTGAATACATTACTAGAACTGCATTCCAAACAACAACTACTCAACTAAGTACATCTATTGAACAAACAAATAGCTCAGTTGAATTTACGTTTAATAAATTATTTGAACAAGTCGCTAATATCGACGGAGATTCAAAAACACGATTCGAAGAGCTTGTTAAGTATATCCGATTCGATGGAGGTGATATTATATTAGGAGAGATCGGAAACGAGCTTTCACTGAGAATACAAAACAACAGAATTAGCTTCACCCAAGCTGGCGTAGAAGTTGCGTATATGAGCAATAATAAGCTGCATATTACAGACGCGAATATTACAAAAAGCATTCAAATTGGACGTTTCGCATTTACTCCTCGAGAAAACGGAAACTTAAGCTTCAACATGATCGGATAATAAATGTCTTCAACTAGTGGTTACATCGAGACAGCAGCACCTCCAGGCAAAAACTCTCGCTTTTACGTAGAGTGGAATTTGATTGGACAAGATATCGGAAACAACACATCAACAATTGCTTGGCGTGCTGGTTTAAATATCGCTCGGTATGACCTCTGGTACAATAACGCCGTTCGAATTGACGGCGGAAACGTTCACACTGCTGGAATCGGAAACGGTACGTGGAGTAATCTTGGGCCAGGAAAACATCAACTACGAAGCGGAACTGTCGTTGTTAATCACAATGGAGATGGTTCAGGCGCATTTGGTGCTGGAATTAACGGTTGGCTTTATAGTTTTGGAAACAGGTCTACTAGTGGATCGTGGAATCTTCCAACAATTCCGCGCGCCACAAATCCGACGATGCCGGGAAGTTTCCAAATAGGCTCACCTGTTACAATTAACTTGCCTCGCGCATCTGGATCATTCCATCATCGTGTGCGGTATGACTTCAACGGTCAATCTGGAAATATTAGTGATAACGCTGGATCGAGTGTTGTTTGGAATACGCCAAGCAGCTTAGCGAATAGGCGTCCAAATAACGAAAGTGGTACTGGAACTGTTACTGTTGAAACGTGGAATGGTGGAAGCCATATTGGAACACGCACAATCGGATTTACTGCGAATGTGCCAAATACTTCGAGTTTCTTACCAACAATTACTAATTACGCTGTAGAAGAAGCAAATGAATTAGTTTCAAATCAATTCTCATTCTTTATTCAGAATAAGTCCCAGCTCGCGCTTTCGATGACTGCACAAGGTGCGTTCGGCAGCACGATTCTTAAAACTAATTTTATTTTCGAAAACTGGGTGAGCGATGGAAAAGAAAGCACCGCTGTTTCTCCAATCGTAACGGGATACGGCCAACGATTTATCGGGTTTATTACACAAGACTCTCGCTCAAGGTCTAATGAAGATCTTACGTTCACTTCTGTAGAAGTTGAAGAATATGTCGATCCATTCGCAGCAATGGTTGTTACCCGTTGTGATAGTACAGGAGCTTGGGACGAAGACGGAAATCACGTTATTGTTTATCCCGGTGGACTTATTGCGCCACTTCGAAATGAGAACACAGCTCAATTCATTCTTAAGTATAAAAAGCGTTCTGCAACCACTTGGACTGAACACGTAATTGATCCAGTAGGTACGGGCACATATGGTGAATATCAACTTGATCTTCAAGATGATGCGTTTATTCTTCCAGGTATTAACGTTGACGATGCGTATGATTTTAGGCTTGAAGCGACAGATTTCTTTGGGACTGGTGCAGATGTCGCTATCATACCAACAGCATTTACGCTTATGGACTTTCACGCGAGCGGCCGCGGTGTTTCATTTGGTAAAGTCGCAACAAACTCGAACCGCTTTGAAATTGGGCCTAAACTTCCATTTAATGTGATTGCTGCGACAAGTACGGAAGCTGATAAAGATCTTGCAACATTTAGACGCTCAGATGATACGCTTCTTGCTAAGATCCAAACGGGTGAAGGCGGAACAGGTTTAAAAATTCGCACATATAATACACTTGGAGCAAACACAGGAACCATTCCAATTAGTCCAACTGGACAAATTCCTGCTTCGAATATAAATAATACGTCGTATCAAAATGACAGAGCAACTCTTACGTATTCAAACCCGAGTACAGGTTCTGTTCACAATATAGGTACAACAACATTAGGATATAATACTCTTGAATCGGGCCCGAATTCAACAATAACTAGAAACAACAACGAGTTGATAATAGGTGTTACTGGTGAATATCTTATAACCGCAAATCTTAGATGTATTGACGTTCCAAGACCTACGCTTCATACGATTAAATATCAATTACCTGGATCATCAAACTGGGATCATTTAGTTCTTTGGATGCCATGGTCACATGTTAATTTTGATTCTACGAACCGATCTATTGCGCCTATATCCGTTATGGTTAATCTAGTAGCCGGAACTAAACTTATACATCAATTAGATGTTCGTGATGGTGGCGCGACTCGCGTAGGAGGATCTGGTGCATTTGGTTCTCGGCATACGTGTCTTTCCGTATCACGTCAAGGCTTTTAATGTGTTAAAATTAAGCTAATGGATATACAAAAAGATATTATTAAAGCTCGACCCAGCCTGCGAAGAATTTTGCCAGTAGTGTTCTGGCAAACGTTTGTCTTTTCTATCTTGAATATAATTATTGGAATAGGTGTATTTTTATGGGAACCTACTATTTTTCCAATAGTTGCACCAAGTGAAATATTCATGCATATTTGGGCTATTCTTTTTATCGTGCTTGGCATCGCTCTCGCGTTTGGTTTGTTTTCTAAACACTGGGAAAAATTACGCACTATGATGGTAATTGGATTAAGCTTTAAAGCATTTTGGTCGATTGCTTTGATGTTTAGAATTATTGACGGTGGAACACTGCTTGTCGCTGCACTCTTTATCGGTTTGGCTGCACTTCAAGCTGTGTGTATTATTTTTTACTTGCCACCAGATGAGATAACCGATGGCGTTGTCTCCTGAGGTATCAACTCTAGGCGTTGCTGCCATAACCACCTTTGGTGGTATTTTTGTTGCGTACATCACATTTATTGCTAGTAAGAAAAATGATAAAGATGGATTATTTAAACGTAGACGTAAAAATCCTATTGAAAAGCAACGAGCAGAAGATCGACTTACTTATGCCGGGTATGAAAAACTCATTAAAGAGTTATCAGAACAAATTGATCGTCAAAATGTAATTATTGATAGAATGACTAATGTCGATAAAGATCGCGATGAGCTCATAGACGCTTTACGTAAAAAAGAAGAAGCATTATATCGCATTATTGACGAAAAGAATGCGATCATTACGAAGCTAAAAGCGCAGCTGCCCCACATTGCTTAAAGCAAATGGTATAATTAAAGCATTAACCAAGGAGATTATCATGAGCGAACCAGAAAAACCAATCCACATCGATGATGAAGAAATTAAGGGTATGGGCGAAGGTCCAGCTGAGGAGATTAAAGAATAATGTCATATGCTATTCGACAAAATCCGTCTCCATTCTTTAGGGCAGGTCGTCCTAACGGTGTTCGCGGTATTACGCTTCACCACGCGGCAACTACAAACTTTGACGGAATCGGTGCGACATTTAAGGTTCGCGGTGTTTCAGCTACATTCGGTGTAGGTGATAAGCAAAACGTCGATCAGTACGTTGCTGAAGGAAACACATCATTTCACGCTGGTCACGCTCAAGCGAACAGCGATTATATTAGTATTGAGCACGTTAACTCGGGTGGTGCTCCAGGTTGGCCAATTGCTGATTCTACATTTAATACATCTGTAGAACTATCTCGCGACCTCGTTGCTCGCCACAAATTGGGTAAGCTCGTTCCATTCCAGAACCTTTTCCCACACGGATATTTCTCTC
>Ga0265780_10005137_pt1 | contig 16662 bp, 12 predicted proteins | sample P1T30metagenome_FD_192432 | JGI IMG/M metagenome (GOLD analysis project Ga0265780, IMG submission 192432) | Plant litter microbial communities from East Loma Ridge, Irvine, California - P1 T30 | ecosystem: Environmental > Terrestrial > Plant litter > Unclassified | place: USA: California... | reverse complement strand
CTCCTCACGCTCGGCCTCGATCGCGAAGTCGATCATCATGATCGCGTTCTTTTTGACGATGCCGATCAGGAGGATGATGCCGATGATGCCGATCACGCCCAGGCCCTGGCCGCTGACCCACAGCGCGAACAGCGCGCCGACACCGGCCGACGGCAGCGTCGACAGGATCGTCAGCGGGTGGATATAACTTTCATACAGCACGCCCAGCACAATGTAGACACAGACCACCGCCGCCAGGATCAGCCACAGCTGGTTCGACAGCGAAGCCTCGTAGGCGCCGGACGCGCCCAGGAAGGTCAGGCTGACCGAGGCCGGCATGCCGATGTCCTCGGCGGCGGCGCGGATGGCGCTCACCGCCTGGCCCAGCGAGGTGCCGGACGCAGTATCGAAACCGACGGTGGCGGCCGGATACTGGGCCACGTGAATCACCTGCAGCGGCGCCTGGCGTTCGCTGATGGTGGCAATCGCCGACAACGGCGTCGGCTGGCCGGAACCGGTACGCAGCTGCAGGCGGCCCAGCGCGGCGATCGACATCGCCTCGTCCTGCTGGGCTTCCAGGATCACGCGGTACTGATTCGTTTCGGTGAAAATGGTCGAGACGATGCGCTGGCCGAACGCGCTGTACAGCGCATCGTCGATCGAAGCGGCCGTGATCGACAGGCGCGAGGCCGTGTCGCGGTCGATATCGATGAAGGCGGCCGCGCCGGTGGCGCCGGCATCGGTCACCGCCGTGCGCAGCTCGGGCAGGCTGCCGATCTTCTGGGTCAGCTTACGCGCCCACTCGTTGACGGTATTCTCGTCGGCGCCCTCGATCGATACCCGGTACTGGGTCGGGCCGCTCTCGGCGTCGATGGTCAGGTCCTGCGTCGGCTGCAGGAACAGCTGCAGGCCCGCCACATTGGCGACCCGCTGGCGCAGGCGCAGCATGGTCTCCGCCGGATCGCCGCGGTCGGCCTTCAGGTTGATCAGCATGGTGCCGGTATGCAGCATGGTGTTGTTGGCCGCATCGACGCCAACGTACGACGCCACCGTGGCGACCTCGGGATCGGCCATGATCTGGCGCGCCGCCTCTTGCTGCAGCTTGGCCATGTCGGCGTACGAGATCGACTGGCGCGCCTGGACCCGGGCCTGCAACTGGCCGGTATCCTGGGTAGGGAACAGGCCCTTGGGGATGATCGTCCACAGGAGCGCGGTCAGCACCAGGGTGCCCAGCGCCACCAGTAAGGTCAGGCCCTGGCGCTTGAGTACCCAGCCCAGCATCACATCGTAGCGCGCGATCACGCGATCAAAAAAGGCCTGGAACTTGATGGCGAAGCGGCTCGGCTTTTCTTCTTCATGGCTGCGCAGCCAGCGCGCCGCCATCATCGGCACCAGCGTCAAGGACACCACGCCCGAGATCAGGATCGTGATTGCGAGCGTCACCGCGAATTCGCGGAACAGGCGGCCGACCACGTCGCCCATGAACAGCAGCGGAATCAGCACCGCAATCAAGGAAACGGTCAGCGAGATGATGGTGAAGCCGATCTGCGAGGCGCCCTTGATGGCGGCGGCCATTGGCTTCTCGCCCTTCTCGATATAGCGCGCGATATTCTCGATCATCACGATCGCATCGTCGACCACAAAGCCGGTGGCAATCGTCAGCGCCATCAGCGACAGGTTGTTCAGGCTGTAGCCGAGCAGGTACATCACGCCGAAGCTGCCGATCAGCGAAATCGGCACGGCCAGGCTGGCGATGATGGTCGCGCGCAGGCTGTGCAGGAAGGCGAAGATCACCAGCACCACCAGCACCACGGCCAGCAGCAACTCGATCTGCACGTGCTTGACCGAGGCGCGAATGCCGGTGGTGCGGTCGCTCAGCACGTCCATGCGCAAGGCGCTCGGCAGGCCGGCCTGCAGCTCGGGCAGGCGCGCCTTGATGGCGTCCACGGTGGCGATCACGTTGGCGCCGGGCTGGCGCTGCACGTTGAGGATGATCGCCGGTTTCATATTGGCCCAGGCGCCCAGGCGCACGTTCTCGGCGCTGTCGACGACCTTGGCCACTTCGCTCAATTTGACGGGCGCGCCGTTGCGGTAGGCGACGATCAGGCTTTCGTAGTCGGGCACCGTGACCAGCTGGTCGTTGGCATTGATCGCGTACGAGCGGGTCGGGCCATCGAAGCTGCCTTTGGCGCTGTTCGCGTTGGCGGCGGTGATCGCGGTGCGCAGCGTGTCCAGGCCCAGGCCATAGGACGCGAGCGCCTCGGTATCGGCCTGGATCCGCACCGCGGGGCGCTGGCCGCCCGACAGCGAGACCTGGCCCACGCCCGAGACCTGGCTGATCTTCAGCGCCAGGCGGGTGTTGACCAGATTCTGCACCTCGGTCAGCGGCAGCGTGTCGGAGGTGATCGCCAGGGTCAGCACCGGCGCGTCGGCCGGGTTCACCTTGGCGTAGACCGGCGGGGCCGGCAGGTCGGTCGGCAGGAGCGAACCGCCGGCATTGATCGCGGCCTGCACTTCCTGCTCGGCCACGTCGAGCGTCTCGCCCAGCGCGAACTGCAGCGTGACGATCGAGACGCCGGCGGCGCTGGTGGAACTCATGCGGGTCAGGCCGGCCATCTGGCCGAACTGGCGTTCCAGCGGCGCGGTAACGGTGCGCGCCATGACCTCGGGGCTGGCGCCGGGGTACAGCGTTTGGACCTGGATGGTCGGGAAGTCGACCTGCGGCAGCGCCGACAAGGGCAAGAAGCGGTAGCCGACCAGGCCTGAAAGGACGATCGCCAGCATCAGGAGTGCGGTGGCGACCGGGCGGTTGATGAAGGGGGTGGAGGGGCTCATCGTTGCCCCCCGGTTGACGCGGCGGCATCACAGCCGGTTGGACGCGTGGACGGCAGAGCCGTCCACGCCACGGTGTTGGCAACGTCGCGTCCGTGGGGTGGACGGGTTCCCCGTCCACGCGTCCAATCCACGCCAGCATTACGGCAAACCTGCAACATCATTGCTGCGCCCCCTGCGCCGGACGACCTTGACCACGGCCCTGGCCCTGGCCCGACCCCTGCCCCTGACCACGCGCACCGGCCGGACGATCGTTCGGCAACACCACGCTGGCGCCATCGCGCAGACGGTCGGCGCCTTCGGTAATTACCTGCTCGCCCACTTTCAGGCCAGTGGCGATCTGCACCTTGTCTACCGACGCCTGGCCGCGCGTGACGGTGCGCAGGGATACGGTGCGCTTCTCGGCATTGAGCACGTACACAAAATCGCCGTTGGCGCCATGGCGCAGCGCCGTCACCGGCACCACCACGGCATTGCGCAGCGTATCGACCGTCAGGCGCAGATTGACGAACTGGCTCGGGAACAGCTTGTTATCCGTATTCGCAAAGCGCGCCTTGGCGCGCACCGTGCCGGTCGAGGTGTCGACCTGGTTGTCCAGCGCGATGAAGCTGCCGGTGGCCAGCGCATCGGTACGGGTGCGGTCCAGCGCGGTCGCCGGCAGCTTGGCGTTTTGCGCGATGCGGCCTTGCAGCACCGGCAGCTGATCCTGCGGCACCGCGAATTCGACGTCGATCGGCGACAACTGGGTAATCACGGCAATGCCGGCGGCGTCGCCGCTACCCACCAGGTTGCCCACGTCGACCGTGCGCAGGCCCACGCGGCCGCTGATCGGCGCGCGCACCGTGGCGTAATCGAGGTTCAGCTGGGCCGTGCCTTCAGCGGCCTTGTTGGTCATCACCGTTCCTTCGAGCTGCTTGACCAGCGCGGCCTGGGTATCGACTTCCTGGCGCGCGATCGAATCCTGCTCGAGCAGCGTGCGATAGCGCGACAGCATCAGGCGCGCGCTCTCGAGCTGGGCCTGGTCGCGCTGGCGCTGGCCTTGCGCCTGCAACAGCGCCATCTGGAACGGACGCGGATCGATCGTGGCCAGCACCTGGCCGGTCTTGACCAGTTGACCTTCGGTGAAATGGATCTTCTGGACCACACCCGAGACCTGCGGACGTACGGTCGCGGTGGCGGCGGCGACGACGGTGCCGAGCGCTTCCAGGTTGACCGGCAAGTCGGCTTGCGCGGCGGTGGCGACGCCGACCGTGGTGGCCGGGCCTCCGCGTCCGCCGCCTGGACCGCCCGGTCCACGTCCACCGCCGCCACCGCCCCCGCCAGGGCCACCGGCCGCCATCCCCGGACCGCCCGCGCCAGGGCCACCGGCCGGCTGGTGCGTGAGCCACCAGGCGAGGTAGCCCAGCGCCACCATCGACAGCACGGCGATCACGCCGCCAATGAGGCGGGCGCGCCGGGTACGCGCTGGTCGGGCAGTGGTTGGATTGGTCGGGGAATGCTGGTCCATGCTTGTCCTTGTTCTGTTTGCTTTGAGCTGAGTAGTACTACGCAATAATGGTCACGATGACTTTAGCATGGTCGTTTCATTGAATATGTTTCGTAACGTACATCCGCACTCTTGTTAAACATGCCGAACGCCCCCTGCTTAACGCCGATTTACACAGTTCACGCCTAATTAAGCGTAGTAAACGAAAAACGGGCGCGGATTCCACTCCGCGCCCATGTTGTCGCTGTATAAATCAGTTACAAAGTCATTACATTTGTTATCACCAATTGCCGCAGAAGCAATGCGTGACCGCCGTGAACGGCTTGCGCTCTTCGGTCAGCTCTTTGAGGAAGGCCATGTCCTGTGCTACCTGGGTGATCGGACCACCGGGAATCGCTTCTTCGATCAGGCCCAGCTTGACCTGGATGGTCATGGCCTGCGCCGCCGAGGCGCCCGCCATCTGCAGGAAGCGCTCGACGCGCGTGACCGGACGCTCCACATACACCACGCGGTAATCCTTGGCCAGCTTGGCGCGGCCGGCGGCCGAGGCCAGCGCATCGTTATAGCTGCCCAGGCGGTCGACCAGGCCGCGCTCCTTGGCCTGGGCGCCGGTCCAGACGCGGCCCTGCCCCACTTCGTCGATCCGGGCCTGCGTGGTCTTGCGCGCCGCCGCGGCCTTGGTGGTGAAGTCGGCGTAGACGTGGTTGATGCTTTGCTGGATCAGCTTCTCGAAGCGCGGATCAAGCGGGCGCAGTGGATTGTAGGCGTCCGCCAGCCAGGTAGTGGTCACGCCGTCGGTATGGATGCCCAGCTTGTCGGCCACCTTGTCGGCGGTCGGCAGCAGCGCGAACACGCCGATCGAGCCGGTGATGGTGGCCGGGTCGGCGATCACCTCGTCGGACGACATCGAGATCCAGTAGCCGCCCGACGCCGCCACGCTGCCCATCGACACCACCACCGGCTTGCCGGCGGCGCGGGTCAGTTCGAGCTCGCGCCGGATCAATTCGGAACCGTAGGCGCTGCCGCCGGGCGAATCGACGCGCAGCACCAGCGCCTTGATGGCGTCGTCTTCGCGCGCCTGACGAATCAGGCTGGCCGTGCGGCGCCCGCCGATCACACCCGGGCCGCCTTCGCCGTCGGTGATGGTGCCGGACGCAACGATCACGCCGACCGCGTCGCCGAACTGCTTTTGTGGATGGCGCGACAGGTAGTCGTAGAAGCCGATCTGGCGGAACGATTTGATGTCTTCATCGAGCACGCCGCGCTTGACCATCAGGTCGCGCAGTTCGTCGCGGGTCTTGAGACCGTCGACCAGCTTGGACTGCAGCGCTACCTGGGCGGCGCTGCCGCCGGCCGCTTCCATCCGCTCCGGCAGCGTGTCGATCATGCTGCCCAATGCGCCGTCGGCCAGCTTGCGGTTCTTTTCCACCAGGCCGGTATAGCCCGACCACATGGCGTTGTACAGGAAGGCGTCGGCTTCGCGCGCGGCGTCCGACGGGCCGTTGGCGATGTACGGCTCGGCGGCGCTCTTGTAGGTGCCGACCTTGATCAGGTTGACCGTCACGCCGACCTTGTCGAGCGCGTCGCGGTAGTAGTTGCGACGCCCGCCGAAGCCCTCGATCATCACCATGCCCATCGGGTGCACATACACTTCGCTGGCGTGCGAGGCGACCAGGTAGCGCTTCTGGTCGTATTGGCCGCTCCAGGCCACGACCGTCTTGCCGGCCTTCTTGACGCGGTCGACCGCGGCGCCGATCTCGCGCAGCATGGCCATGCCGCCGCCATTCATCTCGTCCAGCAGCAGCACCACGCTACTGATGTTGGGGTCGCGCGCGGCGGTGTCGAGCACCAGGATCACGTCGCGCAGGCGCACCGTGCGCTTGCTGTCGCCGCCGACGTTGTCGAGCAGCGTGTCGCGCAGCGTGGTCTCGTACTGCTCGACCAGGTCGCCCTTGATCTCGACCACCAGCGCGGTCTTGCTGGATAACGGCTTGACCCCGCCGCCGAAGAACAGCGAGATCACGATGATCACGATGAGCAGGAACAGCAGGTTGAAGAAGGTGCGGCGGGTCACGTCGAGCGCGGTCCACAACATCACGAACCCGCGCTTGAGGGCGCTCAGGGGCTTGAAGGCCATCGAAACTCCATGAAAGGTTGAAGCAAAAAGGTCGGGCGAAAACGTCAGGCGACCGGCGCCGCGCGGACCTCGCCCGGCGCCGGCCGCGAGATCGCGTACAGGCCGGCAAACACGCATGCGCCGTTAATCAAGAGCAATTCCAGCCCGAGCCGGTAGTGACCGAGCAGATACGCCTGATTGTACTCAAGGATTGCGCACAGCACGGGCGCGCCGATCGTCACCAGCGGGACAATCCGGTCACGCGGCATGCGCCGGGTCAGCATGCCGAAGGCGAACAGGCCGAGCAGCGGCCCGTAGGTGTAGGCGGCCAGCTTGAGGATCACGCCGATCATGCTCGGGTTATCGGCCGCCTTGAAGCCCATCACCAGCAGCAGGAACAGGAAGGCGAACGCCAGGTGCACGCGCCGGCGCAGGCGTTCGGCGTCGTGCTGGGACAAGTCGGGCCGGCGCTGGATGCCGAGGATGTCGATGCAGTACGAGGACGTGAGCGCCGTGATGGCGCCGTCGGCGCTGGGGAACAGCGCCGAGATCAGCGCAATCAGGAAGATGATCTGGATCGCCGCCGGCAGGTGGCCCATCACCACGGCCGGGAAGATCTTGTCACCAGTGGCGGTGACGCCGACCATGGGCGCGTACAGGTACAGCAGCCCGCCCAGGAATACGAAGGACAGCAGCACCACGACCAGCACCGCAGTCAGGGTCAGCATGTTCTTTTGCGAGTCCCTGAGCGTCTTGACCGAGATAGTCTTCTGCATCATCTCCTGGTCCATGCCGGTCATGGTGATCGTGATGAGCGCGCCAGCGATGATCTGCTTGAGCCAGAAGTTGGGGCTGTCGAGGTCCAATGTAAACACCTTGGCCAGGCCTTGCGACTGCATCTGGTTGAGGCTTTCGGGGATCGACATACCGAGTTCGCCGAGCAGGATCCAGACGCAGGCGAACAGGCCGAACAGCATGCCGCTCGTTTGCAGGGTGTCGGTCCAGACGATGGTCTTGACGCCGCCCTGATAGGTGTACAGCAGGATCATCCCGAGCACGACCAGGGTGCTGAGCCAGAATGGCACGCCCAGGCTGTCGAGGATGATCGCCTGCAGGATGTTCACCACCAGGTACAGGCGCGCGGTGGCGCCCAGCAGGCGCGACACGATGAAGAAGCCGGCGCCGCTCTGGTAGGCGCGAGGCCCTAAGCGCACGTCGAGGTAGTGGTAGATCGAGGTCAGTTGCAGGCGGTAGTAGAGCGGCAGCAGGATCCAGACCACGGCCAGATAGCCGATCACGTAGCCGATCAGGATCTGGGCGTAGCCGAAGCCATCGACGCCGACAGCGCCCGGCACGCTCACGAACGTGACGCCGGACAGCGTGGTGCCGACCATGCCGAAGGCGACCAGCATCCAGTTGCTGCTCTTGTTACCGATGAAGAAGCTGTCGTTGTTGGCGCCTTTCGAGGTGACCCGGGCGACGCCGAGCAGCAGGGCGAAATAGGCGATGAGAATGCAGAAGAGGAGTAGCGGAGACATGGGGGCCGAGTGTTGACGTTTCGCTCAGCAATATACACCGTCCGCGGCGCGGCCCCAAGGACCGGACTACCCTCTGCGACTCAGATTTCTTCGCCGCGCACCCGCTGGAACGGGCCGATGCAGGCCTCCATCGACTCATCGGCGCACAGCAGGAACAGCTTGCCGGACGGGTGAAAGCGCACGAAGTGGGTGGCCTGCGAGCCCGGCTTCATCACATTGCCGGAGCAATCGGGCTTGCCGTTGTCGCTGGTGACGCGGTCTTCGAGGCGATAGAAGCCCTGCGCAGTGGGCTCGTTCGGGATGTGATAAGCGCTCTCGGACACCTCAGCCGCGCTGGTGACCAGCGTGGTGCCGTCGCCGCGAAAACGGTAGGTTTCGAGGCAGCCGGTGTCGGGCACTGCGAGGCGCCAGATGCCCAGGATCGGATGGTCGGACGCCAGGCCCGGTTGCGCGAACGCATACGTGCTGGCGCCGCACAGGGATAACAGCAACAAGCTGGCAACTATGCGCATGGCAGGCTCCGTCGGCAAGGTGGGACGCGCCTGCCGGGAAGCGGGCAGGCGATGCCATTATCACATTGGAGATCGCGCGCTGGCGCACGCGCTGTACCAGCAAACAGCCGGCGTCACATCTTAATGCCAGTCACTTAAGCCGAAAACTCATCGATTCCGGGTTCGCGAAAATCCGGCTTCCCCGGTTAGCAGCGAGGGTCTGACATTCGGACACGGCCTGAGCAATCAGCGTCTGCTACAGCTGAGGTCGTGTCCGAATGTCAGATCTGACCCCGGCTGTTGACCCCGGCTGTTGGTGGTGAGGATGCTTACTCGGTGCCGGCTTTCGGCTTGGCCGGACGGCGGCTGCGCGGGGCGGCCTTGCGGGCCGGGGCCTTGTGCGCGGGGCGCGTCGACTTCTTGCGCTCCGGCTTGGCATCAGTCTCGACTGCTGGCTCGGCTTCCTCTTCGGCATCGGCAACTGCTGGTTCCGCCGGTACCTCGAGCGCTGCAGGGACCGCAGCGGCTTCTTCTGCAGCCGCCGCCAATGCAGCCTGCTCGGCCAATTTCTTGGCCGATGGTTTGCGCGGCGCGCGGCGGCGTTCCTTGGCTGGCGCTGGCGCTTCTTCCGCCGGGGCGGCTTGTGCTGCGGCGTCCGGTTCGTCGGCGTCGCTCACGAACAGGTTCGGCTGCGAGGCCGGTTGTTCGATCGCTTCGAGGTCTGCCTGAGCATCGAGCGGTACCGGTTCGAGCAGGCTCGGGACCTGCGACTGCTCGCCACGACCGCCCTGCTTGCGGCCACCACGGCCACGGCCACGGCGGCTGTCGGCCTTGACCGGCTCGTCGGCAGGGGTGTCGGCTGGCGCGGCTGCGCCCGGGGCAATCGCGTCCTGGGTGAGGTCGGCCGAGGCCACGTCCGACACCTCGACTGGCGCCAGGATGGATGCGCCGGCACTGCGATACACATACGTGCCCGATTTCTCGTCGCGGCCGAACTCGAACAGGCCCCGGGTCTGCGCTTCTTCGAGCAGGTTGCCGAAGGTGCGGAAGCCGTAATAGGTTTCCGAGAAGTCCGGACGGCGGCGCTTGAGGGTGTCCTTCAGCAGCGACGCCCAGATCTTGCCGGTGTCGCCGCGCTCCGAGACCAGCGCGTCGAAGGTCTCGACCACCATGTCCAGCGCCTGCACCTTGCGTGCTTCGAGTTCTTCCTTGCGCTTGTCGTCGCTGGCGCTCGCATTCGAGCGGCGCGATTGCGGCTGGGCCTTGCGCTCGTCGCGCTTGGCGGCAGTGCGGCGCTGTTCGCGCACCAGGTCGTCATAGAAGATGAATTCGTCGCAGTTCGCGACCAGCAGGTCGGAGGTCGACTGCTTGACGCCTACGCCGATCACCTGCTTGGCGTTCTCGCGCAGCTTCGAGACCAGCGGCGAGAAGTCCGAGTCGCCACTGATGATCACGAAGGTGTTGACGTGCGACTTGGTGTAGCACAGGTCAAGCGCGTCCACCACCAGGCGGATGTCGGCCGAATTCTTGCCCGACTGGCGCACATGCGGGATCTCGATCAGCTCGAAGTTTGCCTCATGCATGGGCGCCTTGAAGGCCTTGTAGCGGTCCCAGTCGCAATACGACTTCTTGACCACGATGCTGCCCTTGAGCAGCAGGCGCTCGAGCACCGGGCGGATGTCGAATTTCTCGAAATTAGCGTCGCGAACGCCCAGTGCGACGTTTTCGAAGTCGCAGAACACCGCCATGCTGATGTTGTCGGAAGATGAGGCCATGAGTTGTTGTTTTCTGGTAAATATAAGACAAGCGTATGGCGATTATACGCACCCGGAACCATTTCGCCCCGTCTTGATCGCTCGCACGGCAGGACGATCGGTTGCGGGCTCAAGCCCGTACCTGCAGCGCGCTCTTGCAGCGCGGGTAGTGGCGGCAGCCCCAGAACGACCCGCGCTTGCCGTTGCGCGCCAGCATCTTGACGCCGCAGGACGGGCAGCTCGGCGTCAGGTAGTCGCCGTCGAATGCGAATGCCAGCAGGTCTTGGCGCTGCGCTTCGGGCAAGGCGCCGATCCGGCGCTCGAAGGCGGCGCCATCGAGCAACTGGATGGGATTGGCGGCGCCGAATGCCAGTGCGTCCTCGCTATACACGCCGGTGGTAATGAAGATGCCGCGCGCCACCTTGGCGTGCACCATGACGCCCAGCAGCTCGCGGATTTCCTTGACCCCGACCTGGCGCGTATTCCAGGCCTTGCACTGGATGATGGCCAGCGGCCGGGATGGATCGGCCTTGTACAACTTGACGTCGATGCCGCCATCCGGACCGGCCTGCAAGGTCTCGGCCTGGAACCCGAGCGCCTGGTAATAGCGGGCGCACAGCAACTCGAAGCGCTTCCACTCGAGCGTGCGCAGGGCCTCGAGCGACCAGGCTTGCGGCGCCGATGGCAAACGCGCCGTCACGCTCGATGCGCTGGTCCGCTCCGGCGCAGGCGCGGTTTTCCCGCGCGCGACAACGGCGCCAGCCTGCGATGGCGCCTTCTTTCTGGCCGTGAAGATGCGCAGTGCGGCAAGTAAGGCCAGGACGCCGAAGAAACACAAGGCCAGCCACGAGAGTGGTCCAGCCATCGCCCGCATGCCGACGAGCACAGGACTTTGGCCCAGAAAGCCGGGCGCGACCCATCGTATCCCGGCAAAACTTGCCACGGCCAGCGTGGCGCCGACCTGCCATGGCAGCGCGATCAGATCGCTTGCCAAGGTCTGCTTCCTGCGTCGTCCCATTCGATCTCCTCGCTGATGTCGGGAGTAATGATAGCCAACAAGACATTGAACGGCAGCTAAAATATTTTGCTCTAGCAATATAGGCTGAATGACACGAGTCTTCGATTGTCTCTTTGAAACCAATTCAATTGTCCGTTTAACACTTTCAGTTCTGGCCTATAATTTTGGCTCACGCCACCGGCCTCCGAATGACGATGCTCCCTTTTACCCTGTTCGAATCGGTCTTCAACAGCTCGCCCTTCGGGCACTATCTGCTGTCGCCAACGCCTGAAGCGATCATCCTTGCCGTCAACGACGCCTTCCTGAAAGCGTCGGTGCGCACGCGCGGCGAACTGGTGGGCGTCAGCCTGTTCGACGCCTTTCCGGGCAATCCCGACGATTCGGACGACACCGGCGTCACCGACCTGCGTGCCTCGCTCGCGCAAGTACGCGAAACCGGCCAACCGCACACGCTGCCGGCGGTGCGCTACCCCATTCCGGTCGTGCTCTCCACTGGCGAAACGGTGTTCGAGGAACGTTTCTGGAGCTCGACCAGCACGCCCATCTACGGCCCTGACGGGGCCCTGGCCTGCATCTCGCACAGCAACCGCGACGTCACCGACCAGGTGCGCTCGGAGGCGGCGATGCGCGAAAGCGAGAAGCGCTTTCGCGCGCTGACCAATGCGACCGCCGAGGTCATCTACTGCATGAGTCCCGACTGGGCCGAGCTGCGCCACCTGGAAGGACGCGGCTTGTTGAAGGACAGCGCCGGCAGCGACCGGGTGTGGTTCGAGGAATACATCCCGCTCGAAGAGCAGGCTTCGGTGAACCAGGCGATCGAACGCGCCATCCGCGACAGCACGGTGTACGAGCTCGAACACCGGGTGCGGCGCGCCGACGGCAGCAGTGGCTGGATCCTGTCGCGCGCGGTGCCGATGTTCGACGCCGACGGCAAGGTCTACGAATGGATCGGGGCCGCCAGCGACATCACCGAACGGCGCGCTTCGGAAGAAAAGCTGCGCGAGGCCGATCGCCGCAAGGACGAATTCCTGGCCATGCTGGCGCACGAGCTGCGTAACCCCCTGGCGCCGATCGGCGCCGCGGCCGAACTGCTGCAGCGCATGAAGCTCGACGAAGCGATGATCAAGCGCACCAGCCAGATCATCGGGCGCCAGGTCGGCCACATGACGGCGCTGATCGACGACCTGCTGGACGTCTCGCGCGTCACCCGCGGCCTGGTCGAACTGGACCGGGCTCCGCTCGACGTTGGCGCCGTGATGCACGAGGCGGTGGAACAGGTGGTGCCGCTGATCGGGGCGCGCCGCCACGACCTGGCGCTGCGCCTGCCGCCGGCGGGCATCATGGTGTCGGGCGACCGCAAGCGCCTGGTGCAGGTCGTCGCCAACCTGCTCAATAACGCCGCCAAGTACACGCCGGAAGGCGGCCGGCTCGAGGTTAACGCCTACCCCGACGCGGCGCAGCCCAATCAACGACTGTGCATCGAGGTGCTCGACAACGGCATCGGCATGGCGCCCGATCTCGCGGCGCGCGCCTTCGAGCTGTTCGCCCAGGCCGAGCGCACCTCGGACCGTGCATCGGGCGGCCGCGGCCTCGGCCGGGCGCGGGTGAAAAGCCTGGTCGAACTGCACGGCGGCCAGGTCGCCTGCGACAGCGCGGGGCCCGGCCGCGGCAGCCGCTTCTCGATCTGCCTGCCGTTGCTGACGACGCACGTCCCGGCCCCGGCGCCGCAGGGCGACCCACAGCACCTGCCCGGCCAGCCGGAATCGCTGCGCGTGATGGTGGTCGACGACAATGTCGACGCCGCGGTGACCCTGTCGATGCTGCTCGAATCGGGCGGCCACCGGGTAGTGGTGGAGCACGAGGCGCTCAAGGCGCTCGAGCATGCGCGCGCGAGCTCGCCGCAGGTCTGTCTGCTCGACATCGGCCTGCCCGAGATCGACGGGCTGGAACTGGCGCGCCGCCTGCGCGCGTTGCCGCAGACCGCCGGTGCGCTGCTGGTGGCGGTCACCGGCTACGGCCAGGAAAGCGACCGCGCCCGAATCCTGGACGCCGGCTTCGACCATCACCTGGTCAAGCCGATCGACATCGCGCGCCTGGACGCGCTGCTGGCGGAGCGTCACCGGGCCATTGCCTGACTGCCTACAGCCGGGCATGCGAGCATGTCCGGCGCTTCCCCACGTTGGCGCGAGCGGCGATAATGCGGCCTGCCCTCTTTGAAAAATCATCATGCAAGCACACCAAGCCCATTACCTGCAGCTGCGCCCGCACGACGCCCTGCCCGACCTCACCCACCTGTCGCCGTTCATGGCGGTGGTCGTGATCGACGACGACAGCGACGAGATGTGGCGCTGGGACGTGGCACGCTGGCTGGCCGAATCGGGCTGCCGCTACATGCTGGCCTGGGGCAAGGAGTGCGAGAGCTGGCGCGATGCGCTCGAGGATGCGGCGCTGGAAGCGGTCGACTACGACGACGTGCCGCCCGAGCAGGCGGTGCTGGCCACCTCGCACGAGGACGAAGACCTGGACGAAGTATTCTGGTTCGCACGCCATCGCGCCAGCCATCCGGCGCTGCGCTTTACCACCGCCGTGATCCTGCACGTGGCCGCGCGCGGCCGGCCGGACGAATTGCTGGCCCAGTTCGCCGACGCCTGACGCCAATCGCGGGGCCTATAGAAGCACTGATGTAGTCTGATGGATGGGATTGCCCAGTGAAAAAAGCGTCCGGCAAGGCGCGAATTCGCAGCAATAGCGAGCTATTGCGAGAATGTGCAACGCCGCAGGGCGTCTTTTTTCACGGCCAAGCACGCCGTCATGAATGAATCAGTGCTTCCCTAGACCCGCGCCACCGTCGCCGGATCGGGCTCGCCGTCGAAATACTTGTCGATGCAGGCCTGGAACACCGCTTCATCGGGCGCGGTGTCGGCGAACAAGGTCATCGACGAGTGGAACTTGCGATCGTCCGGGTGGCCGAAGATGTCGCTCACCGAGCCGACGTCGAGTGACGCCACGATCGTGGCGCACTCGCGCAGCCGCCTGCCCAGTACCGGATGGGCCAGGTAGTCGGCAGCCTCGTCCTCGTCGGCGATGGCGTAGCGCTGCGCCATCTCGCTGCTGCCCAGGCCGGCGATCTGCGGGAACACGAACCACATCCAGTGGCTGCGCTTGCGGCCGGCGCGCAGCTCGGCCAGCACCTTGTCGTAGACCGGGTCTTGCGCCTTGATAAAGCGCTCCAGGTCGAATTGGCTATCCATCATGACCTCCTTTGTATTCTAAATGCTACAACGTCAGCGTTGTTTGCTAAAGTGGCGCACGATGAAACCTGAAGACTTGCAGCTATTACTGACCCGGGAAATGCCTTATGGCAAATATCAAGGCCGTAAACTCGCCGATTTGCCCGGCCATTACCTTGGCTGGTTCGCGCGCGAAGGGTTCCCGCGCGGCGAGCTGGGCCAGTTGCTGACGCTGATGTACGAACTGGACCACAACGACCTGCGCGGCCTGCTCGACCCCCTGCGCAGATCAAACTAGTTGATACCCTCTAGCAACAAGCTCGCCGGAATACGGCTGAGCATCGGTATAATCGAGCATTCTACGAAGAACTGAACATGCTCAACGAAAACGCTCCCGCCCCCCTGGTGCTGGTGGTCGAAGATGACGACCACATCGCCCAGGTATTGCGTTTCATGCTCGAACGCCAGGGCTACCGGGTCACCCATCTGGCCGATGGCCGCGCCGCGAGCGAGTATGTCGCAGCGGGCGTGGACCAACCCGACCTGATCCTGCTGGACGTGATGCTGCCGTATTTGGATGGCTACGAGATCGTCGGCCTGGTGCGCAACCGCGCCGGCTGGACCGGCGTGCCGATCCTGATGCTCACCGCGAAGAATACCGAACGCGATACCGTGCGTGCGCTCGACGCCGGCGCCAGCGATTTCGTCAGCAAACCATTCCAGCCGAACGAGCTGCTGGCCCGCGTACGGCGTCTGCTGCTGCCAACCGAATAAGCTGGCGCCCGAAGCGGGCGCTGTAAATCGCCCCGCTCGCTTAAACTCGGGGCATGTCACGCTTCTTCCTGCTTCCGCTACTCACGTTACCGTTATCGATCCTGCCGGCCCAGGCGGCCACGCTGCTGCTGTGCCCTGGCGCCCCACTCGCCTCACCCGGCGCCGTCACCCAGGACTACACCACGCCCGACGGCAAGCGCCTGCGCGCGATCGTCACCGAAGAGTCGGGCAAGCCTGAACCGGGCTGCCGCAGCGTGCCGCTTGGCGTGGCCGCCAGCGGCGTCCAGGACCTGCACTTTTTGCCGCCCGATGCCGCGCCCGGCGCCACGCTCCTGCTGCAGGGCGAAGAGCGCGACAAGCGCTTCAGCGTCACCGGCCATACGCTCGCCAAGGACGCCCCTCCGCCCGCCACGCCACCGGCCGGCGAGCGCGCGGACAGCCGGTCCGCCCCGCGCTCGACCTGGGCCTGGAGCCCGAACGCCTGGCGCGAGCGCGCCGACCAGATGCTGGACTGGGCCGCCGAGCGCAAGATCGCTGAAGTATTCATCAATGTGCCGGTGCATGCCGGCCAGGTAAGCGAACCAGTGGCGCTGGCCGCCTTCGTGCGCCAGGCCGGTGCGCGCGGCATCGCCGTCATTGCCTTCGAGGACGATCCCAAACTCCTGCTGCCCGCCTCGCGCGCCGATGCCCTGGCCCGGATGCGCGCCTACGCAGCCTACAACGGCAAGGCCGAAGCACCGGCACGCCTGAAGGCAATCCAGCTCGACCTCCAGCCCCAACTGCTCGAAGACGACGTGCTGCCCGAGGCTGCCCGCGACGCCCGCTACCTCGAGGTCGCGGCCGCGCTGCGCCAGGCGGCCGGCCGCCTGAGCCTCGACTTCGTGGTGCCCGCAGCCTGGCAGGGCAAAGACGACGTGCTGCGTGGCCTGGCGCGCCATGCCGACAGCCTCACGGTGCGCAACTACCGCACCGATCCCGAACAGATCGTGCGCTACGCCGCACCCTTCCTCGCCTGGGGCGTCGAGCATGGCAAGAAAGTGCGCATCGCCCTTGAAGCAGGACCGGCCGGCGCCGGCGCCGAGCGTGAATACCGGCGCATGGCGCAGGGAACCAAGGGCGACCTGCTGCTGTTCGAGATCGGCGGCCAGAAGGTGCTGGTGCTGCTGACGGTGCCCGGCTCGCAAAAGGGTGAACAGGTGCAGGCGACGCCCTACACGCTGGCGGACACGCGCGATATCGCCGGCCCGGCCACCACCTTCCACGCCGACAAGGCGGCGCTCATGCGCCTGCTGCCACGGCTCGAGCACAGGCTCGGGGCGTGGAAGAGCTTTGGCGGGATCGCCCTGCACGAACTTCACTAATCAGCATCTAACCAGCATCCAACAACGCGTGAGGCGCGTATATCGGCGTAGTTCCCCTATTTCCGATATCCGCCCATGCTCCT
>Ga0265780_10005136_pt1 | contig 16662 bp, 16 predicted proteins | sample P1T30metagenome_FD_192432 | JGI IMG/M metagenome (GOLD analysis project Ga0265780, IMG submission 192432) | Plant litter microbial communities from East Loma Ridge, Irvine, California - P1 T30 | ecosystem: Environmental > Terrestrial > Plant litter > Unclassified | place: USA: California... | reverse complement strand
CACCATCCGAGAATGCAGTAGGGACCATGTACTCCTCCCCCAGCGCGCCAACTGCTTTCGAGCAGCCCATGTTCAACCTGGACGACCTCCAGAATTTCTTCGGATGGGAAGCAAGTGATGATGAGAACGCGCAGTCCACTGGGTTTGAGGGCTTTGGTCCCTTAGGGTGGGCAAATAATTTCTCCATCATGTAAGTGACTACTGTATTGTGAAAGTTACCTGCTGGGCGTTTGGGCACGGTCTTTCTAGAGTACGCCTCCTCTCTTCCGCTAGCATCGACGCCGTAGGTTCTCGGCCATTTTGGTTCGTTACTAGAATGATTCCTCTCTAGGAGCAATAGTAATCTTCTGAACGACTTTGACTGGCCATAGTGGGTAGCTAAACCAGTAACATCGTGATTCGAGCGGTAAGGTGCCGCTTATCCGCGCAACATGGTCCAACAGTGATGCAGCTAACGGACACCAACATGCATAGTAACAGCCAAGACCAAAAGCCGGGTATTTGGTACTTTGCCGCTTTACCAAGACTCTTGGTAAAAGCATTTATATGTATGAGACTCATCCTGACCACCTCGCACCACCACAGCCCGTACCTCAACATGAGCGACACAATACCATTAACTAGCGCATTGAGCGCAAGACAAGCTGCCCTCAACAAATTCGTACAACAAAACTGGTACTATTTGCGCTATCTTTACATACCCGGGACCTTCCTCTTCATGCTTGGTTCCCTCAGCCTTGCGTATGCGGTACATCTGGATCGAGCGCGCCCGCACGAACTCCCCAAACCTCGGAGGATATCCTCGTTCCTGTTCTACGTGCTGGGACATCAGCTACTACTATACGGTATTCTGATCTGTTCGTTCTGGTATATGCTCAAGGATGAGCGTCCTGGATCGGGGATCGCCCGCGCTGATGCCGACAAGAATGCCCTGGGATCGATTAAGCAGAACGACCGCGCCCTGGGTAATGGCCCCGACTATCTCTTGGAAAGACATGCAGTCCCGTCAAAAAGCGCTCGCCCTATCCCGCTCGTTAGGTCTGCTATCACTGTCGCAGCTTCGGCTTTGGGCGTCGTCGCCGTGGTGACCCGACATAATTGTCTAGACAGCGAGTGTCCATTTCAACGGAAATGCTACGTAGTGAGCATTGTATGCATTACAATCGCCTTTTCAAGGTATTTTTGGGGTTTTCTCGAGTACGTTCGCAAAATTCGGACATACATGAGGAACAACGCGGACTGGACCAGGGGGATGAATCCGAGCTAAGGGTGGGTTGAATAGGGCACCCGAAGGAAGGTACATGAAAAAGTGTTATGGTGTATCTGATACTTTATTCATTGAAACTTCATAATGTTACTTGCCCTGCAAGCCCATATACCAACCTTCGCGTAACGAGTGATCGGCTACCGAGAATATGTCCAACCATGCTTCGCTGCCCGTAGCCATGCCACGTCCGTATATATTTGTGTCATGGATGCTGTTCTGGACAACATTCGTTTTCGTCCAATATGTGCAGGCGACATTTCCATCTGGCGATATGGCTTCTATCATGAGGATTTTGTTCTGCTCTTGTAGGACTGGAAACTCCGCTTGAAACCAAAGGCCTCCCTTGTTGACATAACCTGGAGTATCTGCGCCTGGTCCGATACTGGCGTCCATGACCGTTGCAAAAACTTCGCATAGCGACGCGAAGGCTTTGGACATGTTGGTGTAATACTGTGTTCGCCAGGTTTCGTTGTTCATGATGCAGCGCAATGGATTGGTTCTCGTGGCTTCGCTGTTGTAGTATTGTTTGGGCCAGACATCCTTGGCTTGATCAGCAGAATGCGGGGACTATGTAGCGAACATGCAAATACCCATATTGTTGTCATAGGAGACTCGCCATTCGGTCTCGTTTTCGCGTAACGCCGCGCCGTCTCGCTCAAGCCGCGCGTGTAGAACAGACAGAGGTTAGGTTCAGGTCGCAATGTTGCTTCCGCTTGGAATAACTCGACGGTGTATTTATCGACGGTATCCCAGGTCGCCTTTGAGCTGTGGGTTTGGGTGCAGTCATCGTCCTTACGCTCTAGCGGAGCAGCTCCGGTGACGAGGAAGAGTTGGTAGAATGCGATAACAAAGGAAATGAGCTTCATAGCGAAGTTGAAGTATAACGGATTGGGGTTGAAGTTTCTCATGCGGCAGGGTGGAGCTCTATCTAACATAGGTGTAAACGGCCCCCAACGCCTATCTATGGCGAGGCTGAGCGTCAGGCGTGCATGCTCGGCGCCTGCGCCCTGGCGTCAAGTTTGCGCATCTTGTCAGCTCAAACACCAAGGATACGTTCGCACCTCACACGACCAATTTCATCTCTTTGGTGATCTGGTATGCCTCCAATGCACACGGTTCAACAGCACCTAGATAGTCAAGGCTCACTCAGCTCACTCGGATCAATCGCGAACCGCGCAATACTCAGCCAGCGATTTTGCGAAGAACGGCATCTCAACGGTGTGCCATGCACACTTCACATGGAATCACGAGCAGATCGCGAATTGAAACATCTCGGCTACGGGAATGGGAAATGGTGGATGGTGGGTAGAAGACAATAGGTGGCAAATTGCGAGATGGTGGCTGGTAACCAAGCGCCCGCACAGCCCTGCCCAGACGCGATTTCGGGTGCGTTGGAATAGAGTTAGCTTGCCCCCGCATTTGTCCTAGTTGAGCATGAGCTCAGGGCCGCTCATGTAACCTGGGCCGAACGATCACAATGCCGACGTCTCACTTATGGCTGAAGTTCCAGGGCACGAAGGCAGCGATACCATCTTGCCTTCTTCTTATATGTGGGTATAGTACGACTAGCGACACTAGGACGGGAAATATGCCTGTGTCGCGTACTTGAGTGTTTACTATTGGCGTGTACAACAGGTGAAGAATGAGATGGAGGACACGTTCCAAGGTTATCAGTACAGATACATTGAGCCTGACGATCAAGTTCGTCCGCTTTTGACTCGGAGATCGCAGTTGTACCTTAGGTAGTAATGCAGTTTGGAAAGTCTGCTGTCCTCATATTAGGCGCCAGCCGCCGCGAAACTCACTAGCCACGACGATTTCGGAAATGTTCCTTCGCTTTACCAGAGGGACGACCCTGTTTTCGCTTACTTCCTACCCAATGTCCAGCCACGTCGCAAAAACCTTCTTCCAGAGCTAGGATTCTTGTGTTTCCAGCTAGCTCATCTGTACTCAATTTCCATGGTTGACCTCCTACATCTGAAGCAATTAATGGGTCCATCGGATCTATTTTCCACAAGAAGAAAATGTCCATCTCGATCCCGAGTGACTTTGCGTATATGATGTCTGCGGATCCGAACATCAGGTCTAGGCGGTACATGTAGTATATACTAATGAAGCGCAGATCTGGAAGAAAAGTGGTCGGGAGGACAGCGATGTCGTTCAGCAAGCGCTCCATAAACTGCGTAGTAAGATACGTACAGTCGACAATGGTCAAAGACTTGAGCGTCACCGGTAGTGCCGCGAAGAATAGTCCGTTCGTCCGCACAAATTCACTAGGCGGAAGCGCGGACTCGGGGATTATCAACGTCTGTAGATCATCAAAATGGTAGTATATGGGCGAGATTAGGTGAGCCCGAGAGATTGTTATGTCACTCCAAGAGCATGGCATCTCTAGCTTGGTGAGCCGCGAGTACTTGACTTCGAAGACCTGGGCAAGATACTTGTGCTCTCTTAGTTGTTGCGTCGAGGGGTCATTGGTCCAGTGACGTCGGCCATCGACCTGTGGGCTCATTGGTCCTTGCCATGGGTCTGCGTCTCTGAGCAACATTGGATAGTGAAACATGTGGCCGCCACCGAGAAATAGTTCCGCGAGATTTGGTAGTGCTAGGAGAAGCAGCGCAAGGAAAGCGTTGTTGTGAGCTGATCGGAGCGCGTTTGCCCACATCCGCTTGTTTCGGTTGCTAACGTCTGCAGCGTCCCGGATAGTATCCAGGCAATCGGTTCGGAAAGCGACTTCGGTCTCGATAGCGAACTGCCTCGACGGCATGCTCGACCGGCGTTGCGCATTCACGTATTGTAGGAGCCCAGCGCGCAAGCTGCGCCGAAGATGACGTTCTCGGGCACTACTCCAGGGTCTTCGCATACAGCCGTCTTCGTCGCCACCATAGTTCGCTTCCCGAGCCTCAGGAGACACATAATTTGTGATTTCAAGAGACTCGACTTTATCCGCCCAATCACTCGCGGGGAAATCCCGGAGTGTTCGAAATAAAGCGAACGCTTTCGGGAGTGGGACGGTAAGTGCTTTGAGCTTGTGAAACGTGGTTCGAATGACTTTGGGGAAGCGAGTGTTCGCGGTCGCGAGGGATGTTAGGTTTCCGTAGGCGCTCCGGTCGAAGCGCGGCTCGACTGCGAGATAGGGGATGATTTGAAGAAGTAGTTCATCGGGGAGGTCTGTGATACTCGCCCTGGGGATACTGCTGGCTGTGGATAATGACATGTTTAACGCTCGACAGTCTGCGGGCGGGTGTAGGAGACAGTATGCGAGAAGAAAGAGTCAATAGCAGTGATTATATAGAGAAAGCGAATAGTAAATGCATAGGCAGGTGTTAGTAGGCACCGGTCTCACCACATAAGTGCCCCTCTATCCGTTCAGTTAGGATAGAAATGGTAGAAGGTGCGGGGCAATGGGGTCAAAGGGTAACCAAACAAGGCGAGATAGGGAATGTTCAAGCAAGATTCCCTAGCCAACATGTGCTGTTGCCTGGAAGGAGGTTCGGTCTCGAGTGAAGTCAAATCCTGAAATGGTTGCATAACATGTCTCCATATAGAGGGTAACAAGTGCAATAGCCAAGAGCGACCTCCATTGAACAGTCTATAGGTAGGGACGTAGTGTACAGTAGAGAAGACTGTCGCCCACTCCAGTAGAGCCTTCGAGACATGTGGTAGAGTCGTTGAGAAACCGTGGGAGCTGCTATGTGCCTCTGTTGCACGCCACGAACAATTGTTGTGAGTATCTCCTTTCGTGGCTTGTCATTTGCGGGCAAATCCGGTCTGTCGCTGGTATCGAACCTGTCTCCAAGCTCAGTGCTGATTAGACGACAGACGAGTCTTGTGATGTGATCATCGAGTACACCGACACAACCGTAACAGTGACCGTACTTCGACCTCTTCGGGGGATGACATCAATGCAGCCCCGGCGTAACAGGGACTTGTATGTGGTGAAGTGGTAGAGGAGCAACCCCTGCGTGTATGAAACGGACGTCTACGTACTCGAAGGGCCTGATAGGGGGCGTCTTTCGTGGGACAGCTCTCTGACACTGCCGGTGTTCATATCCTGTCCAGTACGCAGTGTGACTGCACCTCGAGATACGGCATCGGACCGTGCAAGATTTAATGTGGTTCTGCGGCCAGCGCCCTTGCATTCATAAACGGTCCAGGGGCGGGAGGCTGCTGACTCGGACCGATTCGATCGCTGAAGTGATCGTCCACCAACGGTTTTCTCCGCAGTTCAAGGCACATGCTTTTCGTTGTTGTTACTGATGACAATTCTCAGGCAGAGCTTGCCGCGTGACATCGTCGGACAGGGCGAAAAGATACATAGTACAACTGCACCTAAAATCCGGTGAAAGACTAGCATAGTGACCTTGGGACTACCAATTCGATAGTCAGAAGACTTGAAGCTGAGGTTTGCGTGTAGCTCGACACGGGCACTCGATGTGGAGCAGGCACGTGGCGTGGAGACGCGTCGGGAAATTGCTGGTAGCCCAATTCGTTCAGACAGCGCTAATCCTCCACCAGTTTGGTAAAGCTAGGGTCAAGGCACGGGTAAAATCTCCAACGGCCGTCTCGTGGTTGTAGCGCGATGTCAACAAAAGGCTGCGTCATGGAAGGTCTACCGTGCGCGTTGTGAAGGCACTAGGCTGTATTGACCAACGCTACGCCGCTTGGGGAACATTCGGGCCGATCCAGGAAGGAGTGTGCCTGAGTGCTGGCTTCCGACGATCGGGCAAAGACACCACCGTACTTTCTGTAAAATCGCGACTCAGTAGTTTGCGCGATCATATCATGGACTGCAAGTTCAAATGTACTTGAGTAACTGGAGATAATAAACTGCAGCTCATCCACACTAGAAGACGCGCATACGGGCCGATCGTTCACGTTGTAACGGTGAGATGTGGCTGAGCGGACTGCAACCAACTGACAAGGAACAAAGAGCCGCTCTGAGAACGACCAATGCAGCGACGATACCAGTGCGATGGCAGCCCTATCTAACCTTTTCTCACTGAATGGGTCACACCAATGAGTCGCAGGAGACGTCTACGATAGTCTGCATCGAAGCCGCGAGTTCCGCGCCCTGGCAGTTCTACCCCTGATGCCGATCCCAATCGACACCAACACGATGACCTGAAGCGCACAGGTTATGACTCGGGACTTTTAGAGGCACAGCAAAATAGGAAGAGCTTTGCGAACCTGAAAGCGGCGTCGCGTATGGCGCATGCCCTTGAAGGAATCTTGATTAAGGTTCCTCTTGGTAAGGCGAACTAAATGAATTCAGGGATGCATATCTGGAAAAGCCACGACCGACATTATCTATGCCAAGCTGCCAGCCTCGAGACAAGATACGGTGAGGCTGTCAAATCTGCTATACTCCAGCTAGAAATTACTCGAGCGGGGCAAAGGACCCGTGCTGGTGGTTTCCACCTTTATGGGGTCACCAACAGCGATCTACGCTCATGATACCACTTCATAATGGCCGAATGCATGGGTCTCTCCAGTGGATCAACTACGGGCACCCTGGAATCAGGCTTCGTCATGTCGATCGACATCCTACTGGTCTTCCTAATGCACACAACGGTGATATACCGGACATTACTGTGCTGCCACACTTGTACATGGTGTGGCGTTAGGAGAGAGACGTTGGAGTGGGTGAGTATATAAGTACTATCGGCTCCGACTTCAGTAGTAGTATCATCCAGCTACAGATCCACAGTCATTCCTTTTTTACGACACTCGCTTTTTGCTCCAACTATTTTACAGTCTTTCCAAGAACCCTAATTCTCCCAAGATGCGTTTCAACGTCCCCGCCATTCTTGCAGCCGCCGCTGTTGCGAACGCCGCTGTTATTCCCCAGATCCCCAAGGTTGATGGCGTCGTTGGCGGCGCCACATCTGGCGTCTCTTCCACCGTCAACGTGAGTACACTACAAGTCGTCTTATGATTACTCAACTGACAAGTTCAACAGAAGGTTGATGGTGTCGCAAGCCCCAAGATCAACGCCTCCATCGGTCGCCGTGTTAACGCAAAGGTCGGCACCAAGTTCGGCTCCGTAGACGCCTCCGTCGACCCCAAGAAGATCAACGCCAACGTTGGTGCCCACATCACCAGGCGCCAGGTCCCTGACGTCAAGCCCATCGTTGGTGGTGCTACCTCCGGCGTCACCTCCACTGTCAACGACGTCAAGAACGTCGGTGCTGACGCCAAGGTCGAGGCTCTCGACGACGTTGTCGAGGTTGAGGTTGGCAAGCGCCAGGAGCTCCCTGTCGCTGGTGACCTCGTCAACGGTGCTACCTCCAAGGTCACCTCCACTGTCGACGACGTCAAGAACATCGATGCTAAGGTCGATGCCCTCGGTGCCTCCATCGACGCATCCATCGGCAAGCGCCAGGGCCTGCCCGTTGTTGGCGACGTCCCCGTTGCTGGCGACGTTACCTCCAAGGTTGGATCTACTCTCGCAGACGTCCAGAACCTGGACGTCAACGGCATCGCTGAGGGAGTCACCGCCCCCGTTGCCCCCGTCGTTGACGGTGTTGAGTCTGCTCTCAAGCCTGTTGTCGACGGTGTCGAGCAGGCTGTTGCCCCTGTCACTGGCGCTGTCTCCGGCCTTGTTACCCCCATTGTCAACGACGTCAAGGACAGCGCTCTCGGTGCCGTCAACGGCGTTACCTCCAAGGTTGAGTCCACTGTTGGATCCACTGTTGACGACGTCAAGAACACCACTGGTTCCGCTTCCGCTCTTGGTCAGTCCGCTGATGCCGCTGTTGAGAAGCGTCAGGTTCCTGACGTCGCCCCCGTCGTTGGTGGTGCCACTGGTGCCGTCGAGCCTGTTGCCAACACTGCCACCGGTGCCGTTAAGCCCGCCGTCGACACCGTCAAGGGTGCCGTCGAGCCTGCTGTCAACACTGTCAAGGGTGCCGTTGAGCCTGCCGTCAACACTGTCAAGGGTGCCGTTGAGCCCGTTGTCAACACTGTCTCCGGTGTTGTCTCACCTGTTGTCGATGACGTCAAGGGCGTAGCCGGATCTACCGTCAAGACCGCCACCGACAAGGTCGGCTCCACCGTCGACGATGTCAAGAACATTGACGTCTCCGCCGATGTCCTCGGCGCTGCTAAGGTCGACGCCTCCCTATAAAGGCGCTGCTAAGCTATGACGGTCATGCTTCGAGCGTTACGCAATCTTCCAGCGTCCATAGCGGGACGCGTTTGTACATATATCCTAATCTGTAGTAACATCTAATCAGAAATACCCCCCCTAACTTCACCCATTGCTCGTGAACATGATAATCCGAGAGTGACTTGTGATGCCTCTTTATAGACCGATACTTCGTACTGTGCTAATTACGCCCTATGAGCGGAAAATTGTCAATACATCGATGCCAACTGTATGCTATCCTTTATCGACACCAAATGACCACGTGAGGAAGAGCGCATCATTTCTGTCACCCACGCCAACCTAAGAAAAACAAAACAGCCTAGAGCCTACGTTAGCGCTAGGTTACTGCCTTTACAAAGTTCTAGCTTAATGTAGCTTGTAGACCTGTTTAGTTCTTTGCTTGTATGAGGTGCATCCATAGTTGGATGCGTAGCGCGGTCTTGCCTCGGCAGCGGAGATCTCCGGCACTACCGGCAGGCCACCCTGAGCTAGGTTTCAACTTTCCAATGTTTCCCCCTCGTCCATGAACTTGCGATTCCACCAGCCTGCCACTTTAACGACGTTACGACCCATTGACGACCATTTTGCATATCCCGCTCTCTTTTCTGTCTTTCCGAACTGTTAGAGATACTACGCGTGGCTCCCAATTAGCTCGGAACCGTCTGCGACCAGCCATACCTAGAACACACGCCCTCGCGCAATCAAGCCTCACCGCTCTCGACCTCAGCTACACAGCTCATACGACTTGATATCGCACTCGCTCTTTACGTCGAAACACCACACCCTCCTTACCTGCCCACCATGCCCGAAACAACCAAGGTCGTGCCCCTCACCTGCCACGGCCACTCGAGACCTGTGCCGCATATTCACTTCTCGTCCCTGGTCGACGAGGACCAGTACTACATTATATCAGCATGCAAGGATAACAACCCCATGCTCCGCGACGGAGTGACGGGTGACTGGATTGGCACCTTCCTGGGCCACAAGGGCGCCGTCTGGCAAGCGAGACTCTCCTCGGATGCCTCACTGGCAGCGACGGCCTCTGCAGATTTCTCTGCGTAAGTGCTTCCGATTACCGCGAGTGAAGATGGTACTAATACTCCACAGCAAAGTCTGGGACACGCACACCGGTGAAGCCCTACACACTCTATCGCACAACCACATCGTCCGCGCCGTCGCATTCCCCAATCAGCCACACCCCCAGATCCTCGCGACAGGTGGCATGGAGAAGAAGCTGCGCATATACGATCTATCACGTAGCGACGCGACGAGCTTCGAGATTGGCGCAGGTGTCCACACCGGAACCATCAAGTCGATCGTGTGGACATCGGATCCGAATGTCATAATCACAGCAGCTGAAGACAAGAAGGTGCGGTGGTGGGACTTGCGCCAAGAGTCTACAATCGGCGAGCACGCCGTCGAAGGCACTGTTGGCTCTTGCGAGTTGGATAACACCTCCTCGGAGGGCATTTTGAGCGTAGCTGCTGGAAACAGTGCTTACTTCTTCAACAGCCAGTCGCCCGGATCGCTCATCAAAAGCATCAAGACACCGTACGAGATTGCCAGTGTGGCCCTGCACAATGGCGAGCGGAAGTTTGTTACTGGTGGTAGCAACCAGAATGATACCTGGGTCAGGGTCTGGGACTTCAACGAGGAGAAGGAGCTCGAGACCAACAAGGGCCATCACGGGCCTATCTGGTCGGCAAGCTTCTCGCCTGACGGAAAGCTCTACGCGACAGGCAGTGAGGATGGAACAGTCAAGCTCTGGAAGTTCACATCCGGCCCGTACGGTCTGTGGAAATAGGATTTTGCATGACCGGCGCTGCTCCTTGCCACACCTATGGCCAGATGCAACATTCCAGCACCCCCATAGTAGCAAATACGAGACAAGTAGCATTTACCACTTTGGATAAGCTGTTACCATCGCGATTCTTAACAATGACATGTATGGAACAGGTGAGCAGAAGCGTTGCGAGACCATATCGTAATCGCAGCATTGGAGTTGACATTACATTCGCGCGCTATCTCAGGCTACTCCAACCAGGGTAACTGTACCCGCGGAATTATCCGATTCGACATGCCGAAGGATCAACAACACCAATGGCGTGCAGCAACATCATCCACCTGCATGTGCTACGGCCGGCCTAGGTAGCGATATGCAATGCTCAACACAACGATAAGACTGCCTTGGCAAGATAGCCGATAGCTATGTCCACGGCCGTTGCCAAGGGTGGGAGGCCTCAACTGCTGCACTTAAGTACAGATGTCATGACCTCGTTGTCTGTATTGTATCCTCGAACATTACTGTCGCCTGTGAGAAGTCGTTGCCAGGGTCTTCGGTTATCTTGCCTCTACATCTCTCAGGTCAATAGTTGCATCCGGACTTCAAGCACCAACAGCCGGTTCAGCAGCTGTACAGATTCAACATGGGAGAGAAAGAGGAGATCTCGCCAGCGCGAGAGGCTAGCATCGATGAGGGGCAACTCGCTGCTGAGAAGCAGATGCGCGATATCGGTGCAGATCTGTATCTCGAAGTCCAACAATACTCAAGAGAAGAGCTGGAAGCAGAACGCAAAGTCGTCTTAAGAAAGATTGACTGGGTCATCATGCCAATGGTACGTTCTCTCGAAGCCATACACTAAACCATAAGACGGCATAGCTAAAGAATCACCCCAGATCTGCATAACCTACATGATCCAATTCCTCGACAAACTCTCCCTAAACTACGCAAACGCCTACACCCTGACCCCCGACCTGGGTCTCCAAGGCGACCGCTACGGCTGGGTCGCCGCCATCTTTAACTTCGGCTACCTCTTCTGGGCGCTCCCCGCAAACTACCTCATCCAGCGCCTCCCCGTCTCGAAATACACCGGCCTAATGATCCTCCTCTGGTCCATCCTCCTCTGCTGCCACGTCGCCGCGAAAAATTACTCCGGCATGCTAGCCCTCCGCTTCTTCCTCGGCATGTTCGAAGCCAGTATCAGCCCGGCTATCATGAACATAGTCAGCATGTTCTACCGCCGCGACGAACAGCCCGTTCGCATGTGCGTGTTCCTTGCTTTCAACGGCATGGCGACCATGGTCGGTGCGCTTCTCGGGTACGGCCTCGGTCACGCGCATTCCGCCCATATCAAAACGTGGCAACTCATCTTCCTCGTCATCGGCCTGTTGAACTTCGTCTGGGCGTGGGTGTTCCTCTGGGTCATGCCTGATAGTCCGTCCACCGCCAAGTTCCTGAACCATAAGCAGCGGATTGTGGCGATTGATCGTATTGCGAGCAATATGATTGGCGTTAAGACGAAGCAGTTTCAGAAACATCAGGCGCTTGAGGCCGTACTGGATTTCAAGGTGCTTTGTATTAGTTTGATTGGGCTGTGCTGTGGAGTTATCAATGGCGGTGTGTCGAACTTTTCGTCGAGCCTTATAAGGGGGTTTGGGTTCAGTGGCATTTATGCTACGTTGCTGCAGCTTCCGACTGGTGCTATTGAGTTCGTTGTTGTGCCGCTGTGTGGACTTGCGGCGGGTTACTTCAGGGATACAAGGTGTCTTATCCTGGCTCTGGTTTGTTTGCCACCGCTGGCTGGGTTGTTGGGGATTCGACTCACGCCGCTATCGGAACGCTGGAGCCTTGTCGGATGTACTTGGCTGCAGTACATCATCGGCGCTCCAGTTATCTTGTCCTGGAATCTGCTTACGACGAACATCGCGGGTCACACGAAGCGTAGCACTGCGAACGGCATGTGGTTCGTTTTCTACGCGGCGGGCAATATTGCAGGAGCCAATATCTTCTTCGCGAGGGAGGCGCCACGTTATTTCTCGGCATTGACGGGACTCATCGTTTGCTATTGCGCAATGGTGGTGATTGGAGGTGTACTGGCTCTGTGGATGGGTTGGGAGAACAAGAGGAGGGATAGGATGTATGGTCAGGGCGAAGATGATCAGGCTATTCGGGATGGATTCAGCGATCTGACGGATAAGCAAGCGAAGCATTTCAGGTATGCGCTGTAGAGTTCGTGCACGATTCAATGGGAAGATATCCATCGTTACTACGTACTTGTCTCATGAAGAGATGTTCATGTTCCCTAGATCTTTCGCAATGTCATCCCCCGTCACATCATTCTTATCAACATTATGTGACAAGTATCCAATGCCTTTGCATCCGCCTTCATCATCAAATTCCACATCAATCATCTCCTTTGCTACCCATTGTGCAGTCTTGGCATGCAGACTGGGTTTCATCAGCACATCCTTCCTCTTTCCTCCATACACCTTGCTTCTTCCCTCAGCGAGTGCCTGGAACACTACCAACTGGTCCCGCAGGTACTCATCCACGCAGCCATCATGCTCGATCTCCGCCAACAGATCGTCGGACACCTTCTTCACGATGGTAGGGATGATCTGTTCGAGCTTTCCAGCCCGAACACCACGATCATATAGCCAGTCGCGGCCAAGCTTCATGCCGGTGGACGTGGTAGCTACTAGTAGGAGGTAGTAACGTTTGTCGTGGTGTGAATCTTCAAAGGTAGTGTCAACCCTATCATCGTGGTCGCCCGCAAAGCCGAAGAACCGAGACTGGCGTTTCTCAAACATGACATCGAGTTCCTCGCGAAACTGCCGTTCAGTATCTCTGGGTGCGATGATGGTCGCCGTTACACTGATAATTTCTCCTCTGTCGAGTAATTGAAATGCTGACAGTCTTTCTTTCATAGGCGAAATTGTGTACGTGACGCTGCCAACAGTGGCACTTCCCTGCGACCAGCCCCGCGAATGGATCTGAATGCCGATGTGTGGTATTCCAATAAGCTCCAACGTTGGTATAAGGACCTGGACAACGTAATCGATAGATGGAGAGTTGGAAACGTTGGTGCCTCCATCGATACGTATACGTATCGGCGTTTCAACTCCAGAGAAGATGATGTACGGTAGGATGGCTTGCAGCACCAGGTTGACACTTCCGGGGGTGCTCTGTTTGATGCGCACGTCGCCAGCATCGAGTACGCTGTTGAATCCTTCGACGATCTTGGATGGTATGAAGGTGATTTCCTTGCTCTTGAGATCTGCGCCGTTGATGTTGGCGTTGCTTGCTTGGCCTAGCCATTGCACGCAGGTCAAATGTTGAGTTTTGAGTCCTCCGCCTCCAGACCGCTTGCCTCGGATCTTGGTGATGTGGATTGGCCTTTTGGTCAGGCTCGAGAGACCAAGGGCTACCCGTAGGAGTTGGCCTCCGCCTTCGAGAGTCGTGCCGTCTAGACGAGTGGGTGTCTGGGTTTGAGGTGCGAACGCCATGGCTGCAGACAATGCTGCCGTACGACTGTGCAGTTTATCGATGAGTTATGTGCAAAATTAAAACATACTCTGAGATGCATCGCTGTTGGGCTGAGACATCTACTGATGCCTGGTGTATGAGTGAGGATGACTCAGGCGGTCGCACTTTCCATTCATGCTGCGAATGCGCCGTAAGACCACCCGTATGTAGCAGCTGTATACTGAGTCATATTTGCGCCTTCTTCGTTTGAGAGATTGAACTTCCTCTGTGGAAATCTTGTCGACTTGGTGTGGGGGTGAACAAGGAGATGACCTAGAGCGCTCAAAGCTGCAGCGTCCCGCGGCGATGACGTCGTGCGGTGACAAACATTCAGACAATAGACATCCATGAAAACACTGGGCATCTAGACCGTGATAATTGCAAAGACCCTTGAACGCGAGCGTGAAGTTGGTGGTGCCTTGCTTCAGGGACTCTCGGAGATCGAGCCGCGGCACGCAAGCGATCGACGCGGCGGTCCTGTCGTCATCAGCGAGGCGCCGAACTTTTGATTGACATGTCCGAAGTCGTCCACTCCCACGTCCGCACGTCCATGGCCATGTCGAATGCCTCAATAACGCCCCAATTCCATCTTCACGTCCGGTAGCTGCCTCGTCTACCCCCCGCCAGCCATGCGCGCCCCGCTGGCTTTCTCCGCAAAGGCCTGGCACGGCCCAGGCAACGGAGCCCTCTTTTCAAATATACAGTCGCGCATCTCGACGACAACACCCGCCATTTCGAGATCGTTCGCTACGACGCCGATACCGAAAGCTTCAATATCCAAGGCGTCACCAAACAGCTGCGCGCCGTCTCTCTTCGCCCCGTCATCAATCCTCCGATTCGCAGCCGCGGGCACCACACGCAACAATGGCCTACGCACACCAGCTCGCATGTTCACGACATCGCGACTGGTAGCGGAAGCCTCAAGCAATGCCAAGCCTGCAAAGCAACGCATATCATACAAAGAGGAAATCAAACAAAAGGGCATCGTAGACTTGGAAGAGCATGATGGCGAGCCCGAGAACGAGGAACAAGGCTTTGCAAAGTCCGAGAAGGCGGCGCAAGCAAAACAGGTCAACTTGAGCGCGAAACTCAGCAAAGACGGGTCTGGCTCTAGTGGTGCGCCAGGTGGCATGAAAGAGATCTGGAGACTGATCAAAATCGCCCGACCTGAGCTGGGTGTGCTCTCCTGGGCCTTCCTCTTCTTGCTCCTTGGTTCTGGCATTTCTCTCTCGGTACCCTTCTCAATCGGTAAAATCTTGGACGCCGCTACTTCGACTGAAAACACCAATGGTTTACTATTTGGCGTGTCGCCATCCATCTTCTACTTCGGACTGGCAGGTGTTTTGACGACCGGCGCTGCCTTCAACTTTGGACGTATCATCATCCTTCGAATCGTTGGAGAACGCATCGTCGCACGTCTTCGATCGCAGCTCTACCGCAAGACCTTCGTCCAAAACGCGGAATTCTTTGACGCCAACAGGGTTGGAGATCTCATCTCCCGTCTCGGTTCGGACACCATCATCGTTGGAAAGAGCATCACACAAAACTTGTCGGACGGTCTACGCGCACTCGTTAGCGGTGCAGCTGGTTTCGCCATGATGGGTTTCGTCAGTCTAAAGCTTACTGGTATTCTCGCCCTGATCGCCCCGCCTGTCGCCCTCGTCGCCTTTTTCTCCGGTCGATCGCTACGAAACCTCAGTCGTAAAATCCAGAAGAACTTGGGAACATTGACTAAGATCGCCGAAGAGCGGTTAGGGAACGTCAGAACAAGTCAAGCCTTCGCTGGAGAGGTTCAAGAAGCATCACGATACAACCGGCAGATCAAGAGGATATTCGCTCTAGGAAAGAAGGAAGCTGTGGTTGCCGCGAGCTTTTACGGAAGTACTGGGCTCATGGGCAACTTGACCATCATCTCCATCTTGTATGTTGGCAGTAACATGGTCAAGAACGGTGTCATCTCTATCGGCGAACTCTCCTCGTTCTTGATGTACACTGTCTATGCTGGCTCTAGTATGGTGGGTCTTTCTGGCTTCTACGGGGAGATGATGAAGGGTGTTGGAGCTGCCAGTCGTCTCTTTGAACTCCAGGATCGCAACCCAACAATATCGCCCACCAAGGGTCTACCAGTCAAGTCGGCCCGAGGCCCCATCGAATTCAAGAATGTCAACTTCAGCTACCCGACGAGACCAGCGGTAACCATCTTCAAGGACCTCAGCTTCAGGATTGAGCAGGGTACCAATGTGGCCATCGTTGCACCCAGTGGAGCTGGCAAGTCTACAGTCGCTAGTCTCCTACTACGTTTCTACGTCCCCAACTCTGGAACCGTAACCATCGACGGCCGAGACATCACCACCTTGAACGCAAAACAATTGAGGAGGAAGATCGGTTACGTCGGTCAAGAGCCCGTACTCTTCTCTGGCACAATCGCGGAGAACATTGCATATGGCGTACCCAACGCTACACGCGCTGAGATCGTGGCTGCTGCCCGAAAGGCCAACTGCCAGTTCATCAGCGATTTCGTATGTACAACCCCTATCTTATGAAAGCCCCGCTAACAAGTACAGCCCGATGGCCTTGAAACACACGCTGGCGCAAGAGGAACTCAACTCTCCGGAGGCCAGAAGCAACGTATTGCCATCGCACGAGCACTCATCAAGAAGCCCGACATCCTGATCCTCGACGAAGCCACGAGTGCTCTGGACGCCGAGTCTGAAACTCTTGTGAACCAAGCGCTAAACAAGCTTCTCCAAGAAAACAACACAACTATCAGCATCGCCCATCGTCTATCAACGATCAAACGGTCCGACCGTATTATCTGCATCGACTCTGAAGGTAGGGTAGCCGAGGAAGGCACCTACGAACAGCTCAGCTCGAACCCAGAGGGCGCATTCAACAAACTCATGGAATGGCAGATGAGCGGTGGTGACGTGCCTGCTAAGG
>Ga0265780_10005135_pt1 | contig 16663 bp, 15 predicted proteins | sample P1T30metagenome_FD_192432 | JGI IMG/M metagenome (GOLD analysis project Ga0265780, IMG submission 192432) | Plant litter microbial communities from East Loma Ridge, Irvine, California - P1 T30 | ecosystem: Environmental > Terrestrial > Plant litter > Unclassified | place: USA: California... | reverse complement strand
CCTAATAAACGAAAAATGATAAATGTCAATTTTTCCAAATAGATAATGAACAAATAATGAACAGAAACCCGCCTTGTTCACTTTATAGGAAGGCTATGATATAAAGCACCTAACTGCTTATGCTGCAGAACAAATCGTCACCAGATAAGCGAAGTTATTGACAACTGGCCCGATAGTCATCCTGATTCAGATTACAGCATTGCCTTGATGTAAATAGCCCAAATATATTTTATTAATTTAATAGGAATATTAAGTTGCAGTATTATATTAGCTAAACGTTTGATCGTCCCGGATTATAATGAAAGAAGCGCCCCAGGAGGGGCGTTTTTTTGTTTAAAAGAAAAGCCCTGCATTTCTGAAGGGCTTTAAAACCTAATAATCGTCCCGGATTGTTAAGAATATTCAAATATATAAAACTTCAATTAAAACCATTTGTAAGAAGATCGGTACGAAAATGTAATCAGAAGATCGGTCAAAAGAAAGGCTATCTTGCGACAGCCTTTTCGATGTTATACACCAACCAAATGTATGTTGTTATTTATCAATGACGGTATGATAACGCTTACACCATCTGATTGTTTTGTCCAACTCTAAATTTATTTTTGATCGCCTTTTCGAGCTATAAGATTGCGACTGAAATTCGGCAATATTATGTTCGCGTGTTTTCTCTAAGGCAGCTTTGAGGGGTCCTTTGATTACGCTCGGAAGATCAGGGCTTGAAGGTGGACCTCAAAGCAGGCTTTTCAAGTCCTTCTCGATCGGGTCATCAGTACCTGCATTTCTCAGATGGGACTGGAGTTTTCAGATCCCAGTTTTCGACGCTTCTGCTACTGATTTAACCCGGCCAATAACACTCTCCTGCACATTATCAGAAAGGAAGAGAATGAACCCAGGCGTTTCCTGGTGCACTTTTACTCTGGGTAATTTAGTTAATCCATCAAGTTCCATAATTACGTATTCGCGGCGTGGCATTATCTATGGTTTGCCTGAATATACTGAAGAATTTTTTCGCGGTTGGAGGTTCCAGCTGCTTTTGCATACTCCTTGTACTTTTCCGCGCTTAGGTTTGCCTGTTGGGCTGCATAACTTACTTCATTTGGATCGTTCAAGTCTACTTTTGAATCGTCACGGCCATCTTGTTTTGTTTTATCGTCCATAGAAATACAACAAAGGGGAATGTGTGATTGTTTTATAGGTGATCTTTGGGATCTTGGAAGATTGTTGCGAAGTTCTGCACCTATTCACCAATTCACTACTTCCTTTCTCTCGAAAAGTTCTTGCACTGCAGTGTCTGTAAAGCGGTCTCTTTCAGTTTATAATCCGTTTCGGTTGACAACGCGATGGGCAGGAAGGGTGAGATGGGTAGAATGTGAATGATTTAAGTCAGGGCAAACTCGCGGAGACTCGAAGATCCAGGACATTGTGCTATGGTTCCATAAGTAGTCACCCCTCAGGTGGGGATGAATGTAGCACTTTTACAGGCCCTTTTATCGAAATCTCCACTATTGATAAAATAATCGCCTTGAGCATTGGGTTTTTGCTTTACATTAGCATTCAAATTTATCCCCAAATGCCAGAACTTCCCGATTTAGCCGTAATGGCTAAAAACCTTCAAAAAAGACTTGAGGGTAAAACCGTCCAGTCTCTTGAACTCCATGTAACCAAAAAAACGGTTGCCACCGAAAAGGAATTTTTTGAAGCACTCGTTTCTCATAAAGTAAAATCAGTAACCAGGGAAGGAAAGGAACTGCGTATCGCTATAGGTGAAAATAGGCTTGGGTTGCATTTGATGTTACATGGTGAGCTCAAACTGGTTGAGGGCGATCCTCCAAAGTTTCCCATATTCCATCTGAATTTCGGGAAGGAATCCCTCTACTTAACCGACTTTCAAAACCAGGCCAGGCCGATATTAAATCCGGAGGAATCGGGTGTGCCTGATGCCTTGGCAATAAGTGCACGGGAATTTAGTGGGTTGCTTGGGAAAAAGAAAGGTGATATCAAGGCTGTTCTGCTTGATCAGAAATCAATCAGGGGAATTGGTAATGCTTATGCCGATGAGATCTTATATGATGCAGGAATTTCACCACATTCGCTAGCTAGCAAAGTGCCAGCTGATCAGTTGTTTGAATCAATGGCGAGGGTATTGAAGGGGGCGATTGATCATATCAGTAAAGCGGATCCTGATCGTGTAACGGGGGAGAATCGTGATTTTATGAAAGTTCATCTGCCTAAGATTAAAGAAACAGCCAAAGGGGAAGTGATTATAGTGGATAAAAAAGGTTCCCGCAAATCTTACTATGTAGAAAATCAGAAGGAGTACAAGTAGTAATCCACTGATTTTTAGTATTTTGCTTGGCGGATTAATGCTGGAAAACAATATATTTGTATTGTCTATCCCTAATATTGGGAAAAATTATAATTAATTTGTTCAGGCGGGTGAGTGCGTTGTGTTTCACATATTTTGAAACCTGCAAAATTTCTCGAAGCTATCTTTTTAACCATGTGCCGACTTTCGTATAAGTGAAAATATATAAATGCGATCGATGTATTGATCGTTTTCATACAGTCAATTCAGGGACTATCCTGCTTCTTATTATACTTATTTATAAGAGGAAAGTAAAGGACGGTTGGCAGCGGCCCACTAAGTTTTTTTTGATCGAAAAGCAGCAAACCCCAGCTTCACCAAGCTCATTAATACCTGCATAAAACAATAACAACAAATTACTAATCACTCATGGCCTGGGTTCGATTTGCTATAGATTCGTCAGAGTTTATAGCGGCAGCGCAAGCGATGATAACCATCGGGTGTAGCGCTGCCTTGAATATTATTTTTTAATGTTAGCGATGAGGTTGCACCGGGTCGGCCTTATCTTATTTGCTTTGCATACAGCAAGGACAATCCTGTAAACTGATCATTGGGTCAACTTGTTTGCTGTTTATTTATCTTTGAGAAAATTACCAACTTATCGTTACTTCCTGATCGCCTGGCAGCTGATAAACCATCATGCCACTTTCGGCTTTTTTACCGTGAATGACTTCTTTATTGTTTTTGAGGCGTACAACAAATTCTGGCAATTTGGCTTTGCCTTTTTTTATCAGCCTCATATTGCAGGTGAGTCTTTGGTCTCCCAATACCTGAAAGCGAAGTGATCGATTTTTACCAACTTTATAATTCCTCACAGGGTAATCGATATAAAGCATAAAATCAGCCTGGGGAACTTTATAGTACTGCCTTGGCACAATGCCAAATGCAATTCCCGAACCATATACTTCCTGGCCTACTTCACCAGATTTTTCCCAGCCGTCGTGAATATCTTCGAGTGGAACCCAGAGTTTAGGGTCGATTTCACCTGTTTTTACTTCTTCGGATAACATTTCCTCAGGAAGGCGAGGTGCGTAATAATAGGATATCCTGCCAACGGTATATCTTACAAACTCGGCAATAAGCATTTTTATAGCAGGCAGAATATCTACTCCTTCTGCTTCTGCGAGGTATTCCAGCAGCCCTGCATGCACTTCCTGTTCTTCGTATGCGGCGGTATAAGGTGCATCACTTAAGGGGAAGATTCCGAAAAATGTTGGAAAATTCTTTCCATAGCCATAGTTGCAGTTCCAAAGCTGCACGTTCCTGAAAATTGCAGCAATGAACACATAACTGATGTTGAGGTATTTTTCTTCTTTGGTTTCCTTGTAAAGCCTTAACATTGCTTTGGCTGCAAAGGAGGTATTGTTTGCCTGATAAAAGATTTCGAATCCCAAATCTGTTAATTTGTCGGCTGCTGAACGGGCTTCTTCGAAGTAGCGCTGATCGTCGGTCAGTTTCCAAACCTCCAGCATTAAATGGGCATATGCGCCGGCGACATCTTTTTCACCGCCATTACCGGGCTGGGTTTCTGCCTTAATGATCTCCAGGTTTTCCATCTTGTAAAACACCGGCCATTCATATTCGAAATGTTGTGCTACTTTGATGGCGTAACCAATCGAATCCAATAGTAGCTTTTTCGCATCATCATCTCCGGTACCGGCAAGCCTGGCCAGGTTGAGCAAGGGATGATGGAGATACCAGGCATCCATGACACCCTCTTTTTTTTGTTCTTCTGAACCATCGAGCTTATCTTTGGCCGCAGGCAGCCAGCGCACAACAGTCCGTAATCTTTGATCATAGAATGCCTGAACACCGTCGCGTATTTCCTGGATGACGGCATGCTCCTGCTCTTTCCAATGACAGTATTCCATCAGCGGTATGAGTACCGCCATTTGTACCATGAGTTCGGGTGGTGTTTCATAATCACAGACATAGGCATTCAGATAGGGATGTCCGTTACAGAATGTCCAGCATCCTTTGTGGTTGGCGAGTCCTTCAAGTCCTTTTGCCGCGGTATCTGGCCAATGGTGATATTCATTGTCCGGTTTTGGTAAAAGGAGGTAAACCGATGCAAGATGATCCAAAAACTGCCTTGTCATCTCAAAATTGTTTTGCGGTACAAGTTTGCTAAGTACTACAAATGCATCCGAAATGATCAATTCTTTTCCGGCGGGTATTGGCTTCTCGATGGCTGGAGGCAGCGAGAAGCCCAGTTCTGGCCAGTTTCCACCTACCACTTCCCTGCAGGAGGTTTGTGTTTCCTGGCAGTAGTCGGATAGCGCAGTAAGGTTTTGAAAATAAAAAACGGATGCGGGCTGCGGTTCAGGCAGACTGAAAAACAGGAGTCCGGAACGCGTTCCCACCTGTTGGGCATGTATCGTTCCTTCTTCACTGATTCTTCCCTCAGTTGTTAATGGAAGGATATCTTTTGGATAAAAGGGCATCTTTATAGGTGCACTGCAGGTCATGCTGGTGGTATACCGAAAGATTCCTTGTTCTGCATCCGGAAAAATGATAACGGTACGGAATTGTGCAAGAGAAGTCTCTGAGTTGATATTGAAGCTATTTTTCTCCTGTTTCACCTCCAGAATTTCAAAAGAATCATTGCCACCAAAAAAAAGCCTGAAAGCCACCATGGCCTGATTGGGAAATCCCACATTGAGCCATAGTGAATCGATAGTTTTGATGAGCTCACAGCGATATTCCTGATGTTCAAAGGTGGCCAGGGCTGTTTGCTTTTTTAAATCATCCTGGGCTGCCTTAGCCCAGGTAGAGATTGTGTTCATATTTTTCAATTATAAGTATTTGTTATATTTCATTATTGACCAGCTCCATTGAATTCATTTTTTTTTCTTTCGCGAAATCTTACCATGTCAATCGTAGGGGCCTTAACCTATTGCCAAGATGTAGGCAGATCATTTTATACCAGTATCCATTCCGGTGGTTAGTGACCGCTTCATCCCACATCAATAAAACAGCCACCATATCCATTGGTTTAATTTCCGCCCGACATCCAATCAGTTTGGGTATAAATTGCTGGAAAACGGTGTAAGTACGCATAGCTAAAATGGATATGCGCTGATTGGAATAGCATCGGAATTGGAGATGCCTTGTGAATGGTGTTAGCGGGCTAAATTTTGGTTTGGGGATGGCACTTCACCGGTTTGGTAAGGGATGATCTGAGGTGTAGGATCACTTCAGAGTTCATGCCAACTATCGAAAAAGATACGTACATCGCCCGCAGAAAACCGTAGTTATATGGATAACTTTTAGCGAGTTTAAAAGGTTTACAATATGGTTAGGCAGGAAATATAATAGTCTGTAACAGGGTTTGAAGCTAGTATAGAAGACTGGGAAATCGGGCTATGCAAAGATCAGTTTTGGTAATGGAATAACACATTTAAATGGATATTATTAGGACAATAATCCCTGTAATTAATCAAAAGTTCAAACCGGACGCCTTTTTGGAAGTGATGTTTGATCCCTATGACATCGCACTCAGGACGAACGGACATGGACAGGCGATTCTTGTCATCATCGGCAAAAAAAACAGCAATGGCAATCTCCATGGAGCGCAGTATGCCCGCAGGTTTGAATTTGATTCAAATGATACGTTGATAGCAGACAACTGGGAATATATCGGAGCGGTAGTGCTACAGATGAGGTAAACAAGAATTATCGGATAATTCGGATAGGGTCAGCATTAAAAATGATGAATAAAAATGAAAAAGCAGCGTTCCAGATCGAAGCTTTCGCATGAAAGCGCAAAGAGGGAGGTGAAAAAAATGAATCAGGATGAGAAAAATTCCCTTGCCACAGGGGAACAGATTCTTAAGGCCTATATCGTAAAGAATAAGTCGGAAGGAGGAGCAGGGGATACAGAAAAAACTATTGAGAAAACAGATCAGCCTTTTGATCCTTTCGATGAATGGTCGGTTTCCTGGCCCTGAACTATACCGGATGTAAGGTTATTTCTGGTTTGTACGAGCTATTGAATAAATTAAGATATCAGAAAAACAAATCAATTGAGTAAACATGGATACAGCGAAATTTTTACGGCGGGTAGTTTTCTATCAATACGGCGTTTGGGGATTACTCTTGTGCCTGATCCATAGTGGCTGCGCCACTTCGACTCCGGGCATCAGCATGCAAAGGAAAATAGCTCAGAAGAATTATGTCATTATCGGTGCTTCCAGCGGTTTTGGAAGGGGCGTTGCCGAGGAGGTCGGCCGCTATGGTGCCAAAGTGATCCTGGCTGCCCGGCGGGGTGATGCGCTGGAGGAGGTAGCCAGTCAGGTCCGGAAGAATGGTGGGACCGCGATTACCACGACAATGGATATCAGCAAACCCGCTGATGTTGCCAGATTAAAGACACTGGCTTTAAAAGAGCTTGGCCGGGTGGACGTATGGATCAATATGGCGGGTGTAGGTGCGATTGGTCGCTTTTGGGATATACCAATAGCAGATCAGGCAAGGGTAGTGGAAATCAACCTCACGGGCTTTATTTATGCAAGTCATGCTGCAATTGATCTTTTCAGAAATCAGGGTTCTGGAACATTGATCAATATGGGGTCTATAGAAAGTGTAAATCCACTTGCTTACCATGCTTCCTATTCGGCAACGAAAGCCGGTATCCTAAATCTTTCTAAAACGATCCACCAGGAGCTGCGACTGGAAGGCTACAAAAATATCAAAGTAGTTACCATTGAGCCATGGGCTGTAGATACCCCGTTTTGGCGCCATTCCGCCAACTATAGTGGGGGTACACCCCGGATGGCCGCCATGGATCCGCCTTCCAAAGTCGTCAATGCTGTTGTGCGTGCATCGGTTCGGCCGCGGAAAGAACTGAGCGTGGGCTGGAAAGCCAAAGGCGCTAAATTTTCTCATTGGCTGTTGCCTGGATTTACCGAAAGGGTTTCTGCGAACATCTCGCACCGCTATCAGATGAGAAATGCCCCGCCAGCAGATACCACATCGGGCTCATTATTTAAACCGATTAAGGAAGGTACAGGTATTGATGATGGGGTACGCAAGCGTATGAAAGTGGAAAAAAGGCTGAAACATAAAAATTAATCGTGCTTGCCGTTATTCCTTTTTTCAAGTCAAGTGAAAATGCCCATTTTGCTCACGTTCAGCAACATGTTAAATCTAAAAAAGTATGTGCGAATTTTTCCGTTAAGATCCGAAATTGATCTCACTCATTAAGCTAATGGAAACTTCAAATGTATCCATGCGTAATATTGAGACAGATAGGTATAAACACCCGAATTTTTATGTGGTAAGGCGTAAAAACAGCTATTATAATGTGTTAAAGGCCTTCGTTCAAAGCTCGCTCACAAAGGATAGGACAAATGTATTGTATTACTGGGACATATCCGTTAACATTGTTTCCTGGAGCGGCCCATGGGTTAAGAACGCTTATCACGCGAAAGTGGACATATCAAAACATCTATACCGGTTGGCCGAAAAGCTGAATAGCTTTTTTTTTATATACGACCTGAACAACAGTAGGTTTGTATATATGAATCCTTCATGTCTTGGTTTTTTTGGATTGGAAAATCTGGAAATTGAAGCCACTTTTCTTTTCGATATGGTGCATCCCGAAGACAAGCCCTACGTTAGTCATTCAGTAAATAATCTTTTGAAGAGCAGTACTTCGCCTGAACTGGAATTTCGTGTTCGCAGGGGAGAAAATGAGCGCTGGTTAAGCGTTACACCCTATCTGGAAAAGGAGCTGGCCGATCGGCTTATCATAGGGATTGGCAAAGATATTACCCCTCATAAATTGAGCTTCGATCTGCTGAATAACCATAACAGTAAAAAAAATTCTATCCTCACTATTCTTGCTCATGATCTTGCCGGGCCGATCGGGGCAATTGGAAACATTACAGCGCTGATGTCTAAGGATATGCCTGAGCTTGCTAATCCTAAATTTCACCATCTTATTGAAATGATTGACCGGATAAGCAAAAAAAGCACCAAGCTTATTCGTGATTTTCTGGATCAGGAGTTTCTGGAAAGCGCCTCTGCACAGTTGCCAAAAAAACGGGTAGAGCTGGTTAAAAAAATATCATTGGCAACCCAGGAATATTTTGATATGCAAAGTAACCTGAAGATTGCATTTTCCTGCCATTCCAATAAAGAGGCCGTTTTTGTCGAGATCAATGAGGATAAGTTTCTCCAGGTGATCAGCAACCTCATTTCAAATGCTTTAAAATTTACGCCTGATGGCGGAAAAATCGACGTTTATATTCAGGAGAATCCGGATGATGTAATAGTTTCTGTATCAGACACGGGTATAGGTATTCCAGCAAAATATCAAAGTTTGCTTTTTGAAAAGTTTACTCCGGCCAGAAGAATAGGGTTGAGGGGCGAACAGTCAACTGGTCTTGGAATGTCGGTGATCAAAACTATAGTTCACTGGCATGGCGGCAAGTTATGGGTAGAAAGCGAGGAAGACAAGGGTTCCACATTTTTTATTGAGATCCCGAAATCATCAAAATCCCAGCTGCCTAACTATTGATCCTGTTTTAAACTGAATAAACATCCATTTTGATCTGGGCTGTACGCAGAATAACAGTATCAACTGAATATTTTATTTCCCGTGATCTGGTAAAACAACCTATTACAGGAAAATATTGTTTTAGAGATCACCTTAACGGAAATCTTTAATAATAGCATATTGATATTCAAATTCACTTTTTCAGTCTTTACAGCTGTTGGCTTGCTGAGGGGAATGTTGCCATACGCTAGGTTCTGTCTAAGATCTTTACGCACGCCTTTATTGCCACTGACTGAAAACTCTGATAAAGCTACAAAGCCATAGCTGATCACAATCGAAGTGGTTTTTGATCGCGAATGGATTTTGGCTGCGAGTATGATTCGAGTTTAAAAATAAATAATTTTTAATCGAGGATTATTTTAAATTTGGGCTCAACATCATCTTGGGGTTAGATGTGTAAATACTGAATTTAAATTAAATCAAATATCGTGAAATCCTTCTTTGGTAAAATCCTTTTTTCGATTGTTTCTTTTATAGCTTTATCAGCTCATGTTTATGCCGTTAAGCCATCGTTTTATTATCAGATTAAAGTCTATCATTTTAAAACTGATCAGCAGGAGAATATCATCGATGGGTATTTAAAAACTGCTTTTTTGCCAGCTTTGCACAGCGCAGGTATTAAGGATGTCGGTGTTTTTAAACCAATCGCCAAAGATACTTCGGATAGGCTGATTTACGTTTTTATACCGCTTAAAAAGCTCACCGATCTGGATAGGATCAGCATGTTAATCGGCAAGGATAAGGCGTTTGCTGAAAGTGGAAAACCTTATTTGAATGCAGCATATAATGAAGCGCCTTATACCCGTATAGAATCGATCATTTTGAAGGCGTTTTCTTCAATGCCGGAATATTCGCTTCCAAAACTCACTACACCTAAAAATGAACGCGTGTATGAATTAAGAAGCTACGAAGCGGCAACGGAAAATCTTTCCCTAAACAAAATCGAAATGTTCAACGATTATGAAGTTGCAATTTTTTCGAAGTTGACTTTCAATGCTGTTTTTTATGGGCAGGTGATTTCTGGCAGTAAAATGCCCAATTTAATGTATCTGACTACTTTCAATAATAAGGCCGATCGCGATGCCCATTGGACGGCTTTTAGTACTGAATATAAAAAGATCAGCGGTTTGCCACATTATCAGCATAATGTTTCCAAAAACGTCACCATATTTTTGCATCCCGAGGATTATTCTGATTTTTAAAACCGACCGGTCTCCTGTTGTTATTGCTTTTGGAAGTGGGATTAGTCCGTAAGGTTGCGCAGCAGATGATAGGTGTCCTTGTGATTTTCTGCGTATTAGTGTATTGAACTATGGATGAAATGTTACGTTTCTCTTTTTCTCAACAATCTGTGGAGAGAATTAATTGACCTCGTTGGATGGGATGACTATTTTCGTGGACCAAACATGATGATAGAACTTAATTACCGATTCAAAGATATTTACGGCAACTTTCGCGATTTTATACTTTTCCAGTATCCCGATGATGATTTATGGTGCGTGCGGGATGAGCACGTATTGCTTGCCAGGCTTTCCAGGATTCATGGGGCATGGAAGCAGCTATCGGGTGAAGCTTTGCCCAAGGGGTTTATCCAGTCGGCGGGTGATTTTATTCAACAGCACTATTATGATTCGGTTCCGCTGCAGATCAAGGAACGCTGGCCGAGTATTATTGGCAGTGTGGAAAAGAAATCGGATGTGGAAATTGCCATTGTTTGCAAGCCGCAGGTCAACCTGAGCACTTTCCGGACTATTTTCTGCAAACATGTCTCGCGGCTTTTCCAGCATGAAATCTCTCTGGATCTAAAGGTATACAGCTACAATTTTGCGCAGGATTTTAGTTATAAGCTGGAGGTGAAGGCCAAAAGGACCGTATAGGAGCTGTAAAACCCAGTTGGCTTTGGGTCTGTGTGTCCAGTTTGGCTTTTCATGTTGTATGGAGCTGGAAGTTTTGCCTTTTGGTGCTTCTGTTATGGTGTGAGTTGATTTTTATATTGAAATCTATACTGAATGGTGTTTTGCGTTCTCTAAAACTACCATGTTTTTGAAGATTTTGTCGGGAGACTTTTTAAGTAAAGAACGGATATTTTTTATTTAAAAAATATCCGTTTCAAAATCAGAACTAAAGAATGGCGTATTTGAAACTTTGGGTCGGTTTTCCTGTCAACAATTTAAGAAACCTTGGTGATCGCATTTATAATTTGATTCTGCACAATTATGTTATCCCTAAACCTGATTGATAAATTATGTCATAGACGTTGGTTTTCTACCCAGAAATGCCTCCAAGCTTTTATCTTCGAGATCCATTGTCGCTTGCGCCAGTGCAGAACCCCACATGGTAAACATGCCAATATATAAGTCAGGAACACCCTGCTTTCTTAATTGAATCTCAAATTCATCAACACTTGGTGAGTGGTAACTAACCCTTTTTCCAAGTTAAATCGATAGTGTATCTGCTATTTCATCAAAAGTAACCGACTGTATGTTTGTCAGCTGGTAAATCTTGTTCTCATGGGATTCGGTTGATAGGACATGAGCTGCTGCTTCAGCAAGTTCTTCATGGAGCACAAAGCTGGCCTTGCCTGTCTGAGCGGGAAAAAGAATTCTTCCTGTTTCAACTCCTTGATCTCCTGCAAACACTGGGATCATTTCTAAATAAATTCCATTTTGCAGAATGGTATAATAGATATTACTATTTTTTAACGCTTCTTCCGTTTGTAGATGTGAATTCTGAAACGCAGCTATAGCAGAATCTTCAAAATGTGGTTTTCTGACAAAAGAGGTATAAACAATATGTTTAACCTGTGCCTCTTTCGCAGCGTTTATAAATGATCAGGTACTTAAAGTAGTTTTAGATGGCCGGGAATTCGAAAGCAATGAGTCAGATCATTTGAATATTCCCGACCCGGCGTTAACGGAAAATTATTCCAGTATTCAAAACTGGCAGCATCCTATTTTTAAATGCTCTCGCTTAGTGAATTTATCGATGGCTTTGCTTGGAGACGTTTCTGAATTATCGCCGTCCCGTTTGATAAAACTTACGGTAATGATGGCGCATTATAGATAGCCTTTGATGATTCCCATCGATCTTTTAAGTTCTCTTTCATATGGAACATCAAGATGCCTCGCATGCGGATTATTTTCATCCGCATCCCAAAGCCCAGCGTGGTGCCAGTAATGAAGATGGTCCCAGTCTGGTCGGTCAATGATGGGGTAGAGGCATATGCCTTTAAGTGGAATGCCCATCTTTAATGCCTTCACGCATTCTTTGGTAATAAGCTCAAGCCAGTTGGGGCGGTGTTCTCCAGGATGGGAGGTTTCGGAGAGCACAACCGGGATTCCATATCGGAGGTAAGCCTCCTGCAGAAGTGAGGAAAGTCCTCTCCACCGGGGATCTGGATCAAGGTTCGCCCATGGGAGGAACGAGAAATCATTCACCACCCACTGATTATTATAATAAAAGTTGAAGCCCATAAAGTCAATCAAGTCACATGATCCGCCCAGTTCAGAACATATTTTTCCGGTTAGCATGTCCGTGGTCTGGTATTGGATCTCATGCTTTTCCTTGGCTTCCAAGATGATCTCTAAAGTGGCGTCTAACGGAGGGACAATATTGACCAAAGGCTCTGTCGTCATCACCCAGCTTTCTGGATTAATTTCTTTTATCGCTTTTATTCCCAGGATGTAGGCTTTAACCAATGCATATTTTACATCCCAGCCCATTCCCCGGGCATAAGGGGTGGTACTGGCATGATCTCCCCCTAACCAAGAGATAAAGCCCACTTCATTAATGGGCGTTACAATCAATCTTTCATTAGGGCATTGCGCTTTATGAAAGGACGCAAAGGAAATGCAGATCCCGACAAACCGATCCACGAAATGGGGATGCAGAGGACTTAGGTCTGTGGGATATCCAAAATGGCAGATGTCCCAGATCTGCTGGATTCCGGTCATCTTTGCTGCATGTAGCATTGATCTTACAACAGAGAAATCGTACTGGTATGGTGCAGTTTCTACAAAGCTCCATCTGATGCCTTCACGAACAGTGTATATGCCCTTTTCCATCAGTAATTTATAGTCTTCGATCGCCTTAACGATATGCCCGGTCTCAGTGAGCAGATCAACACGGTTGCCATAATGATTTAACTGATCTGAACACTCAAATCCTCCCATCCAGAACGACCGAAACGCATTGCTTCCCCTCATCAACTGGCCAATAATTTATCGGTTTCGAATAATGTCCAATACATCTTCTTTTTCATCTGCTCAAACGTATTGTCCCAGGATTTATCTTTTAAAAACAGATCTACTGAATCCAGCCATTCTGTGTGGTTCTCTGCAGAAAGACTTTGTTCAACGGCACTGATGAATTCCGCTGGCCGGGCAGCTATGGAAACATGTCCATTGATGCCGTAAGGTTGTACCACATCTCTGATCGGGGTAGATACTACCCGCTTTCCTGCTGCCAGATATTCGGGCGTTTTGGTAGGGCTGATATACCGGGTGGAATTATTGATCGCAAAGGGTATCATGGCCACATGCCATCCTGATAGGTATAAGGGAAGTTGGGCATAGGATTTTTGGCCAAGGTAGTGGACGTTCGAATGATGAGGGAGGCTTTCCCATGAAACCTTTACGACCGGGCCTATAAGAATAAACTGCCATTCGGGCTTCTGCTCGGCAATTTCCCTGATCAGGTCCTTATCAAAACGTTCATCTATCACTCCAAAGAATCCGAGTTTGATTCCCTTTATACCAGCCTGATCGGCAGGTTCAACAATGACTTTTCGAGCTTGCAGGAAATGTGATTTATCGATGCTGCTGGGAAAAACATGGATATTGTTGTGTTGTGCTTTTTTTGCCTCATGAAGCGAGTGGCCTCCGGTAAAAACAATATCAGCTGTTTTTAAGAGTGCCTTTTCCATTTCCAGAAGTTCCGGCGGCGCAAAATCAAAGGCAGAGAGTTCATCCATGCAATCAAAAACAATGAGTGCTGGGGAGTAATTGTCTGAAAACTGTAGTGCCATTGGTGTATAATACCAGAAAATCCAGTCTGCCAGATCCTCGTCCGTCAAATATTCAGACAGCAAAGTGCGCATTGCTTTCCTGTCTTGCTCAAAGTTCCGATGGGGCGTTAGATGAGGTGTGATAATGGAAAGCTGCTCTGTTCTTTTATCTACCGAATAGTGATCACGGCCATTGGCGTCAAAAACCGGCTCTTCCAGCACAAACACATTTGTTTCGATGGCGAAACGGCTCATCAGGTGCTGTGGCCTTTGAAAAACGAAATCCCAGCGAAGGTGGGAAAAGCACAGGATATTTTTTGGAAATCTCGATTCTGTTGATTGCATATGTTGGTGATGGAGGTTTATATATTATGGTTTGTTGGGCTTGAATCAAAATGAACCTTTGCAGTCTTTAATGCTGAGGCGATGATCTGGTGCATATCATAATACTGATAGGTCGCCAGTCTCCCTCCGAATATAACCCGGTCCTCATTTCTTGAAAGTGCCCGGTACTTTTCAAAGATCGCTGTATTCCGCGCATCGTTGACCGGATAGTAGGCTTCCTTCTCCCGTGACCAGTTGTCTGGAAATTCCCTGGTGACCACTGTTTTTTCCTGGGTTCCAAACTCAAAGTGCTTATGCTCAATTATCCTGGTGTAAGGAACCTCAAGCTCGGTATAATTGATCACCGCGTTGCCCTGAAAGTTTTCCATGTCCAGTGTCTCGTGCTCAAACCTTAGGCTTCGGTACTCCAGTGCTCCGAACCTGTAGCCGTAATATTGATCGATATGTCCGGTGAAAACGATATGCTCCGCAATATTGTCCCACTTGGCCCGGTCAGCAAAATAATCTGTGTTCAGCCGAACATCACAATCTGTCAAGAGTCCATCTGTAAGTTTATTGTAACCGCCAATGGGAATGCCCTGATATTTATCATTAAAATAATTATTGTCATAAGTGAAGCGAACCGGAAGCCGTTTGATTATAAACGCGGGAAGCTCAGTTGCCTTACGTCCCCATTGTTTTTCTGTATAGCCTTTAATCAGCTTTTCATAAATGTCTTTTCCCACAAGTGTCAGGGCCTGCTGTTCAAGATTCTGTGGTAAATCCACCTTTGAGCATCCGATCTCAGTGGCCAACTTGTCCTTCGCCTCCTGAGGCGTTTTCACACCCCAGAGCTGGTAGAAAGTATTCATATTGAATGGGAGGTTGTAGCGTTTGCCCTTATAATCCGCCAACGGAGAATTTGTATATCTGTTAAATTCCACAAAGGAGTTCACGAAGTCCCAGACTGCTTTGTCATTGGTATGAAAAATATGCGCGCCATAGCGATGGACATTTATTCCTTCAACATTTTCACAGTAAACATTTCCTCCTGCGTGAGCCCTTTTATCTATCAAAAGGCATCTTTTTCCACGGGTAGTGGCCGCATGGGCAAAAACACTTCCAAATAGCCCGCTTCCTACGATCAGATAGTCATATTTAGGCATGGGCATGGGGAATTAGACAAATCAATGAGGGCATAGACATATTGCATTAAATTTGTTATTCAAAGATTTATGGGTAAGCTATTCTTCCGTTATCATAGACGTAGCGAATGGATATTGTTTTTGCTGGATCCACGTCGGCCAGTATTTGCTCCAACTTATGAGTGATGCTCTTTAAACCTTCCTCACTTCGCAATACGATAATCAGTTCATCTTTTACTCGCTCTATCCTTAAAATATTATTTTTGAAACCAGGACTTTCGAGATACGCAGTAAGTGCAGTCAATGCTGAACTCATTTCTGTCATCTCCTACACACAGCGCCTTACACCGTTTGATAACCTGTTCCCGCTTTTAACAGAAGCTATCTTCATGATCTCTCCCAATAACGCTGTAAAATCTGTGGTCGACTTGAACTTGTTCCGGTCCAGATTTAAGGTTATGCTGGTAATAAAATTATCGGCATTTAGCATATTGCTCATATTGTAATTTAGTTAGGCGATTCCTTTTGGCTTCCATCAGATTCTCATCATTCACAAAACACTTGGAAACCATAGTTGAACAACCTGTGCCAAAACAAAATAGTTTTGTATATCCCTTGAGGTCAGTTGGATTTATGATGTGTTTATGGAATAAGATTTGCTAATAATCAACAGGTTACGGGGTTATGTGAAAACATGATGATTAGAGGCGTAGAAAAACAGGTATTTATCTGCTAACTATAAGTATTAAGTGAAGACTGAAGCAGGCCTGCAGATTTTCATGGCAGCTTCTCAGACCAGTAGTTTGCTCAAGAGAGCAGCAATATCCATTTAACCTGCTTGATAAAGGTTCATCGGTGGTGATGGTACTTGATAGGCAGTGATCGATTAAAATCTTGGTTCTGCCAGCAGAGGGATAGAACTCATATAAGGATAATGAATGAACATAACAGAAAAAGAACATGCCTACACCAACAAGTGAAAGAAAACCAGCATACACTCCCCTGGAGAACAAAGTAATACATGATTTTTTTATGCAGCAGCTTGCGAAAGCAGCATGGATAGAAGAACAACTTGAAAATTTCAGAATTTTAAATGCAACTGATTCCCCTCAATTTCGACTATCAGTGCTGGATCTCCCGGCGGACAATCGGCAATCTTTAATTGATCTGAGAAATATTTTTATGTTGCTGAATGAATCTTACCAAACCAGGAGGGAGGAGGTAATCTCCATTTTGATAAAAAAACTAAATTCTTTTCTCCA
>Ga0265780_10005134_pt1 | contig 16665 bp, 13 predicted proteins | sample P1T30metagenome_FD_192432 | JGI IMG/M metagenome (GOLD analysis project Ga0265780, IMG submission 192432) | Plant litter microbial communities from East Loma Ridge, Irvine, California - P1 T30 | ecosystem: Environmental > Terrestrial > Plant litter > Unclassified | place: USA: California... | reverse complement strand
TAGGTCCTGGAACATCTGGCGGTAGCGCAGCAGGCCATTCACGCCCAAGACGGCCACCGACAGCGCCACCGTGATGACCGTGATCGCCAGCGCCAGCGACCCGCTGTTGGAGCTTGCCGCGCCGCCCGGATCGAGGTTGCCCGAAAAGCGCGCGGCGGCCATGCCGGTGTAGTGCATGCCGGCGATCGCGCAGCCCATCACGCAAGCCGACAGCAACAGGCGGCGCGACTCGGGCACCGACTGGAAGCGCGACAGGCCATGGCGCACGCTCAGGGCCAGCGTCGACAGGATCACGGCGACCAGGATCGACACCGCAAACGTGGCCGGGTCGTAGTGCAGCGACAGGCTCATGCGCATGCCGTCCATGCCGGCGTAATGCATCGCGCCGATGCCTGAACCCACGAGCACACCGCCCACCAGCAAATCGGACAGGCGCATTTCGGGTCGTGAGATCAGGCTCAGCGCAACCCATGACGCGCCAATGCTTGGCAGGGCCGACAGCAGCGTCGTCAGGTGGTCGTAATGCACGGGCGTGCACAGGTCGAACGCCAGCATGCCGATGAAGTGCATCGACCAGACGCCGGCGCCCAGCGCAAGGCTGCCAGTGCCGAGGGCGACGGCGCGGTGGGTCGGATGGGCGCTGGCGCGGCCGGTGATCTGCAGCCCCATCCACGACGAAAAGATCGCCACCAGCAGCGACAGCGCCACCAGGCTCGGGTCGTACATCCCATAAGTCAGCAGGGACGGATCTTCAGGGACGGTGAATATGGACAGCATGGTCGTGGTCTCGTTGTTGTGGAGTAAAAATAAATTCCACGGTGCATGATGGCCAAGTATCGCATTTTCCGAATTTACTGTGTTGTTGCATGAGAGAATGACAGACGAAATGTTGCACTTTGTAGCGTGCAAGCGACCATTTCACGCTGTTTGTGCCTAAAAATCATGCTCGCTGGTATGCTGGAGACGCAGCATGATCTTTCCGCTGCCGTTGCGCGCCGCGCTGCTGGCGGTCATACCTCGAGAATCACATGCAATTCCTGCAACTGGCCCGCGCACTTGTCATCCTGTTGGGTAGCCTGTCTGCAACGACCCGGGCCGCGCCGCTTCCCGCGCCGCACTTGTCGCTCACAACCGAAACCTCAGCGCCTTCAAGCATGCTCGAGAACGGACGCGTGGTCGGCATTGCCACTGACAAGATTCGCATCGCCTTCGATCGCGCCGGCGTCACCTACGACATCACTCTGCTCCCCTGGAAGCGTGCTTACACCGCCGCGCTGCAACAGAGTGATGCCTGCGTGTATTCGACGACCCGTACGCCCGAACGCGAAGCCCTGTTCAAGTGGATCGGGCCGACCGATGTCGGGCAATGGGTGTTGATGGGCCGCGCCGACCGCAACTGGCGCATCGCCAGCCTGGACGATGCCCGTGGCCTGCGCATCGGCACCTACCTCGGCGACGCGCGAGACGGGTATCTGAAGAGCCGCGGGTTCGTCACCGACGCGGCGCCGAACGACATGCTCAATCCGCCCAAGCTGCTGCAGGGCCGTATCGACCTGTGGGCTGCCAGCTGGCGCGCCGGCAGCGATGTTCTGGCCAGGAACGGCTGGGACAAGCAGATCGTGCCGGTGTTCGTGTTCGACCGGATCGCCGTCTACCTGGCCTGCAACCCGGCGGTGCCCGATGCGTTGGTCAAGCGTCTCAATGCCGAGTTTGAAACGATCGAGCTCGATGGGACTGCGCGCGCCATCGAGCTGCGCTATGAACGACGCTAGTTCACGGTGACAGCCCCTTTCGTTTTGATTTATAGTGCATCCTGATTGACGCCAATCAAGCGAACTTGTCTTTCGCGACGTAGTTGGCGCACCTTTTTGCAAGTACACGATTTCAATAGGCAGCAATGGACACACTCGAGCAATTCGTCGAAAAATTCAAGAACGCCGTCGACTTCCAGACCGACGTCGACCTCACCGGCGAGACCAACCTCAAAACGCTGGCCGAATGGGATTCGCTGGCGGCACTGGGCGTCATCATCATGTTCGACATGGAATACGACAAGGCCATCACCGGCAAGGATCTGGTGGGTTGCCAACTGGTCAGCGACGTCTACCGCTTGATCGGGTAGACCATGGCCCAGGCGATCATCCGTAATGTGCGCTACGCCGGGATGGCGTCCTGCGTGCCCCGGCGCGTACTGTCCAACATCAAGGATTGCCCGCCGCAGATCCGCAGCGCGCGCGAACGCGTGGTGCGCAATATCGGCATCGAGACGCGCCGCATCTGCTCCGAGTGGCAGTACTTTTCGGACCTTGCCGTCGACGCCGCCGAGCGCCTGCTCGCCGAGCTCGCGTGGGAACGCGACGAGATCGATGCGCTGATCGTCGTCACCCAGTCGCCCGACTACCTGCTTCCCGGCACCGCGGTCATCCTGCAGGACCGGCTCGGGCTCAAGACCGGCACGATCGCCTTCGACATCAACCTCGGTTGCTCGGCCTATCCGTTCGGCCTGCACGTGCTGGGCGCGATGATGGCCTCGGGCGGTATCCGCAAGGCCCTGCTGCTGGTCGGCGACAAGGCTGCATCGGTGCTCGAGCCGCTGTTCTCGGACGCCGGCACCGCCACCGCGCTCGAATACGATCCGGCGGCGCCGCCGATGTACTTTGACCTCAATACCGACGGCAGCGGCTACCAGGCAATCATGCTGCCGGCAGGCGGGCACCGCGAGCACTTCGGCATCCAGCATGCCGTGCCGTACAAGGACGAGGACGGCATCTGGCGCAGCCCGACCTCGCTCGTGCTCGACGGGCCTGCGGTGCTGAGCTTCTCGACCCAGCGCGTGCCGCCGGCGGTGCGTAACCTGCTCGAGTTTGCCCAGTGCCCGGTCGGGGACATCGATTACTTCGTGTTCCACCAGGCGAACAAGATGATCAACGAGACCATCCGCAAGAAGCTGGCGCTCGAGATCGAGAAAGTACCGTCGACGCTGCATGACTTCGGCAATACCAGCGGCGCCTCGATTCCGGTCACCATGACCGTGCGCCTGCGCGAGGCCCTGTTGGGCGGCAAGAAAAAAGTCCTGATGTCGGGCTTCGGCATCGGCCTGTCGTGGGGCAGTTGCATCATCGATATCGACAATGCGGTGTTCCCCGAACTGATCGAATCGTGACGCTGTCTCCCTTCAGCCTGGACGGCAAGCAGGTGCTCGTGGTTGGTGCGGGCGCCGGCATTGGCGCCGCCACGGCTCGCTTGTGCGCGCGCCTTGGTGCGCGCGTGACGTTGTGCGGGGCAGACGCCGCCACGTTGACGCAGGTGCGCGCCACGCTGGACGGCGCCGGCCATGTCGTGGTCGCCGGCAACTTGCTGGAGACGGGCGGGCGCCATGCCCTTGTCGATGCGTTGCCGGTGTTCGACGGTTGCGTGTTCGCAGGCGGTAGCGCAGACACGCTGCGCATCGACGCGCTCACGCAGCAGCATCTGGACGCGGTGTTCGCGGCCAATGTCCATGCCCCGCTGCTTCTGACCCAGGCCTTGCTGGCCGCGCACAAGATCGGCCACGGCGCGGCGCTGGTGTACGTGACGGGCGCCGTGCAGCACTGGGCGTTCGGCGGCGTGGCCGCGCAGGCTGCTGGCAACGCGGCGCTCAACGCCGCCGTGCGCGCCCTCGCGGTCGAGCATGCCGGGCAGGGCATCCGCGCCAACTGCGTGGCGCCTGGCGTGGTGGATGACGGGACGCCAGAGGCGGCCCCGCCCATCGAGACGCCCGGCCCGGCGCCGCTGGGCGCGGTCGGCCCGGACGACGTCGCCGCCGGCATCGCCTACCTGCTTGCACCGGCCAGCCGCTGGGTATCGCGCACCAGCCTGGTCGTCGATGGCGGCCTGTCGCTGCACGTGCGTTAAAAAAGAGGGACCGAACCATGTCCACGCATCCGTTTCACCTGCATGGCAAGAGCGTGCTCATCACTGGCGCTTCGAGCGGCATCGGCCGCGCGGCCGCGATCGCCTGTGCGCAGGCCGGCGCCAGCGTGATCCTCAGCGGGCGCGACCGCGAACGCCTGGATGCCAGCCTGGCCTTGCTGGCCGCCGGCGGCGCCCACCGGGCCATCGTGGCCGACCTGACCGACCCGGCCCAACTCGCCGCGCTGGCGGAACAGGCGGGCATGCTCGACGGCGTCGTGCATTCGGCCGGCGTGACCGGCTTCGCGCCGGTGCGCATGCTGCAGCAAGGCTTGCTCGACACCGTCATGGGCGCGAACTTCACGGCGCCCGTGCTGCTCACGCAAAAACTCCTGTACCGCAAGAGCCTGAACAACGGCGCATCGATGGTGTTCCTGTCGTCGCTGGCCGCCCATACCGGCACGGTCGGCGTGGGCGCGTACGCGGCGTCGAAAGCCGCGCTCGAAGGGTTCATCCGCAGCCTGGCGCTCGAGATTGCGCCGCGCGGCATGCGCGCCAACTGCGTGGCGCCAGCCATGGTTGCCACGCCGATGGTAAGCACCGATCCCGATTTCCTGGCCGAAAAAAGCCGGCACTACCCGCTGGGCCTGGGCCGGCCGGACGACGTCGCGCACGCGGTGCTCTACCTGCTGGCCGACGCCAGCCGCAAGGTGACCGGCATCAGTCTGGATCTCGATGGAGGCCTGGCATGGACGTGACGCCGGCATTGTGGGATGTGCTGATCATTAGCGCGGGGGGCTACGGCCGCTCGATGATGTGCACCGCAGACATGGACCCCGACAATGGCCGGCTGTGGCGTCCGGTCGGCTTCCTCGATAGCCGGCCCGGGATGGCCGGCGCCGCGTCCAAGCCGGTGCTGGGCGATCCGCTGACCTATGAACCCAGGCCGAACGACCGCTTCCTGTGCGCGCTGGGCGATCCGCAGATGCGCCGCAAGTACGCCGCGCCGCTGCTGGCCAAGGGCGCCAGATTCATCACGCTGTGCACCGGCTTGCGCGGCGCCACCGGCATCGTCATGGGCCCCGGCTGCATGTTCGATTTCGAGGTGCGCATGGGTGTCGACACCCACCTGGGCGACTTCGTCATCGTCCAGTCGAGCGTGGTGATCGGCTATGAGGTCAAGATCGGCTCTTACGTCACGATCAATTCCTTCGTCTTCATCGGCGGCGGCGCCGAGATCGGTGACGACGTCGTCATCAACCCGCACGTGACGATCCTGCCGGGCGTCAAGATCGGCGCCGGCGCGGTCATCGGCGCCGGCAGCGTGGTGATGAAGGACGTTCCGCCGGGCGTTACCATGATCGGCAATCCCGCCAAGATCTTCAGGTTCAAATAATGCAATCACGACTACCGCCGCAAGCGTATATCGATCAGGCATGGTTCGAGCGCGAGCGCGAACTGCTGTTCAAGCCGCTCTGGCAGTTCATCGGGCTCAAGGGCATGCTCGACAAGCACAACGCCTTCATCACCCGCACCTTGTTCGGCATCCCGGTCGTGGTGCAGAACCTGCGCGGCGAACTGCGCGCCTTCGAGAACGTCTGCCCCCATCGCCAGAACCCGATCCAGACCGCGCCCCATGGCGTGCGGGCGCTCACTTGCGGCTACCACGGCTGGAACTTCGACAGCGAAGGCGCCCCGGCGCACATCCCGTTCGAGGCCGAGCTGTACCGGTATTCGCCCGAAGAGCGCGCCTGCCTGCACCTGCGCCGCTTTGCGCTCGAATGCATCGGCAACCTCGTGTTCATCAACCTGTCGGCCGAGCCGATGCCGATCAAGCAGCAGTTCGGTTCGGCCATGACGGCGGCGCTGGCGCATTGCTCGCTCGCCTTCGACAACGAAGTCGCGATGACCACCTATGACGCCCGCTTCAACTGGAAGCTGGTCTATGAAAACCTGCGCGACGCCAACCATCCGTCGTTCGTGCATGCCCAGACCCTGAGCAAATATGCCACCTTCAATGCGAAGGTCGACGACGCTGCGCTGGAAAGCCTGCACCGCATGCGCGCCGACGGCATCCCCGACAAGGCGCGCGCGCTGGCGCTGCTGCGCAGTTTCAGCGGCGGCGGGCGTGACGAGCCGATCGGGCATATTCCCCACCAGAGCTGGTTCGACGAGGTCGAGCGCTACCGCGACCATGACTGGTACTACAACTGGCTCGTGTTCCCCAACCTGCACATCGCGTCGCCGACCGGCGGCTACACCTTCACGATCGAGCACCATATCCCGGTCGGGCCCGATCGCACCGAGATGGTCGTGTATTACTTCACGGCCAAGAAGAAGCAGCCGTATCCGGCCTCGCCCGCCGTGCTGCACGACCTGATGCTCAGCACCGACGTGATCCTGAGCGAAGACATCGGGGTGCTCGAGCAGGTGCAGCGCACCCTGCATGCGAACGCACGGCCGGCGCGCCTGGGCGACTATGAATACATCAACGCAGGCATCGAACCCTGGTATATGGATGTGATGGAGGGGAAAATTGTCCTGTAAATATGTGATCGGAAGCGGGCCCACCCTGGCGCACGCCGTCGCCGCCTGGCGCGAGCACGATCCCGGGCAGCGCCTGCACGAAGTCGCGGTCGAGCCGGGTGCCGGGCGCGCGGCGCTGGCCGCCGTGCTCGACGCGCTCGACTTTGCCGATGCCGACGCCTTTGTCGCGATCGACGCGCAGCACCTGAATTTTCATCGCCTGGCACTGGTGGACGCGCTGCACGAGCGCGGCGTCGCGATGCCGCCGCTGGTCGCGGCCAGCGCACTGGTGAACGTTGCGGTGACGCCGGGCGAGAACAGCTGGATCGGCCCCGGCGCCATCGTCCAGCATGGCTGCAGCATCGCGGGCAACGTGGTGATCGGCGCCGGCGCGATCGTCGGCGCGGGCGCGGCCATCGGCGCGTCGTCGTGGATCGACGACGGCGTGGTGATCGGGCGCGCGGCCACGATCGGCGCCCATGTGTCGCTGGGTCTGGGCGTGCTGGTCGGTCACGGCGTGCGGATCGCCGAGTATTGCGTGATCGACCGGGCGGGCCGGATCGACAAGGACGTGCCGGCCCGGACTTTCCTGCATGCGTCGCATGCCGGGCCGATCGTCATCGTCGGCCACTGATATCGGGGTCATTCCAGCCACCCCGGCCACCCGGCACGGGGCGTCGTTCCCGATCCTAGAAGAAGTACAGGCAGGTGTCCCAGCGGTCTTCGGTGTGGTGCCGCAGGCCGATCCGGTAGCCCGGGGCGAGCGTGTCGATATACGCCGGAATGTCGAGAAGGTCGGTGGTGCGGTGATATGCCGACACCATCAGCTTCGGCCGCGCATCGCGGATCGTGGCTGCCGCGCCTTTCAGCGCCGACAGCTCATACCCTTCGATATCCATCTTGATGATGGTCGGCTTGTCGTCGACGATATCGTCGATGCGCTCGACGCGCACGAAGTCCGACGGCGCGCAAGCCTGCGCCAGCTCTGGCGGCAGCACCGATCCGCCATGGTTGCCCACGTGATTGAACGGCACGTTGTCGCGCTGCTCGCCCACCGCGACCGGATGCAGCGACAGCTTGCTGGCATGAGCGGTGCCAGCGAACTTCCTGAGGAAGCCCTGCAGCGTGCCGATATTGATCTTGTCCGGCTCGATCATCCACGAGCGGTCGAAGCGGCCCTGGGTCACGCCGATTAATGCGGTGGTCGACTCGCCGATCGAGGCGCCGCAGTCGACCATTTTTTCATGGTCCGAAAACGAGAACAGGCCGGAGCGCACGTACAGCGTGGGATAGGGACGGGCGACGTTGAGGAACCATTCCGGATTGCCGGTCAGGTGGAAGGTGAGCACGGCGAACAGCGTGTCGACCGAATACGGATCGGCCATGCGGCGTTCGAGCTTGAGATAATCTTCGCAGCGCTCGGCGATGAAACCGCCCCAGTCGGCGACACGGTAGTCCATCGCATCGGAGAGGCCGAATGCGCGGGTGGCCTGCTCGAAATTCAGGTGCGGGATCGTGTGATTGCGGCACAGGTCATCGAAGAAGCGGCGCGGCAGGTCGTTGCGGCAGGCGTTGATGCCGACGATGTCGGGATCCTGCCTGGCCATCTCGAGAAAGCGATCGGTGGAAATGATGTCGACGCCTCGGAACTGCTCGCCGCGGTGGCAGCGGAAATCGTCGACGACATGCATCACGCGGCCGCGCTGCCGGAAGCCATGGATCAGGTTGGCGCTGAAATCGCTGCGGCCCAGCAGCACGACCGGGGTATCGGCGCCGCGCCGGGCGATGATCTCGCGCACCTTCCCCGGCACGCAGAAGAGCGGGTCGTGGCGATACAGGTCGATGGCGGCAAGAAAGGCTGCCTTGGGATCGAACACGCCCAGGTTAAGGCGGCTCAGGAGCGAATCGGGTGTAAAGGATTGCATGATGTTCTTTTCAGGGTGTGAGCAGGCCGACAATGCGTTCGATTTCGTTGGGGTCGAGCGCTGGATAGATGGGTAGGCAAATGACCTGGCGGGCGACGGCGCTGGCATTGGGCAGGTTGGACGGCGCGGCCGAGGCGAGCTGGCGGTACATCGGGAAATCGCTGATCAGCGGCGAAAAATAGCGCCGCGCATACACGTCGGCGTCGCGCAGTTTCTGATGCAGTGCGTCGCGCGTCAAGGGGTAGGTATCGCGCACCAGCACCGGGAAGTAACCGTAGTTGGGTTCATGCCCCAGTTCAGCCAGCGGCTCGATGCCCGGCACGCCGGCCAGCAGGCGCCGGTAGAGCGCGGCGACCTGGCGGCGCTGCGCCAGCAGGGCGTCGATGCCCTTCAGTTGCAACAGGCCGAAAGCGGCGCTGACCTCGTTCATCTTGCCGTTGTAGCCGGCCGCGACCACGGTCTGCTCGTCGGCGATGCCGAAGTTCTTGAGCATGTCGATATGGCGCTTGGTGGCCGCGTCGTGGCAGATGATGGCGCCGCCCTCGAAGGTATTGAACACCTTGGTCGCATGAAAGCTCAGCACCGACAGGTCACCATGGCGCAGGATGCTGGCGCCGTCCTGGCGTACGCCGAACGCATGGGCGGCGTCATACACGACCTTGAGACCGTGCTTTTGCGCGATCCGGTCGATGGCCTCGACATCGCACGGATTGCCGTAGCAATGCACCGGCATGATGGCCGTGGTGCGCGGCGTGATGGCCGCTTCGATCCGGGCCGGATCGAGATTGAACGTGACCGGGTCGATGTCGGCAAACACCGGCTGCAGGCCATTCCACAGCAGCGCATGGCTGGTGGCCACGAACGAGTAGGGCGTGGTGATGACTTCGCCTTCGAGGCCGAGCGCCTGCAGGGCCGTCATCAGCGCCAGGGTGCCGTTGGCAAACAGGGAAATATGCTCGACGCCGAGGTACTCGCACAGCGCCTGCTCGAGCTGCTGGTGGAACTGGCCGCCGTTGGTGAGGAACTTGCTCTCCCAGATCTGCTCGAGATAGGGAATGAACTCGGCCAGCGGCGGCAGGTCGGGCTGGGTGACGAAGATACGGGTTTCCGGCGCCTGGGGCGCTGCGGCTGGTGCTGACGGTGCTGGTGCTGCTGGTGCCGATTGCGTCTGCGGTGCAGGCAGCAGCGGCGCCTCGAAGTGCGCCGCCGGCAGACCCGCGCACCAGCGTTGCCACATCAGCCGCAGCGCGTGTTCGACGCTGTCGGCGAGCTGGACCATGGCGCTCGACGTATTCGGCGCGAAGCGGCCGCGCAGGATGGTGCGCAGCTCGGTCACCCTGGGCAGCATCTTGCTCACGACCTCGGCCCTGGAAATGAATTCCGCCACGTCATGGGTGATGAAACCGGGCAGGCCATTGTGTTCGAGGATGGAGGCGGTCTGCCGCCCGGCCGCAGTGTCGCCTTTGAGCGTCAGGGTCGGCACGCCCATCGACATCGCGTGCAGTGTCGTCGTGCCGCCCGAGTACGGGAAGGTATCGAGGCAGACATCGACCTCGTTGTGCAGCGCCAGGTAGTCATGCATGCCGGTGCGGCCGTGAAAGCGCAGGCGTTCCGGCGCAATGCCTTCCGCTTCGAACCAGGGCAGCAGGGTCTCGCGGCCATGTTCAGGCAGGCCGGCCATGAGCAGTTGCGCATCGGGTACGGCGCGCAGCACGCCCGACCAGGCAGCGACGACCTCGCGGCTGATTTTGCTGAGACGGTTGAAGCTGCCAAACGTGAAGTAGCCATTGGTCAGCACCGGCGGCGGCACCAGGTCCGGCGCATCGGCGGCCGGCTGGAATGGCGCGCTGATTGGCAAGTGCACCAGTTGTTCCGTGAACAGGTGATCATACTGGCCGGGCGGCAGGATCGCGCCGTCGGTCAGGTAGTAATCCATCGCCGTCAGGCCGGTCGTGCCCGGGTAGCCGATCCAGCTGGCTTGCACCGGCGCCGGCTTGCGTGCGAACACGGGCAACCGGTTATGGGCGGTATGGCCGGCCAGGTCGATGAGGATGTCGATGCCGTCGGCGCGGATCAGCGCGTCGAGCGCCGCGTCGGTGGCGCCGGCCACGTCGTGCCAGAGCGCCATATGGCCGCGCAGGCGCTCGGTGACCGCATCGTGGACAACGTGGGTGTAGTACGCATGCAGCACCAGGCCGGACCGGTTCGCCAGGCGCTCGAGCAGCGGCTCGATAAATGGCGCCACAGCATGGTTGCGCAAATCGCCCGAGACAAAGCCAATGCGCAGGGGCCGCACCGGATCGGGCGTGTTGCCCCAGTCGCGGCGCAGCAGCCCCACCTTCGCTTCCAGCCGCTGCCCGAAGCGGCAGTGCTCGGCGAACAGCGCGGCCGGGTCGATACTGCCCACCTGGCTCATGCAGAACAGCATATTGCTGTGCGCAGCGCTGTGGTCCGGATCGCGCGCCAGCACGGCGCGGTAAGCCTCGATCGCTTCGAGCGGGCGGCTCTGGTGCTGCAGGATCATCGCGAGGGTGTTGCCGGCCTGCGCATGGGCCGGATCGAGCGCGAGCGCCGCGCTGGCGCTGGCATGCGCTTCGGTCAGACGGCCCGCGTCGAGCAGCGTGAGCGCCATGTGGTTGTGGGCGTGCGCATCGTTTGCGCGCAGCGCAATGGCGCGTTCGAGCATGTCGTGCGCTTCGTCCAGGCGGCCGGCAACCTGGAGCAGCAGGCCCAAGTTGCTCAGCGCCTCGGCGTCGTCCGGTGCGTACTGCACCGCGATCTGCGTCGATTCGAGCGCCTGCAGCAGATTGCCTTGCAGATGATGAATGCCGCCCAGCAGCTTGTAGCCGAACGGATGCTGCGGAAACTGCTCGGTCAGGAACTGCGCCGCGTAACCGGCCTCGTCCAGGCGCCCCGACGCGAACAGCGCCGTGGTGGCGGCGATCGTCTCGGGATCCGGTGCGCCGGCCGTGGCCAGTTGCTGCTCGAACGCATCGATCTCGGGGCCGGCCAGGCCGTGGCTGCGCCCGAGCGCGATCAATTCGTGCGCGGTGGCGAACTGGCGCGCCGCGATCAGCGCCTCGATGTAGGCGAGCCAGTAGCGCGCTTGCCCCGTATCGTCCTGCAGTGCCTCGGTCAGGTGCGGGATCGCGGTGGCCAGATCGCCGGCCTGGCGCGCCAGCGTGCCCAGGCCAAAGTGGGCGCCGCCATGGCCGGGAGCGAGGTCGAGCACCGCGCGGTACAGCGCCTCGGCCTGCTCGAGCTGGCCAGCGGCGGTTTCGTGCGCGGCGGCCTGCAATGCTTCGTCGACGACCTGCCGGACCGCGTCGCTGAGGGGAATGCGCTGTTGTTCCATGGATGCGGGCGGCGACCTTTGCGTATCGAGAGGACTCAAAAAAGTTCGGATGTGACGACCAGCGCGTGGCGGCTGGGTCAACGGCGGGATTGTTCTACAGCATCATTCGACACAATAGATCATGGACTTGCCAGGGTCAAGAATCAGGCGAATGCCCCGGCAGCCAGACTGGAGCATGCACACATGATAAGCTGCCCCATTATGCAGAAAAGGTGAGTACATGAGCGCGTTGGTGAAGACAGGGATCGTGGGGCTGGACGAGATTCTGCACGGTGGTATTCCACGCAATAACAACCTGCTCGTCGAGGGCCCGCCGGGCGCGGGCAAGACCACGCTGGGGCTGGGCTTCATCTATCGGGGCGCCGTCGACTTCGACGAGCCGGGCGCCATCGTTTCGTTCGAACTCGATCCGGCCAAGCTGCTGCGCGACGCCGCCGGCTTCGACTGGGACCTGCAGGGCATGATCGACCAGGGCCGCATCAAGATCATCCAGACCAGCCCGGCCGTGTTGATGAGCGAGTTTCGCAACAGCGACGGCGCGTTCTCGGCCGCCTTGAGCGCGATGGGCGCCAAGCGCCTGCTGATCGACGGCCTGACCCCGCTGCGCCTGTACGCCGAAGGCAACGACATCCCGTTCCGCGAAGACGTGCACCTGCTGATCGAAGGTCTCACGCGCCTTGGCGTGACCACCATGGTCACGGCCGAAAAGGATGCCTCGCTCGGCGGCGTGATGGCGCACGAACGCTTCGTGTTCGACACCATCATCTCGCTCACGCTCGAGGAATCGCGCCGCCGCATGCACCGCCGCCTGACGGTGGCCAAGTCGCGCGGCCAGGATTTCATCGGCGGCAGCCACACCATGCGCATCGAGCCGCACGAAGGCGTGCACGTGTACCGCCGCGCCCAGTCGCGCCCGTTCATCTCGCCCGACCAGCCAACCTCGGAAGAGCGCCTGTCGACCGGCTCGGCCGCCATCGACAAGATGATGGACGGCGGCATTTATAAAGGTTCGGTGACCCTGGTGAGCGGTATTTCCGGCACCGGCAAGACCGTGCTCAGCGTGCAGTTCTTGAGCGACGCCATCAAGAAGGGCCACAAGGCCCTGCTGGTGAGCCTGGACGAGCACGCGCGCCAGCTGATGCGCAACGCCAAGCCGCTGGGCTTCGACCTGCAGGCGCTGGTCGATGCGGGCGACCTGTTCATCCATTACGAGTCGCCGCTCGAACTCGAACTGGACGTGCACTTCGAGCGCATCGTCAAGCTGGTGGAAAAAGAAGGCATCGACTGCGTCGTGTTCGATTCAATCGCCGTCTACGAGATGACCAGCCGCAGCGAAGTCGCCGATTACCTGTACGCGCTGGCAAGCTTCTTCAAGAACCGCCTGGCCACGACGCTGTTCAACTACGAAAGTCCGGAACTCTTGGGCGTATCGCAGATCAGTGAAGAGCTCAAGGGCTCGCACCTGGTCGACAACATCATCCTGCTCAATTACGTGGAAATCTCCACCGTGCTGCGCCGTGCGCTGGCCGTGCCGAAGGTGCGCGGCAGCCGCAACCTGCAAGTCACGCGCGAATACGAGATTGGCGTCGGCGGCCTGCTGCTGGTGGACGACAGCAACAGCAATACGCAGGCGGTGCCGCAATTGCCGTTCTCGTCGTATTACGGCTTGCTGTCGCGCTCCCCATCACGCCAGAGTCCGGTGATCGAGGAAGCCGTTGCCAATGGCGAGCCCTTGCCAGAATCGACGCACGATCCGGTCGACAGCAACCGGTGATCAACGTCGACCTGCCCGACAAGCCGCCCATCGACTGGGACGACTGGCGCGCCCCGCTGCGCCAGTTCACCGAGGCGACCGGGCTGGTGACGTCGGTCTACGACGCGACCGGCGTGCGCCGCATCGGGCCGCTGACCGCGTCGCGCATGTCGACCTTCCTTGCCGAACAGTCGACGCTGTGGACCGAGGACGGGCCCGGCACGGCGCTCGAGCGCAGCCTGGCGCAAGCTGTTTGCCGGGATGGCGCGGCGGCCGCCAGCGAATTTTGCGAGGGCTTCTGCGTGCGCGCGCTGCCACTGCTATTGCATGGCAATGTGTATGGCGTGCTGGTGTTCGGGTGGCGCTTCGCCGACTTCAGCTCGCCCCTGGCTTGCGAGCGCATCGGGCGCCAGATCGCTGTCTCGGGCCATCTGCTGTGGAGCGAAGTGCGGCTTGACGCGCCGGTGTCTGCGCAGCGCATGGCGACCTACGAAACCCTGCTGCATACGTTGTCGAGCACACTCGACCGGCAGCGCGAAACCATCGACGATCTGACGCGCGTGAATCGCACGCGCGAGCTGTTCCTGGCGACCGTCTCGCACGAGATGCGCACGCCGCTATCGGCACTGTCGATGCGCATCGAACTGATGCTGCGCACGATTCCCGACCTGCCGGCCAAGGCCGTCAGCGGGCTCGAGTCGATGCGCGTGCACGTGCGCCAGGAAGCCGGCATGGTCGACGACCTGATCGACGCGGCGCGCACGCTGACGGGACAGATGTCGATCGTGCGCAAGCCGATTGTTCTGGGGCAGGTGCTGCGCGAAGCCATCGCGACGGTGGAGCCGCATGCCCATGCCAAGCAGATCCTGATGCAGGTAACGCCGGCGGATTACGGCGAGGATATTCGCTTCGAGGCCGATGGGCAGCGCCTGCAACAGGTGTGCTGGAACTTGCTGTTCAATGCGGTGAAGTTCACGCCGGTGGGCGGGATCATTCGGATCGGGATCCGCCGCGCCGGAGGCTGGATCGAGATCGATATCGCCGACTCGGGGCAGGGGATCGAGGCGGACGATCTGCCGCATGTGTTTGGCGCGTTCAAGCTGCAGCAGCATGACAATGCCACGGGGCTGGGATTGGGGCTGTATATCGCGCGCCGGATTGTCGAGCTGCATAAAGGCACGCTCAGTGTGAGTAGTGCGGGGCGGGGGCAGGGGGCGACGTTTGCGATTCGGTTGCCGGTGGGGGAATCAGCGTAGCGTCACGATGCGGACTTGCATCCGATTCTACGCTGCAGTGCACAATTTGTGCCGTCGGATCGAAAATTTATTGTTGGTATGTAAATTTTGTTAACCAGATATACTGTGCCATGTAAATACACATAGGCACATATATGACGATTTCCAGTCCAGTCTTCGCTGTGCTTTTGACCTTGTTGGCATTCTTATCGATCCAGCTGACGTTTTCATTTAAGAATAAGAGTCCCCCAGCAATGCGGTTTGCCACGATCAATGGTTTGCGTGGCTATCTGGCCTTGTTCGTCATGCTGCACCATGCATGCATATGGTATGCATTTGCCAGAACAGATTCATGGAGTGCGCCGGACTCGCACCTATATTCACATCTGGGCCAGGCTAGTGTCCTCTTGTTCTTTATGATTACCGGTTTCTTATTTTATGATAAGTTATTGAATTGCCGGGGGCGTGAGTTTGATTGGAGCGCATTTCTCACCGGGCGTTTTTTCAGAATAGCGCCACTGTATTTTGTGGTCTTGCTATTTGTGTTTCTGATCGTGGGGTACCTATCGCATTGGCGCATGATTGACAGTCCCCAGGCAATATTATTATCTATCGGGAAGTGGGTATTGTTCACCATCCCAACAGCAGTGCCAATCAATGGGATTGCCGATGCCTGGATTATCGTGGCAGGCGTCACATGGTCGCTTCGCTACGAATGGGTTTTCTATTTGGCCCTGCCACTGATTTCGCTGGTCACTGGGCAGCGTCCAGGTCTGCTCATGCTGCTGGTCGCCGCCGCCGGGCTCGTCATTGGCTGGAAGATCGGGCTGAATATAAAGTTTGCGGCGGTATTTTTGGGCGGCATACTTGCGGCTTGTCTGGTACGTGACAGGCGGTTCACGGAGTTCTGCCAAACGAAGGTGGCATCGCTGCTGGTGCTCATGTGTTTTGCAGTCGTATTGCAGTTCCCGACCGCGCACCAGATTCTTCCTTGCATCACGCTGATTGTCGCCTTTTGCATCATCGCCGGTGGCGCCAATCTGTTCGGGCTGCTGTCGCTGCCAGTGTCTGTCCGCCTCGGCGAGCTGGCCTATGGCATCTACTTGATCCACGGTATCGTACTGTTTACAACGCTGAATTTCATCATCGGAAAGGATGCGACGGCCGGCATGTCGCCGCCAATGTACTGGGCGTGTATTGCGCTCTTGGTGCCGGTGACTCTGGCCCTGGCCGGGATTGCCTATCACTACGTCGAAAAGCCGGGGATTAACCTGGGTAGGCAGCTTCGCAAGCGAGGCACTCCTGCGTTGGTGCCAAGCACCGACTGACTTGTTTATCGGGCCGGGAAGGCAGTTGCTGTCGCAATGTCATGTCAGGGTGGGGGATGGCTTGACGGTGGCATGGCAAAATGAAAGATGAATAGGGTAAGCGCTGTAAAGCACAGCCCGGCCAACGGCGGTTAGTGTTTTACGTAGTGGTGTTTATTCAGGAAACGTCAGGTACGGGGTAGGGAGCTGCGAGTCGGTGGTGCTCTGGCCGGAATCGAACTGTACTCTACAACCCGCATGGTTACTGGGTCTTGGTTTGATCCTGATGAGATACCGCTAAAAGTATCGTCGAATCTTCTCCTTGTTACCTGCGCTTATTCAGTTTCAACACGTGTCATCTGCGTGACAGCGTGAGCTTGCCATGCCGAGCGGCCGTCAGGCATCCGATCCGGTGTCAGCTCTGACATCTGGACACGAGCTCGGCCGCGGCTTATGTGGAAGGTGATTCTTCGGGCTAGCTACAGAAAAATGAAGGCACCTGCCTTTAATAGGCGAACATCCGATGAGATTAAGATGCACAACACAAAACTCGCTCGCCTCGGTAAGGATGCTGGTCTTTAGATTGAATCCAACAGCGTAATTCTTAGGTTTGGTGCCTCCGGCCGGAACCCTCATAGATTTATAATCGATGAGTTAGACATTGATTGCGTAA
>Ga0265780_10005133_pt1 | contig 16673 bp, 12 predicted proteins | sample P1T30metagenome_FD_192432 | JGI IMG/M metagenome (GOLD analysis project Ga0265780, IMG submission 192432) | Plant litter microbial communities from East Loma Ridge, Irvine, California - P1 T30 | ecosystem: Environmental > Terrestrial > Plant litter > Unclassified | place: USA: California... | reverse complement strand
ACTACTGACCTGTTTGGTGGTGCGGATCTGAGCGAGGACGACTTGACCAAAACCTCCTTCACCCAAATACTTCACTATCTTGTAGCCATCCATTTTAGAATTGGAGAAGGTCAACGACGAAAGAGTCTGAGGACTCGTTTTCCACCATTATATGAGGAGTATAAATTCCGTTGTTACAGGTCCCGGGTGTTGAGAAGACCAGCTTCCGTTCTTTTGTCCCTTGTTTGAAATGTGTTTCATGTGACCTTTTGGTATCGTTGTTGTTGTTATCACGGAATTCTAGAAAGGCGATGTGTTTGTGGGCAGGGCTCTGGACAGAGCCCAATTGGCAAGATGAAACAGCCATTAGGCTTTCAAGGCTTTTGCCGGTTCAACGCGAAAAGTCCGAGGAAGCAATGGACCCCCTTTCGATTGTATTCATTCCGTAGGGTATTGGTGATGCCACCCTAGCGTAGTATCTGGCGTGAATAGATCGTCTCCGTCTCTACGCATGACCTCGCGCGTGAAACGAGTACAATACGAACGCTCTCCCCTTCGAATCGTAGCAGCGTCAGCACCTTTTGTCCCAGCCCGGAACAATAGGTCCAGGAAGAGTCGCCCATCCTGAGGCTGTAACGGCGAAGACAAATGTTCACCCAAATAGCTTCGGAATTCACGGTATCATGCGTTAGACGTCTCGCTTACACCCAAGAAGGGGTTTAGGTAGATTGATCAGATAACCGGTGCCTGCATGCAGGACAATACACCTTGACAACGCGGGAAAAAACAATAGCGCATTCAATCTCCCCTGATTTCACGGAAGTATTAATGCTCTTTGTCCTTTCTACAGACAATACGACACGAAATGCTTTTCCCTCGAGCTGTATACTCCCCGTCAAACATCGCAGAATCGGTTGAGCTCATAAAGCTAGGTGGTATTGGTAAAATGCTTCAACGATCAAACCGACGGCTAGAAACCACTTTCCGTTGCCAATGATTGACGATACCGCCAAAACAATAATCCGGCCTACCGCCGAAGCTCTCTCTCATGCCGATCCCACACTTTTCGAGATGATACGATACATCCGGCACGTACTCGATCGCCACGATCCTGCCAAGATAGCGCACCATGCCGCGTTGGTCTACCTCGCCATGTTCACGGCGTTTAGAGACGCAAAATTGCTAGAGCTCGATTGGGCGCCATCTCTCTCGCTGGACATCGGAGATCGAGAGTTTGAGATAGTAATCTCAGAAGTGAGTGGATTTCGAATTGCTAAGGAAAGAAGCTAATTTTCCCCAGAAGACGGCGACCCAGAACAGCGATATGATGGATATAGAACGTGACAGTGACGCCCCATTGTCCGCAAACAAATGTTTGGCCATCGACCACGAGACTCCAGGCTCCTTAAGAGTCAACTGTCGGCCACAAAACGGCTCCTCAAAGGCTTTCGTTCTGCTGGATAGCCTCATTGAGCGCAAGGAGAAGGATTCCGGCGGTACAGCGGCCTCAAGGCCTCTCGATATGGTCGAGTTCCAGCATACAAAAGTTGAGGCTGAGGCGATGCCATCGAGAATTCCCAGCTGGCTGATCGATGCGATTTCTCGTCTTGATCATCTGCTGATCCAGGCGGATAACGTTTCTGTGGCGATCAATTCTTGCTATTGGAGTATAGGAGTATCGTATCGCGAGTTCTGCAAGGTAAGTTCTTGATCTCCCGGAGCTTCCCCGTTTTCGATAGCTCATGTCACGCCTCTCAGGCAACATCAGGCAAAATCCAGCACCCGAGGACGAGGGAGAAAGATGCTTTTGCAAGACTTTGTGCGACTCCTCCCGTGATCAAATGGATGAAGCAGCCAGCCGCGCGAGCGAGATTGCAGAAGCGGTTACAAAGGGCGCGGAAGTTTGCGATTCTTGTGGACATATTTGGGGAGCAGGTTCTGCAGTGGGTCCCTGAAATATCAGTATCGCGACTCGATCTTGTGCGATTGGAAGATCCACAGAAGATTGCGTCTGGATCCATAGAGCAGAAAAGAGTCCAAATCATCAAGAATAAATTACCCGCACCCGTAGTCGAGCCGATGACGTTTCCCAAGAGTAGTCATAGATAGTATGCGTATGATTCTGGATCCTGTATCCTCTATCTTGCTACCCAGCCCTTAGCCATCCTTACTGTGCTGCCGCTAGGACGTAGCTATTGCCCTCGACTCAACCCATGGTGTAGTGTTCCAAATCATCTTGCCTGTCATCACACTAGTCATAGGGAAGCATCGTGAACCCAAGTTTACCGCTGTGATCCTGCATTACCGCAGCGAGGCCTACTCTGAGTGTTTTTTGTGGCTAGTGACATCTTGGCTTTATGAATACCATCTCGTCTTCGCGAAAGGTTTTCAGTCTATTTCGTTGACGGACACGGTGATCGTAATCTGGGCATATTGCCGAACAAAGTGAATTGTGCTGCATGGCTATGAGATTTCATTAAGATAGCGCGGCCGCGAAAACCTGGCACGGTCGTTTTATACTCGTCGTGCGCACAATTATCACATTCAGGCGTTCTGGAGGTCGAATACATGTGGGTGTGCCCAATCAGTACCTGACGCGTATGAAATACCCGAATGGCTTGGCTCGAGATGCCAGCGTAAGCCCATCCTTTCCGTTGCTTTTGTTCGCTTTGCCCTGGATTTCGCCAAAGACTGGCGACCAATTGCGGGTAAACCGAATGACATAAAACAAAAACAAGACCATGCTGAAACGTTTCATCCTCATTGTTGGTGACCGAGCAGCTTTTTGTTCCTAAAGGATGCGAGGTTGAGAAGTAACATAGCTCCCGGGGGATGAAAAGGACGTGCAATCACGACTTACGAATCGACCTACGAGTCAACAATCTTTAATCATCGTATGCTAAACTCCAGCTCAGGTGGAAACATCAACTTGTGAGCTCGACGAGACTTCCAAATAAGCTTGCTCACCTTAGAAATCTAAGATCAAGCATATTGTTCTCCAGGCATAACGACGTGAGCGATGCCCTTCTCTATGGTTGAATCCTGGAGCGAGCCTAAATTTGGGCTACTCTTTCATAATTCAGCCCCCAGCGACGTTGTGCTGGCGGTGAAAATCGACTATCGGTGGTGGTTGACGCCTATCATTCGGACTCAAGCGACCACACCTATCCTCTCTATCCGTGAAGGGGCGATCATCGAGTGGCGCGCCATATCGTTCTTGGCTTGCTCGATGCACAATCACCTCCACCGAACGCACTATAGCCTGAATGATCTTGGAGCATTCGAATGTGATGACTTGGTGGAATGGTAAGGCCAGGTAATTGTTTCGTTTGGCATGTTGGGTCATACCTCTCGGATCGTATTGTTGTAGGTGCATTACCTCAATGGTAGCAAGATCATCGTGAATCGATCCATCATGGTGGACATTGTAGGGATCACCGTATCATGTGCAATGATGAAGGTGACATGGTATGGTCTCTGTCCTTCGGTACATCGAACGGTGACTCGACATTTGACTTCATACATAAAGCGGTCCCTAGCCTGGTAGTATTTAGCGGCTGTAAGCCTTGCTTATTCCGGCTACACAATCCCGGTTATGATAGCTGGGTGTTATCTTTCCATCAATGAATGGCTCTTAGACCACGTGTATCCCAAACAAGGGGAAAAGCAAGGCTTTATATGCGGATCCAGATATTGCTAAGCTATGCGGTACTCATGATGAGTAGTGGGACACTCCGGTCGTCCCGACTAAACAACGCATGAAGAGGTATTCGTTCCCCCATTCCTGAGTTTGATTGCGATTCCTATGGACATGTCGCGCGAATTGGCTGCGCAATGAAACGAAGCGTCTCAAAAGTGATCGCAGCCCCTCAACGGCAACCTGCACCGGATGCCGAAGTCATTTACAAGTGGAACCGCGACTACTCAATATAGTATATCGCCACTATGGCTACCATTCACTGACTATTACACCCACACATAAGCCATGGTTGGGGGGCATCGACATATGTTTGAGGTCCAGATACGTCCACTAGGGCCCGACAGTCTTCGCGAAGACCTTGTCAATAATTACGCGATATGTCGAGCCGCTCCAAAGCAGGTGCTTTGAACAGTCAAGCTCTTTTGGTTCAATATGTATGATAAAAGCTGATGGGGGATCATATACCGATTCTGGCAAGGGGCGAGGAAATTTGGACAAGATACATGCATGCATATTTGGTCATGATCTGATGGTACAGCGCTCACTGTACGGCCAAGTACTGGTGAAACGACTCTAGACGCACGGAGGAAGGAGTTATGTGAGGAGAGCAAACTCACCGATAATCCACCTCCATAGCTGGGATCAGAAGTTGGTGACCGGGATCGTGTCTCCCATCTCAAGCATCAACACGGTTAATTGATGCACAGTGTATCCTGGTGTAGAATGACGGTAGGAATCATGATTTCAGAAGCGGCATGGGTTGTAGATGTAAGAAGTCATGTGGAAAGAGCAAACTCATTGGTAATCCACGCTGCAAACCGGGATCAGAAGTCAGTGTCCGAGATCAAATCCTCCAACCCATGCATCATGCTGCCAGCAAATCCTGGTGTAGAATGACGTTGAGTAGGAGCTATCATGATATGAGCATACATTTCTCACATTATAATACTCTTAAAGAGATATTGTAGGCGGACGCGTCCGCGCCGAAGGAGGACCGGACGTTGATCCCCGAAAAGGAGCCTTTTCTCCGTTCAACACACTTTGGATCCGAGCCTGTATGCATCGTCAGTAGTATACGCCGTCTTTGGGATCCTGGAATTGTCTAGAATTTCTGGAATTTCCGACTGACCATCAGGTGAATTGGGAGTTTCAGGTGCATCCTGGATCAGCAAGCAGATGTAAATCTCCTCGTTGATCGAAACGAAGCTTGGATACTTACAGGTGATTTACCGTATATCATGGTCCACGACAGCCTCCTGCGATCTTCGTGACTTGTTTCTTTTTTTGGCTCGGAATCACCGCAGCAATCATATGCTCGCATTATAATGTGTTTTTAAGATCATGTGGAAGGAGGTCCGCCACTGTCAAAGGGAAGACATCTTGTTGAGTACATATACGAGCCGGTCTATTCGAGAGAAGGAAAAGAGCAGTATACGATAGGAGTTCTGGTACGTACAAGCAAGTAAGCAAAAAGACCAGACCAGCTCAACGAAAGCGACTTCCACATATTTCACCCGAATGCCAATGGCAAGCTTTCTCGCCGTCTGAACCTAATGACGAAGTATGAAACCATCGAGATCGTACCAAGAGGCGTTCCCGGTCTGGTCGAGTTCAGTCCCTCTCGTATCTTGTTTTAGAGAGACATCGCAGTTATCGGAGCACGCTGGGCGATCATCCTGGACGAGGCTTGGGAAGATTTCTCGGACAACCCTCCTACGACATCGTCGGTCGTTGTGACTGGCCGACGAGAGGACAAGGTTCTACGTTTGATGTCAAGTGGCGGGTTTGTCTGGATCGCTCACTTGGTGTTTAGGCGACAAGCGTCAGACCTGCATATTATGGCTCCATCCTGATCGCCACCATATCGTTCAGGGTTGGCTTCGTCGCTTGGGCCGTTCATCCTAGTGAGGCGTGAAGACGAGATGAACCAAGGTCAAGAGCAAGTAGCGTGGCCACCGGAAACATGCCTTGCAATGCTCCTAGGCTTCAAGGGGTTAGTTTACCTTTTGATCACAAGTCTTTCTACATTATACATACATTGATGCTTGCGGCATATCATGGCTGTCCTCAACCACACCTACCAGGACACACCATAATCGGCTGCCAAAGTACAATGCGAGAAGTCGGCCAAGCGATCTTGAGACTTGACTTTTGCTCATACTGTGGGGGTCGGCTATCGATGACTTTGTTTTGAGCACAACTTCTCCGTCATGTCTCCTGGATACTTTTTGATGCCAATTTGGTGTTCCCATTGAATTTCTGAGCCAGTATATGTTGTCGAGAGCATGCATGTATCTCTGATTACGACCCCTCATCCCGGTTTTGGTATGTTATCCCCCCCAGCGCCCCAACTCCACCCCCTCCCCAATACCCGGATTGACGAGGCAATTCGATGTATAGTCGGCAGAAGTATTCGGAGATAGCCAAAAGAGGACGTGCACGCCATAACGGGGTGGCACTGGTGGAATCAATTCTGGTAATGAGGCACATAACCGGTGAGCCGGTATTCTTTCCAAACGTGTCAAGAATAACTTGAAAACAACGCAATTCTCCCCCTTCAGGCGCTCGCTTTGTAAAATCTCGCCTCATCACCATGGCCATAGATAATCCCCGGTATACGCCTGTCAGCCAGCCCCACCAAGGCTTTGGAGATTTTGCCGCGTTCTACCTATTTTATCTGGGTGAACATTCCCTACCAACTACACGACGCCTACATCTGGCCGGCACTACCATCGCCCTTTTCGCTTCTGCGAGGACTCAGAGGAAGAGGTAGTAGCAGAGTATTCTAGTGACTCGACGGAAACCTAATCTGGATCGAGTCCTTGAGAACCCAGAAAGACGGGATCGGTCTAGGATGTTCGGCTCCTTCAGGGTTACGGTATCTCTGGTCCACTTCGATCATTTGTGGAGCTGTCGCATATGCGATACCAAAACATGCGTTGGATGAGCAATTCTGGGGATATGGTGCCTTAGACAAACATCGTCGTATCCTCATCAGGGTCGGGGAAGGGGGGAATGCCAGACGGAATTTCCCTTTTTAGGACTAGACCCGGCAGTCCGGCATGTCGTGGTCCACAAACAAGTCGATTTTAGGGGTCTTCATGTTTATCACCCTTTGACCCACTTGTGCTAGTGAAGTGATGCCGATAACGCAACAGCGCCCCGCGGGATGGTATCGGCATTGCATTCTGTCAGCAGGCCGGCCAGTCCCCGAAATTGACCCCCCGGTCCGGTACGCATGGCGGAATGTCAGTAGATACTAACATCGAGCTCTGAGCCGAACAACGGCGGAACAACGGCTCAACCTGTGACGACTAGGAAGATTGATCTGAGCTCAATGTTTACTTTTCGGCCATGTACTTGGAGAAGCTCATAAACACACCGTGACAGGATTTCTAGCAGGCGCCGGTCAACAAAGCAAATCCTCATGGGCCAATAGACAGCCTGTCTTTTCCGATGATTGCCATATCGAGGACATCAGGTACGCCCTCAAGGTCAGCGGTAGCGACATATTCAAATAGTGCCCGAGCGGAGTCTGAATGACCCGTGGTGCTCAGAGACGACCACAATGATTCGCGGCTGAACGGAACATACCGCCTTCGTAGTGACGTATAACTCTGGTCGTACCGTCAGGTCCGGGATCTCTGATCGCCGCATCTCAGGAATAAGGGTCTGTCATCCTGGTTCCCTTTGTCATTCTACACAAGGAGATATAACAGGCAACAGTGTTTGGTGCATGGGGGATTTGAGACTTGATCTTGGTCACCAACTTTTGGTCCTGAATACAGGCACGTATAGGCGTGGTAATTCTGTGTGCTGGACCAGGCACATACGGATGCGTGGAAAGGGTGCCCCCTTCTGCAAACAGTGGTTCACATAAAATTCCACGATATTTGGAGAAACAGTATTATACATTGATTGAGCGATCCAAAAGTGATCGAGAGACTTGAAAAAATAGATCACGAGGCTCACTACAACGACTGTACACTTTGACGTGTATGGAGCGAAGTACTGTTCTTTAGAGCCTCGGGGTTCCCATCTACTCTCTAATAGGGCCCGTAAATGTAAATCTGACCACTTCCAGTGTAATCTCGGTTGCCGACTATTTCGACGCCCGGAACGTTGAAGGTAGAGAAGGCAAAAGAACCTCCACTACCACCTGGTGCGCCCAACCCGACCCGACCTGCGCCACCTCCAGAGTACCCACCTGCAAGCATCAGCGGACTGCTACATAGATGTAAAGATCGAGAGACATACCGCCGCCTCCGCCCGCGAATCCGCCACCACCTCCACCACCTCCAAACCCACCATTGCCACCATTGGAACCCACACCACCGATGAAGCCGGGCTGGCCTCTGCCCGAAGCAATGTTTGACTCGGGAACCCCACTACCTAAAAAGCCGCCCCCCCCTCCCACCGAGCCAGACGAGCCATCGACCACTCCTCCTCCCATACCATTTTCACCACCTGCACCACCATTCGACTGCCCCGCGTTGCCAAAGGTGCTCCCCGAAGCGCGTATCGCTACTCCATTGAAGGCTGAACCTGGTTTTAGGCGTCAGCGATTTGTACACGTTGCGGGATTCCACTCAAGGAGGACTCACCTCCACCTCCTCCAGCAATAACCAGAGGGATGCCAGAGGTGGTGTACAGGAAACTGCCACCGCCACCGCCACCTCCACCGCTTCTGGCGTTTTGACTCGGTTCATCTCCACCCCGACCACCGACAACAACGTTGAGGTCGTAAGTGGCGTCAAGCATGACCGATACATTGTAATTGGCAGCGGAACCCCCGGGTAGAAAAGCCCCACCGGTGCCCCTCCCACCCCCACCTTGAGCGCCCCAAGCCGCGAGATCGTATCTGCCAGCGGGCAAGGATACAATTGTGTTGCCAGTGTTAGTGAAGAGTCTTCCGGTTGGCCCAGCTGGTGGGGCAGAGCTGGTGCTAAGACTCGAGACCACGGGCGAGGTCGAAAAGCTAGTATCGGATGCTGAGGAAGAAGCAGTGGCACCACTACTAGTTGATGTAGAGAGGAAGCTCGAGATTGTGGCGGGTTCGGACGCCGCGGAGGTCGATGTAGGCATGGGTTCAGTACGAGTGGCAGACGCTCGGACAGCGCGAGCTTTCCGCTGAACGGGGTCCCTGAGAATGCGGACTGGATTGGCGGCAGCGATGGCTTCCCGTTCCCTCAGACACTCGATATTTGTAGCACATCGCTTCTGACCCCCCATGGTAGGTACGGAAAGACCCTGAACGATAGAGCCCAAGACAGCGGCAAAGAGAAGAATGACACGCATAGCGAATCGAGGCTCGAATCGAAATCAATTGGTGTATCGAGAGGAGGAAGAAAATTGGCTGATAAACAAAACTGTTTCGGCAGAGGCGGGTATCTTTTTGTATGGGTGGTATAATGACAATAGGTAAACAACGGGGGTTGCTGCAGAGTTTTATTGCGAGTCGGTGTCGTTAAATATGGAAGCCAGGATGGAGACACTGAGTATGACCTGATTCTCTGAGCCAGCAACGAAAGGTAGGTTACATACATGATCGGGCAAGCCCTGACTGAGGCTTACGTGCCTTATCTTTTATCTGTGAACCTTACTAAGGGATCCCGTTATTCGGCTGCCGGCACCCATTTTACCTCCTAGCCGTGAACCTTACTAGGGAATCCCGTTATTCGGCTGATGCGATGGATGCCGGCATGATGGTGATGTCACGCCATAGATCACAGCCCAGACTGAACAATTCCGACGAATGCAGACCGCATATGCGACATGTTGTCGTCCAGCTATCTCAACCGTTGTCACTAGGCTACGTCAACAGTAGGTGATGTCGTCCAACTGTAGATATATGTCGTAAAAGCAAACCGGCCTCTGAGTAGCTGGAATCTTTCCACTAATAAATAGGCTAGAAGGACTTGAGGGGGTTGGGGTTCCGCTAAGCCAAGTGTAGGTCGATGAAGCAACAAGGATGTGTGGAGAATAATGATTATATCGGCACTATATAAAGATAGCAGTGTCTACGGTTATGAACAATAATGGACAACAATCGGAGATCGCTGAGATCTGGAACCCTCGGCGACCTCCATATATAGTCTAAGAACTGTATAGCCCATGTGTCCATTTTGGCAACGCAATTTTGGTGTTGACCACACTCACTATTGCGAGATGACCAGCGATCTGCACGATTAATTTCAGAGGAAGTCTCCACATGTCGTCCTGTAGAAGGGATTTAGTAATTGATTGGTTTATCGGTATCGAATGCGTGTTATGCTAGTCCAGCGAGATCAAAACGAGGTGCAACCCCATTGAGGGAAATTGTAACAGTAGTGACGTAAACATTCAAACTCCCTCCGTCGAGACGGACGTTTGCTCCTGAGACGGGACCCAATCAGAGCATCACAACATTGCTAGCCATTTTGAGGGCACGTGCATGCGGCGACCCCATTCATGGAGCAGTCTGCCGGCCTATTCTTATCGTGCAAATCCGCCGGTCTGTTGCTTGTCGCGACCAGTAGGCACATGCACTCAGGGTATCACATTGGATTGAGGTCTGACTATAGTCTTGGATTAATCGAGCTGCAGCAGCAAAAGAGACACTTGCGCCACCAGGGTCCAACGATTCCATTATCATGTGAAGAGGAACAACCGGTTCAATTTGGCTTCCAATGATGCCTCTCGCGCAGTGAGCCTTTTTTCGCGGTCTCTCAACTCGCCCAGACAACACTCGATCATGGCTTCGCGTTCGTCTAGCTTCTGAGGGCGCATGGTGAATATTTGCGCTGTTCCGCTCCGACTATCGGGAATGCTGTTCCTGTCAAACCCTGCTACAAACGGTGTAACGCAAAACGCATACCGCCCTTTCTAAATGTTCCCGCTCACCTAGTAAGCGGACTGACTGATCGCGAGTAACGTCATAATCGGCTGCGATCGATGGCCCAACCCGAGTCTCGTGCTAGTATCAGGATCTTGATCTTATGTGGGAAGCCAGAAGGCTTGAATAGTCTGATGTAGCGGCAGGCTTCTCCCGGGCGGCATGATTATGTAGAAAGCCCTCTGAATACCCCAATTCTGGCTATCAGAGAGCTTCCAGCTGCGACTTCCTGATATTGAGTGACATCTCTTGGTAAGTCTCCCAGCAGGTGCTCTCAAATGGCCCCGGAGCTAGAGTATTTACACGTCCTTCAATCGTACAATGCCAAGTCCATGGACTGACATCACGGGCACCCGTGCTTAGGCTGCTCCTCGAATACGTCCACAACAATCACGAGTCTTAGGCAGTCTTGATATGGTAACGCGAACTCCCGAATATTGTGGCCGGCGGCAATATGGTGATCGACGAATTAAAGCGCTAGATTTCCAAGAAGCGAGTGTGAATCTGATGTTCATCCTTGATTGACGAAAGGTCGTCCAATGTCGATCTGGCAGATAGTCGCAAGTGTGAGATATAAAAGCATGCCCGAGAGGTTACCAAGCACTCAACGCTGAGTGAAGGAGGAGAGGTCCACTTGCGAGCAGAGAGGCTAGATATCAGGTCGATCCATCAATTAACAAGTCGCATCGCTGGACGATCATCCAATATTTAACATCTTCTGTTCACTGGTCCAAACCCTGGATCAATATCAATTTTGCGTTAATCACCGAGCTGCAATTGTCCATCAGAATATCCCGTACATAGAACTTGCGATTGATGAACATGCACCTCGAGACGACCCTCCAGACGACCTTCAACATCACCTCCCCCAAATTTAAGTTGGTGTTGGAGTAAGAAAGTTGGAAACGAAGAGGAGTTGACTACGTGCTCCTGGCATCAAACCGCCTGTTGTTTCAAGATCGACGAGTTTCCCTGTCTCGATCATAAACGTCGGAATTTTCCTGGTTTCGGACACAATCGTCTTTTGATGGTGTGTCGGCTAGACACTGGACATCTCAGGCGAATAAGAAGAACCGATGATCACGCACAGACTTGGAGACGCTGGACCATGACTGATTATGAATGTGAGTGTTTTTAAAAAGACGGGTAAGGTTATATTTAGGAAGACAGACTGTCTTTACATTTTGTTATAAACCGGGGAGATGAGGGAAACGTGTTATCGCCACGTGATAAAGTGCGGTCGTCACTAGAGAACTGGTTGCTGATTTCGAGGATCAGGCCATTGCCAGAGTCGAGATGGTGAGGACAATGGTGTTGCTGCTATCTTGAAGGGAAATCTCGATGGGTAATCCACTTGAAGCCGCCTGCAGGGTCGAGTACACACAGCGGTAAGATTTCTGATCGAGCTCAACTCTTTCGTATTGCAAAATCATGACGGAGCCAAATGATACGTTCCTATTTCGACTTTTCAATTGCCAGAACGAGCGGGATTCTTCAGCCCTCTTCATCCGGGCCGACGGACTCGGATCATAGCATAGCGCAAGATAACTGGGAGACTTCATCCGATGGGCCTGACTGACCTGTTTTATTGACAGCACTTTGAAAAGATATGGGGATCCGGCGGTCCATCCTGTGAGATCTTCAATCGGACTTTGTCGAACTGCTTGAACAGCCACTCCGCAACTTCCAATGTGTGCGTCGATTCGAGTTAGAAGGTGGCGTCCCCTTAATAAATATGTGAGCCCTTCCAAAGTCGCACACCGCCCAATGAGTCGGTGACGATGCACTCATCTGACATGCCCATCTGTAGCATACGCGGTCGGTATCTGGTCAGCCTGTGGCACAACGTGCATTCGTCCAGACACAAAGACTAAAATTAGGTACATCCTGATTATCGCCGCTTCACCCACTCAGCTCTGTGAGGTACAGGGGTCACAACAACGCCAGATTTTCTCGCGCTTTTTCGTCAATCGGCATCGGCTCTTCCATCAGGCTTAATTTTCGTAGCCGAGAGAATCGCGATCAAGCCCTGACTTTCCAGCTTCTCGAGCTCTCCAAGCCGAGTGCCAACAATCTGTATGTACCAGTAGCTGTTCAATAAGTCGTGTCCTTCGCCACCGAATCATCGTCGGTCGACGCCGCCTCACGCGAACTCACCACTTCCAGATCCACCCCGTCTTTGATACTCTTCATAATCTCACACACCACGTCTTTGTGATTGGGAAATCTTTTGTCGTCCCGGAGGCGGACCAGTGTCCATTGGTTTCTGGTTTGGCTCCAAGTGGCCTCAACAATCCGTCCTTGGACGTCGGATTGGCCTTCAAACAAGCTGGATATCAACTTGAATTCCCATTGAATTCACGTCTCAAGTCTGACGGAGTGTCGGGCATCTTCGCCTCTTACCCCTGGTATTGGAGACGATCCACGATCAGTCGATCGAAATACTCGTATTCGTTTCCACCACTCCAAGTGTACAAGCTGTACTCGGAACTAGACGGGTCCTGGGTATCTTCCGTAGGTAGTGATGCTCGCTCCAGCCGGAAGTCGATAGATATTTCGTTCGGAGGCTTCCACTTGATGCTGTATATCAGCAGACATATCGATAACGTCGTCCAAATACAAATCGGCAACTTACACTCGATTTTGCCCATCGTAAAGTGAGCTACGTATCGAGCTGAATATGAAACCATCCGACCGAAGGGCGACGTTTTTAGCTATCTTCCCCATGACCTTCTGGAGGTCATACGATCGCTCTTGCGGTTTGACACATATGCTACCGTTTTAAGTCAATGCCCTTGGTTTGCAAAGCAAAGGAGCTCACTCTAATTTGCTCCTGTTCCGAGTTGCAAGGTCGCACAGCGAAGTCGAGCGATGAGGGATCACAACACATCGACTGAGCCTCTGAGCTCGTCAGCACCTCGTTCCGACACTAAGCCTCACATCGTATCTCTGATGAAATGGTAGTTTGGCTAAGCCTTTACCATCCAGTGCCAAACAATCGAACGCGTAGTAAGTTGTCTCTTGCTAAAGCGTGAGTATATGGGTTGCTCCGAATGCTTGGCAAAACTCACTTTGCCTGAGTCAGGATGTATGTAGACGACTAGTTCTCCGTCGATCACAGTGTCATGCAGATGCTCTTTTGAGCGATGCCAATGCGGAAAACATGAGCGACCCAGAGAGAAGACTTGTTGATTGCGATTGATCTAAGGCAGTCAGCCATTATACACACCTACCGTCATAAGGGACCGGGACTGACAAGCCAGATCTGCTGATGACTACCGGCAGTGTGCGACCCCTCCACAAAAAGTATATATCTAGTGCCATCCGTTTTCTCGCATACCCAATACCTTCCATCGTGAGATTGTGACATCTGATATAGAAATGCAACTTACTCCTCGTCTCGAATGACGGCTAACGAGTCTGACGAAAAAGAAATGGGCTGTGTTCCGGGAAACCTGTACTGCTCAGTAACAAAGTCGATGATGGTAAATCGAATCTCAGCTCACGACTCACCTTCTGTGACGTGACCGGAGGATCGAATAGAGCTTCCTAGAGACGCTTTCGCGAATGTCACCGTCGACTAAGACACTTCCTGGACAAGGGCTGAGAAAGGGACCCATGCCTTTCATGTCATAGGGTCGCGTTGAAGTGTCTAGAGTAAGGCAATGCTTGATATTGTGGACCGACCGAGGGTGATGTGGGAGCGGCAATGGAGGCTTGATTTGAGTGCAAAGCTCGGGACGCGTCATAGGCGTCTCGTCAACAGCTAACTGCTTTGACCTTTATGAAACGCGATCAGCTCCGCAATAAGCCGCCCCGAAGATTCCGGCTAGTCCAGGGCTCGGTCCCCATTAAAAACTCAAAATGGGGTTCGACCGTACTCCACGACCATTGGTACCCCAAAGGGGTAATTTTCGACCCATCAGCCCGCGGTTGACCCTGTCCCAGGGTGGACAATTTGCGCGCAGGGTGGACAATTTGCGGACAGAGTGTATTTACGATATAGGAGCTTACGAGTAGGCACGCTTCCCACCTCGAGTTTGCCGGTTCTGCGTAATCTGCTTGCTGTGAGAGCAGATTCCAAAATAGGCCAGTTACATCGATCATCATCTAGGAAGACGCCTTCAATCCAGAAAAGTCCGGAGTCTCGACAGAAACAAGTTCATCCAGAAAAGTCCGGGGTCTCAGCAGCAACAAGTATAGCTTGCGGTTATCTGTAAAGTGATACATACCACTCAATACAATGGGAGCATCAGTGCGAAGAATGGGTGAGAAAGATATTTGTACATCGAGCGCTGTCTAACTCTTAAGAGGAGTTTTAGAAAAGACTCCATGCTATATTGTGAAATGGGCCGTTGGTGTTAGGAGTGCTGAATTTGCGAATAGGAAGCTGAGCCACCTTATTTGTCGGTGTGGCCGACAGGGAGGCCAGACTTTGAAAGCAGGTACGAATGTTTCTGTTGACTCCATGAACAATGATTCCCTTATGACTAGGTTGTGCACACCATTGGGCTCATGGACGACATGGTAGATATAGCTTCAGAATCATAGCCCTCCTGTAGATTTTTGCGCAAGTATATGCACTGACAAATGATCCACTTACTCGGAGGCTCCCCTTGCGGCGATGGGTTACTGTTGAACCAGTGCTTATTCGGATCCCAGAATCTCAGAGCCGAACGCGCTTCGGCCAGGCACGAGATATGTGATCGAAATTACCGTGAGATCGGGAATCTCCGCTGGAAGCTTAGGGGCTAGAACAGGAGTACGTATGACCCTGGATGGGCCATGTCGTGCCGAGTCTGGTATGAAGCGTTGCATCAATACTCCGCTTTGTGAGTACGCGCTAATCTAGAAACTTGGCAAACGCGGACTTTCAGCGTCATTCCCTGAAACGAGCTGAACGAGCTAAGCTCCCGGTACGTCTAGGGTGGACAATTGTATTTTACGTACCAGACCTTACCGTAATTGTCGAAAAGTCTTGTTAGCTGAACCTTGTAAGTAATCAAAGCCCTGCAACAGGCACGGCGCCACGATCGACCCGGGATCCTTCTGGAAACCTCGAGGCCTGCTCCGAGCCCCGGTACCCCAAGTGCATATATCCCTGAATCCGATCGCATATGCGCGCATGATTCCAGTCGTCTTACGCTGCATGCCAAATGAGAGCTAATCACGGACGTCGCCGTCAAAATACAGATTCCGGTGAAGACTTGATTCCCTATGTTATATCAGCCTACTTCGGATTCAAGTGAGGTCCGAATCGACTCCTTCTGTTGAGTTTGAGACCTCCAAGCAGGTTCGAATACTAGCTTTCTCAGAGTGCTTAGTCATAGAGGTATTGAATTACAAAGAACTGTGGTTCTTAGACCACTTATTGTGGTGGGCTGGAGTAGATGGCAAGAACCGCTCTATGAGTACAGTCACGGAACGAGCCAGTGATGCCAGAGTCGCACAGGGTCAAAGTCGCCCAGTTCTGTGAGCACACCACCGCATTATCGATCTCCAAGTGTTGGGAACGCTCAAGAGTAGATAACACACAGATCCAAGTAGGACGACCGGAAAGAGAATTATCGCGCATTATCTGTTTGCGGAAATTCACCAATTGGGTCAAAGCGGTACAAATCGACAAGGCTGCCCACCACTGGGGCAAAGGGAGGAAAGGAACCGTCCTGGATATTGGATGCGGCAAAGGAGGCGACCTCAAGAAATGGCGTTCAGTCGGAACCCATCGGTATATCGGAATCGGTGAGTGCAAGTTGCGGCTTATGGGCCATCCGTGGTAACCGGAAGATATCGCTGGCGAGGCTATCAAAGAGGCCCAGAAACGTTACCGATCGATGGGTCAAAGCGCCTTCAAAGCGGTATTTTACGTGCTGGACTGCTATTCAGTGAGAAATCTCTCGCGTGCTCTGGCTCGATATGCTGAGCGAATAGACTGCTATCAACCGTATCCTCCCGGATCGCTTCAGCCCACCGGGGATCTACGACACTGTGTCGATGCAATTTAGCATGCATTACGCTTTCGAAAGCATTGGAAAGGCGAGGATGATGCTGCGAAATGTCGCCGGATCTCTTCGCTCAGGGGGAGTATTTCTTGGCAGTGTGCCCGATGCGACGTTCCTT
>Ga0265780_10005132_pt1 | contig 16674 bp, 15 predicted proteins | sample P1T30metagenome_FD_192432 | JGI IMG/M metagenome (GOLD analysis project Ga0265780, IMG submission 192432) | Plant litter microbial communities from East Loma Ridge, Irvine, California - P1 T30 | ecosystem: Environmental > Terrestrial > Plant litter > Unclassified | place: USA: California... | reverse complement strand
CGTTGCCCTTCATCTTGACGTTGCCCTTCATCTTGACGTTGCCCTTCATCTTGACGTTGCCCTTCATCTTGACGTTGCCCTTCATCTTGACGTTGCCCTTCATCTTGACGTTGCCCTTCATCTTGACGTTGCCCTTCATCTTGACCACGCCCTACCGCACCTTGAGCTTGCCCTGCATCTTGAGCTTGCTCTGCCTCTTGGGAATGTGCTGCACCTTGACCATGCCCCCCATTATGATCATGCTCTTCAGATCGACCCTGTCCCTCATCTTGAACTTGGCCTTCATCTGCCGACCGCACAGGAAGGATGGCATACTCGGTCAGCAAGCGAGGTCCATCTGCCGATGGGTTGACAACGAGGCGCGACGTCTCGCCTCTTCTGGCTTTGGCCTCGTTCAGTCTCGCCAGAAAGCTGCTAGGGACTGGTGGGGCTCGTGCTGGAGTGGGTAAGAGCCCGGGAGTAGATACTGGTGCTGACGTAGGTGTGGTCGTAGGTACTGAGTTCTCAGGTCGAGTTGATGCGGTAGACACGTCCCCCACTGTTGCAGTACTAGCTAACTGCGCATCGCTTCGAGCATCAATGCCACTCTCTGATGGCACACCAGGAGCCTGCTTCACCGCCTCAGCACCCGCCAGCTGCGCATCGTCCTGGGCGTTCACGACGTCATCCCTAGGCCTCAATCTCCCCACCTTCGCGCTCAACTTCGTCCTTCCCATTCCCACCAAGTCCACTCCCGGCAATTCCCTCAACACCTCATCCTCTTCTCCGCCCGTTCTCGGCTTCGTGAAAAACATATCCGTCCCAATAACCTCGTTCCATTGACAACTCAGCAGCTGACCATTGTACATGACTAACGGATTCTCTGTATGTAGTCCCGTGATTTGAACCTCACCCATTGTCGCAGTCTCTCCCGTGTTGAGCTCTTCGGCGGTCGGCTCGGGTAGTTGGCCACGCACGGCGTTGAGAGCGCGCAGACGCGATTTGAGCATAGTCGGGTGGCCGAGCGGGCGTTCGAGATTCATGGGGACTTGGGAGCTGGGGATGTTGGAGAGATCGAGCGGTATGTAGAAGTCCGTAGTTGAGGTGGGGGAGTATTCGTATTCCCATTCGTCGTCGACTGCGGAGACCATGGTTGTGAGCTTTGATCGTGTGGGATTTGGTGATGTCAGGTGTCGTGAGAGCAGTTCCAAGAGGTGCGGCAAGAAGGTGGTGAGTGTGATAGGTGGAGAAAAAGAAGTTGCAAAGTGGGCGAACTTTACCGAGCGTCCATCAGTCCCTCATATGCGCCCCAAGAATTTGGCGAAAACCTTGGTGACTCAAGCACACACCGTTTGCTCATGGCACCTTCTGTTGTTAAATTATATACGTCTTAGATACGAACTCTTCCATCAAGTCCAACAAGTCCCAAGAACGGCCATCCGTTCGTATCACTCCTCTTGGTGTAGTTGGTTGTACGTTCTCCCACGTCTGCGAAATAGCTCTACAGTCACTAACACCGCTTAGTATCACGTTCGACTGTAATAGCAAATTGGAATCGAAAGGTCCCTGGTTCGATTCCGGGAGAGGAGATTGTTTTTTTTCTTCTAACTAAGTTAGCATCTTTTTAGATCTTTTTGGTAGTGCGGATGGCTTGGGTGCGCAATCGCCACGACGCACCCAAGCGACGCACTCATTTTTGCCCCAAAATCGTTGACTGAGCGGAGATCCAAGCGAAGATAAAAACATTCAAGCCACTCAACAAAACACAGAAGTGCTCAACAATTAATGCGATCAACGTCTTGATCGCTCAAGCTAAACTCTCAGGCAAGCGCCATCTTGAAAAGATCAAAGACACCAGAAGTCTGTCAGTTCTTGACGCAAACTACCAGGCATACCTAGACAGTAGCATGCCGCAGGTATAGTAGTGTGTCTGCGTTACATACTACTAGTTATAACTAATACATACAGATCATCGACGGTCTGCCAGGCTTGACTGCAATAGCGACTACAGACGCGATACCTAACATTTTATCTGCGGACGCAACAACGGCTGCATCCTTAACTAGCACCAGCGTAATTGCAAGGCTAATAGGGCCCCTGATAGCTCTTGCTCTTTTACACATAATTATAGCATGTTTGACTTTACTCGACTCACCAATCGCCAAAACTGCTGTACACAAGCCGCAAATATAGATTAACCTCTGTACTAGATATAGAAGGCGATACGCTGCCGCCTGACGTCGCTATGGAGATTAAGCTTAAGATTGACGTTGTGTAGAATGCTGTAAGCTATGCCTTGCGCCGTTGGCACAAAGCATTCCTAGAAGCACCGGCTGAAAGCATCTCATACGGACTTCAAAGGTGTTTGACCTTCCTTTGCTTGATGTCTACACTGGTACAAAAGTGCTCGAAACTGTTGTGTCACCCTTCAGGACGGACTGAACTCGAGATCACAGAATTACGAGCGCCTTTTTACATGCCCATGGTGTACACTGGAATGCCGACACAAAGGCACTTATCGCACGGCTATGTATCGATAGCAGCTTGTCCAATTTATGTGTAGAGCCGCATCGCTATCCCCGGACTCGGGCCCTGTCATCCCGCGGCGCGAGACGTGCGCCCAGACCTGCGGCATCCCGCCACGCGCAGCTGCATCTTCCTGTCTGACACTTTGCAGCTTGCGGATGTCGCATTGCCTGTCAATTGCTCTCAAGCGCTATTTCATTGCGCTACCAGCCTACATTGAATGATAAGAACGTCCTGAACCAGCCAGTAAGTGTGTTTCCACTTCTCGCCGGCCGAGCTCTCCCCGGATTATGGAAACCTCATGTCATCATCACCACCTTCCGGCACTTCCGCCCTCCATCCACGATGTGGCAGCGCGCAAACCTGTCATTCGTTCCGGAGGTATTTTGCTTGAACATCCAAAGCTTGATGTGACACCAGCCATCATCCGCACTCTTCCTAAGGCTGCTGTCATGCTGGGCTTTCGGAGTTTGGGAGTCCACCGTTTGTCAGCGTCGGCAATGTCGGCTCCCTACTGTACTGATGGAGCAGAACTGGCTGTCTATAGTTCTCTTTCGAGTAATTGACTACATGCTAACCAACCAGTGCCTCTCATTCCGTATCTCCAGCATGGCGGCGGGCAGGTCCCGCTCCGAGAGCAGTTGCCGTCATCACTTCCGCATTCCTCCATACGGCCAGTAGTAGATCTACCCGAATACCCTCCCATAGCTGTGTACAGCTCAGAAGCCTCCGAGGACTCGTCAGTCGTAGCGCCGGTCGCCCCTAACGCAGACTCGCAACCCACCATCGACATCCCTATAGATCGTTTCTCACATGATCCATCCTTCGAACAACCCTCCACAACCATCGCTGGTGTCGGTGGTCAGTCGACCGAGGCGGATACACAAATGAGGGGCAGAAAACCCGCAATAGCTGCAGCGGGTACTTTCTTTGGCCTCTTCTCGTTCTCGCAAATATACCAGAACGTGCTCTTCGAGCGCCTAACGCCCTGGTCAGAACGACAAGAAGAGCGGGCCTGGGTCGGAACATCGAAGTCGTGGGTGGAACAGAAGACATGCAACTGGTTCGGACTATGCGGTCTGGGCCACTTGAACAAGGACGGATGGACGGGCAAAATCAAAGCGCAGGAACAAAAAGTTGACGCCGTGAATTTGACCGAGTTCTGGCACGATGCGCAATCACCACCAGAGAACTGGGATTCGCAAGATCGCGAAGTACCCCAATACGTCCTGGACTATGCGCCACTCATACATCTCTTCTCGGGTGAAGAGTACTGGCCAAGCGACATTTCAGAGCATTTGATACACACGACGCCACATCTCAACTATACCCCGATACAAGCAACCAGCGACCATCCCAACCTCACAAATCTGAACGATCTGAACAAATGGGGTCGGTTCTTATACCTGCAAAGTGACGACAACGTGGAAGATCGACCAGACTGGCTGGGTAGCGAGACCAATATCCCAGTCGTGCCAGACGACGACAACGAAGAAGGCTATGACCAGCACGACCGCGGAAACGGACACTACCAAAAGGACAAGAACGCAGATAAGGGGACGTGGTTTCACGCTGGCATCGGCGACACCGAAGACCGGGGCGGCATCCGCACCGTCACATCCTTCGGCCTACCAGTACCCACGATGACTCCAGAGGGCGACGAGCTTGTCGACAAGAAGTCCAATTTCCAGCCCGAACTTCGGAATCGACGTCAACGGCGCAAATTAATGGGCAAAAAAGTCGTCGGCGGCAGAAGCGACGCACCCGCCGTCCTCATCACCGTGCCGAAAGGCGACGGCGTCGTCGACGCCTTCTGGTTCTTTTTCTACAGCTATAATCTCGGCAACGCCGTTTTCAACATCCGATTCGGCAACCACGTCGGAGACTGGGAGCATACCGTTGTTCGGTTCCAGCACGGTGAGCCCAAGGCCGTGTTTTTCAGCGAGCATAGTTTCGGCGAGGCGTACACGTATGAGGCGATCGAGAAAGTTGGCAGGAGGGTAAGAGTGGAGAATAAAGGTGTCCAGAGAGGGAATGCTGATGTGATTTTAGCCAATTGGTTTCTCAGCAACAGGCACACACGCCATGTACGCCACCCCAGGCCTACACCCATACGTCCTCCCCGGCGGCATCTTACACGACGAAACCGACCGCGGCCCCCTCTGGGACCCCGTCAAGAACCTGTATAGCTTCACATACTCCTACCAAACCGACGCGCTCGTCGCATCGAACCTCACACCTCAAGCACCAGTCGGATGGTTCTACTTCGCGGGCCACTGGGGCGACAAGTTCTACCAGCTGAGCGACCCGCGGCAATACAGGTTCCTGGGCCAGTATCATTATGTTAATGGGCCCCTGGGGCCGAGGTTCAAGAATCTGGGACGCCAGGAGATTTGTCAGGGGAACGGGGAGTGTGTGCTTAAGAAGTGGATTGGAGATAAGAGTGTAGAATTGGGGAAGAGATATGTTGATGTGGGTGAGGGAGAGGAGATGAGTGATGGGGATGCGAGGAGGGTATTTGGGGACGGAGCGTGAGGCTGATGTGTTGAAGGTGTTTTGGGTCTTTGGATTGTTTTGATGGCGTTTATCTTGGCATCGGGATGGACGTTTGTATATGGGGTTGTCACTTGGATTGATTTTGTACTATATGGCGTGTTGATACTGAGCGATATACCATGTCTATCATTTACCATACAACAAACCAGATTGCGACTCAGTCGTGGCTCGTTGCGGTTCTAAGAGAGACTTTCCGACTGATTTCCTAGGACATCTCTCGCGAGCCTTCGAGATCCATGGAGTCAGAATGACGGTGATGACTTTACTGCTCTTGTTGGCTGGCTTGGTGATGCGGCAAGTTAGCCGGCCATCGAATTGTCGTTGCGGTGTACTCGACGCAGGGATATGCTTGATGAACTGACACTCAATTGCATCACTCAAGATTCTGAGATGATGTCGAGATGTGTATGCGCGAAGCTCTTGTTCTTAATATTTAGGTGGACAAGTATCTCCCGCTAAAACGAGTAATCCGGACTTCGGAGGCTGTCATCGGAGCTGAAGCTCTACGATACTCGACGCTCATTGGATCTTGTAGCTATATACCCGAAATAGTACATCGCATGCATGACTGTATCTCGTTCGTATGAAAGAACGCTTCTTGTGGGCCACCATTGTTGTCTGTCTTTGCGAAATAGAATCGGCATGGCAAAGCCATCATATCGACGCGTGGAGTCAGAAACAGATAAATTTGATGCGCTGTTTAGTGATGATGGGGCCACTTCATCATTACTCACAGGAAGGACGGCGCGGATAGGCATGTCCAGCGGAGGCACGGGCTATCACGCCTTATCAAGGGAAATCTGGCGCTAATGTACGGTGCATCTTACACCTCTTGACAACACCGCTCTTACTCAGGCTGGCTGCCCAACATTCCTACACCACCTTTATCTACCGCTTGCACACACTTCTTGTGTTCGTGCGTCTCTCGCCTCACGTGCCTAATCTCGTGGATAAATTGGTGCAGCTTTGTTTTCGCGGAATTCGCGCCTGATCATCCGCACACTTGAAACGGGCCACTGAAGCGTCTTGGCGCGTCTTCCCAGGTCGTGACATCGTTGGTTTATCCCCCGCCCACCTATTCACCGCTAGAGTACTATCCGCTTGTCGAGACGAGGCACGAGGCCCATCGAGGACGACAACACTTGGTCGCCTGCCTTGCGGTGTCGGAGTCCTTTCACGACGTCTTGTGTAACTACTGTGTCCTGTATCATCATCCCGTGTCCTTTCGGACCGCGTGCCTCGCATCTTGGAACGACGTGTCTCCGTATATCGCCACAATCCCCCTACGCGTCAACACGCTCCACCAACATCTATTACAATGGCTTTCCGACAGCAACAACGACCGATCAACGCGAGGCAGATATCCTACAATGCGCCAGAGCCTCAGGCCGAAGTCGCAACTACCTCACAGCAACTCAAACGACCCCTAGATCAGTCTGAGGAATGGATCCTCTTCTCGCCGACCGCGCCTTCCACCACCGCTCGCACACACACCACCTCGACAGAACGAACACCACGAACAGCTGGCCTGTCGCGCTTCAGTGAATTCGGCTCGCTAGACACGGCGGCGCGGTCTGACCAGGATGACGATGCTGGCACGTTTCTTGGCACCGAAGAGGAGCTGGACAGCTTAGATGATGGGCTGCATGCCTTCCACGAGCCGTCAGAATATGGTGCACCTGCAAGTAGACTACTACAAAGCGGCGAGACAGTACTGCCAACCCATGATGGGCTGGGCGAATTCGAGCCAGATGCAACCATGCAAGAGCACATGTGGCAGTTCGAGCGACCGCGACGACGAGTTGCACGGAGACGATCAAGTGTCCAGCGACATTTTAGTGTCTTGGATGAAGCAGACGAAGTCAATCAAGAGCAGGAGCGGCGGCAGCGCATTGAGAAATGGCGGTTGGAGCAGAGCAAGGCCCTGCTGGAAGAAATAGAGAAGGAGACCCGACGGAGACGGCGGATGAGCATGGTCAGTACGACACGAAGTCGGATCGACAGCACACAGCAAGCGACACGACCTGCACCATCGAAAGCTGCGCCATCGGTCGTAGACGCGCAGAGCGAGTCATCCGAAGAAGGCATGGAGAACTTATCGTTCTGGCAACGGATAACACGAAGAGTTATTCGCGACCTCATTGGACTCGACGAAGATACGCTTTCCGTCATCTTTGGCGAGTCCCTTCCTGAAGAAGCGACCACGCCCACGGCAGGCTCACCCATCGATGTCTACGCAGACAAGGCATTTCGCGAGGCCGGCATAGACACCTCCACAACTGAGGACGGCTGGCAGACCCGGCTCCTCGAGCGTGTAGCACACGAGCTCGGGATCCTGGTGAATCAGCTCTCTGAACACCCCGGCGCATTCTCAACCTTCAAGAGCACTCAATCAGTCACCGACTACGCCGGCCTGACAACGACAAAGTCAAACACCACTACGGCACCCACCGCACCTGCCTCGCAACCAACAACATCCGCATATTTCGCACCCACATTCCAGCAGCCGACACATACATACAGCGAGGCATCTCTCTGGGGCATCGAGGAAGAACCCACCGAAGCGAATGCTGGTGCCCCGCCAGCTCCCATGGCGAACATCGCTGAAGATCTTTTGCGCGAGCGAGAGTATTGGGAGCGCGAATTGGACGTCAAAATGGTGTTTAACTTCTTAGTCAAGCGCTTCACCTCCACACGGCCTGCGCAGCCACGCCGAACTTCATCCGCACCAACCACCGCCGACGACAGCGATTTATCTTCCGCGCGCCGCGCAGCCATCATCCGCCAGCACCACCCTTTGGTCAAGCGGACGACGGACCCGCGCAAGGACGTCACATACCGGAGCTACTATAACTCCGGTTCAGCAAAGAAGTCTGGGGGTCTGAGGAGTAATGAGTCTTGTGCGAGCCAGAGCACGAAGAAGAGTAAGCGGAGCAGTAGTTCGGCGCGGAATTATTGGGATTTTGGGGGTAGTGTGGGGAGTGGGAGGAGTGTTTTTGCTGGGGAGGTGTAAGGCGATGGGATGGGAAGGGGTATGTATGATGATGATAGGATGATTTCACGATTTGGATTAGAACGATATTATACGATTCATTGTGGGGACTAGAACGGCAGCATTAGTATAGGGGGATTGGAATGTGGATGGGATGAGGTGTTTTGGGAAGATACCTGGATTTGGATGGATAGCATGTACGATAGATGTCTCTTCACTTTCTATATTAGGAACATTGAACGACTCAGAACTCAGCTGGGCGCGCGATATATACGGCGTCTGTTTGACGTTGACATGACTTTACTATCTCCCGCAGCATGCGATAGACGAATCGAGCGTCCTTGCACTCCTTATACTATAAACTCTCGCCTGTTGTTTATATCTATAGCTCGTCTTGCTACTTCCGTTGCATGCTGAAAGAAGCGGTTCCATTCGACTGATTCGATGGCACATCTTTTTGTAAATGGTTCGTCGTTCTACACCTCGCAAGGCGAAATCTCGAAGTGCAGCTGAAGGGGCAATGTTTACGCCACCAAAAAGCCCAGCGTTCAGCCTTGTCATGTTGATGCCTGAATGACTGGCATGCGCTGCACCCCCTCGATGCCTTCAAATACGTGCAAATTGCCCCTCCAACACCTCTCTGCATGGCCTCTCAGGCCATGTCGACGTCCGCGCCCCCGTCCTCTTGCAATTGTCCTTCGAACGGCAATATCGATAGCGCGCTATCGACCGCAGCAAACGTCCTTTCTATCCTTACATTCGCATTCGTCTTCCTCTTCGGAGCGTCGTATTCCTTGACTGCGCAATGGGGTGTCGGAGGCGAAAAGGCGAAGCTTCGCGATGGACAGGAGAAGTTGTGTGATCGGCTGCTCACTCTTTTGAGAAAATTCGACTCGCACAAAAAAATCCCACAAATTCAGAAAGGGATGTATCAAGCATATCTCAAAGAGCCACTCGTCAAGCTGGAGGGGAATATCACAGAATTAGAAGCAGATGTCGACGCGCTGTCTTCGGGAAGTAAGCAATGGGATACCATGTCGCGGCATGTCCAGATCAGACCGTGGCGGCGGCGAAAGCGCGACCTGAGTCTGGACGGCGGCCTAGCAAGTAAGTGTCCAGACACAATTGATCGTAAGCTTGCGTACTAATGGGAACAGGACAAATGAGCTCACAGCTTTCAGGAACAAATGGGAAAAGGTTCATGCGCAGACGATCAATCCGCGAAAGAGCAGGGTCGAAAGAGAACAGGTCAATCTGGAACTGAAGCTTATTGATCGCCTGGTTGAGCTTGAAGTAAGGCTGGTTTGACGCCAGAGCTGATAATTAGATTGACGATTTGAGACTGCAGTGTATAGCGAGTTTTGAAGCCTAGAGAGAGCCCAGTACCGCTAGATTGTAGTGTGTTTGGGAACATTACCGGGATAAGTGTAAGGCATCATAACACACGTCGCAAGTTATCAATTTGTGTAAGGAAACAGCCAGTGCTCATTTTCACAAGCATTGTACCGACTCATTGTAGACGGCGACGACTTTTCGCCAGCCATCATTCGTGCTACTGATACACGAGTGCTCGTTCGACGTAGTCCATCTACTAAACAGTGACGCGACGCGCCATCAGCAAGCGTTGGGAATACGACCGATCATTCGGGTAGCACGCTTTCCTAGGTAACGGCATTTGCAACGTTGTAATCTATTAATGCTCATGCTGTGTCCCTCCGTTCTACCACTCTGAGCTTCCTTGAAGTCCATCCAATTTTCATCGTCTCACTGAGTCATGGGATTTATACTCTACTGACTTCAGCGTTCAGGCTCAGGTATTCTCCCCTTCACAGACAGAACCATGTCGACCTCTGAATCTTTGCCTTTGTGCAACTGCCCCACCATCACCGACAGCGCTCTGTCCACCGCAGCTAACATTCTTTCAATACTTACATTCGCGTACATTGTCTTGCTCGAATTGGCATTTTCTCTCGTCGTTCGTTGGTCAACAGATAAGATGAGCACTCACGAGAGTCTTCGCACCATAGTTATCCGAATAAGTGAGAGAGCCAGAACCGTAACTGCAGAGTATCCGGAATATTGTAAAATCATGATAGACACGAAGTGGGACGAGGCTCAAGCTATCCGCATGCAGCTGGCGGACGAAGCCGCTTGTGATGTGCGCGGTGCTGATGGAGGCGGCGAGCGGTGGTATCATATGTGGCGACCTGCGACAACTAGAAAGAAGAGAAGAGCTTGGAAGCGTCAGGCCTATCAGATTGAGTATTTCATGAGCCTGAAGGAACAAGAGTTGTAAGTCGCCCCAAGTTGTGCTACTTGGTGGATATTCTGCTGATCCACGCCATTGCAGTAAAGAGAGGAGGCAGGAGACAAAAAGTACCAAGAATAGCGGACCTGCCACGAAAGAAACAGATGAGAATGCTACGGCGGATCGAGAGGTTGATAAAGGATGAGAATAAGCGAGGACGGGAGCAATTGAAGAAATATGGGCAGCGCTAACCATGTCTGGACTAGTCCTTACCGTGCTCAAGCTTACAGCGACACATGCAGCCTTCTTCGCCTACTCATCCACGACACTTGCTTCAGCGTGATCGAAACATATCAATGACATCAGACTCACCATTCAGCGCAATCACACGAGTGACTAGACTTACACAGGAGGATCGAACAGAACCTGCTGAGCCTCAACCCGAGCACACGAATGCCCGGCCATGGCGAGCCCAGAACCTATCAGCACGTGTATTTGCCCTTCGAATAACGACAGCGCCTTATCAACCACCGCCAATATCCTATCAATACTCACATTTGTCTATGTTTTCCTGCTCGGAACTTCTTATACCTTCGCCGCGCGATGGGTCACCACAGGCGACATTTCGAAGTTTCGGACGGAGATTGTATCGCTACGAGATCGGTTTCAGGCCATCAAAATGAAATATCCACAATGGTCTCCAGATCCACGACTTCCTGGACTCATCCTACGGAGCATTGAAGTAGACCTTAGCAAGATTGAGGCAGAATTGGCGGAGCTCCCGTTGCGGGCTGATGGAAGTGGAGAGCGGTGGTATTTTGTGTGGCGCCACATTGCTACCATGCACAAGAGATCACAGTGGAAGAATATGATGGATAATTTGCAGTACCGTGTGACAATGGTCGAGATACAAGCGTAAGTACTCGTGATGTATTGTCTACTGAAATTGCAGTGTGCTAACCGTGGGTCGTCTAGAGGTCTTCCTGTGCCTAGAGGCACAGAGTCTACTGGAAAGGCTGAACCAGGAGTCTAGATAGGGCGACGTAAATAATAGCAAGGACGGTCAAATTGTGAAGTAAAGGATCATCTCCTTCAGTCAATAGCTTCGCCCGGATTTTTCGAACTTATCAGGGTCTACAAGGTTCTTGATTTGGATCGTGAGTAGCACTACGACATCGCAAAGCTGTATGGTCAAAGCAGTGGCCTTCAAATTGATGGCAGGTCTTACGACTGATGTAGATCTAGTTTAGACTTTATGCGATCGTATCTTGCTTTCCATATACCCGGCACTGCTATCACGCCTACCGCCCGTTCTTGATATCATCCGCAATCTTCTCTGCAAACGCATAAATTGTGCTCTGTGGATGTCCTGCAGGTAATAGCGCCATAGAACTTGCATCAACAACTCTAAGGCCCTTGACGCCAAAAACTCTCGCGCGAGTGTCCACCACTGCCATAGCATCATCCGTTCGCCCCATCTTACATGTGCAAGATGCGTGCCACACGGTCATCGAATTATTGCGAATCGTGTCGATGATTTGAGCGTCGGTCTGCACTTGAGCGCCGGGAGCGTACTCATTTTGATCAGATTGTCCGGCCCGCATAGCATCCGTAGCAAACGCGGCGCGCATGCGCTTGAAGGCTGCTATGGCCACAGAAACATCTGTTGGATCCGTGAGCCAGTTTGGATTAATGACAGGCAAGTCAAATATGCTGTTCGACTTGATCGTGACTGTCCCTCTGGAGAGTGGTGCGACCAGTGCGCCGAGGATGCTGGCATATTGATAACCGTCTTTCGGCTGCGACAACAGGACGTTCGAGAAGTCGCCAACCAAGCCAGGCGTGGAAAAGTACTCAATCTCTGGCCAACTCGCAGGGTACCGGTCGAGTACGGCTGCGGCCTCAGGAGTGATAAGATTGCGCGGCGCTTTCTCCCATGCTATGAAGTCGGCGACGGGGCTGGTGAAGACGCCTCGTCGGAAAAGAGTATAATCAACCGTGAACTTCAAGGCAGTGTAGATCGGGTCGTTGGCCAGTCGAGTCAGTGTCTCGACGTTGTATCGGTATGTGATTCCAAACATGACGTGATCCTGCATGTTCTGGCCTACGCCGGATCGGTCGGCGAGGACGGGTATCTTGTAACGATCTAACGTCTCTTTAGGTCCAATGCCACTCAACATCAGTAGCTGGGGCGAATGGAATGCGCCGGCGGACAAGATGACTTCTTTCCTTGCCGTGAGAACTCCAAGCCCGATATCAACGCCAGTGGCTTGCTTGTCCTCGTTGAAGATGATCTTGTGTGCCCGCGTAAGAGTGAACACCTTCAGGTTCGGGCGAAACGCCGCTTCGCGAAGGAAAGATGTCTCACTCGAGTCGCGCTTTTGCTCGCTCGCCCGAATCGTGGAACTGCAGTATTGCGTGCCAAGTAGCGATCCAGAGTTGAAGTCTTGCACGGTGGCTATACCGATGGCGTTCATGCCGGCCTCCATGTAAGATGAGAATGGTCCTGCATAGTTACCATACGAAACCTCAAGAGGTCCACCTGTAGGGCTGAATGCTGCCGCATTGTACTCGGTAGTCGCATTTGCGGCGCGTAGATCATCGTTGGGCGGCGTAAACTTGACAGACTTCTTGAAATAGGGCAGTAGATTGTCGAATGTGTACGAGTCGTCGCCTACAGCATCGGCCCATTTCTGGTAGGATCCTGTGTCGCCGCGTTGGTAGATCAGGAAGTTGCGCGCAGAACTGTGCTTGCGTTAGAAACTGTACGCTCTGAGGAATCGCAGACTGTGTTACCTCCCACCCAAGCACCTGCCCCTCGTGTAACTGACTGACCTTCCATTCATACCAGCCTGAGGCGTTGTGATGAAGTTCCAGTCCACAAGTAGGTTCTGATCGGCCGGGCTTCCCCCAACAAAGACGACATCTCCTGCAGGGGTTGTGCTGAGTATCGGGCTGGCAAGTTGATGCGACGTGCCAGGCTCGATGACGGCGACTTGGACATTGCGGTCTTCGGAGAGTCGATCCGCAAGAGCCAATCCTGCTGTGCCGCCCTGAGATGATGCAATTTCAGCTTATATAGATTTTTTTACTCATGGGAAGCTGAGTAGAACGTGGGTACTAACACCGATGACTATGTAGTCATATGTACCAATCTGACGCTTTTCATGATCGTCGACTGGTGTAGCCGGAGCAGAAGTAGCCAGCGCCACGAAGAGGGACACAAGTACAAAGGCTCGCATAATGTTGAAGTTTCGCGGTACTCGAACAATAGTAGCCCTGCCCAGCATGCAGGGCCGAGAGGCTCACCTTATGAAAGTCAAGCAAGGGCAATGCGGAGAAATCCTTCCAGAAACTCATGTCCAACGATAAAGTTTGAGATTGAGTCAATACTGTCTGCGAGCGGCGAATGAGATGGGTCGACTAGAAGAAAAAAGACTTCTTTTACCGTACTCCCGTTGTGCATGCTTTTGAGTTTAGTGGCGTCGGCTTACTTACCAAAACTAGGAGGAGGATACTTACATGTGACATGCCCCAAACAACAAGCAAAAGCATGTTGCCATAACTGGATGAAACAATACTGTATATTGGGATATTAGACTCAAGAACGAGATCGGAATGTTATCTTACTGTGAAATTAAAGGTATCCGCGCGCAAGCCATCATGCATCGATGTCAAATTTACCAATACTCTGATCTACCGCAGGTGTGTCACTGCGGATGATCGACGATATGATCGACAACGCTTAGCAACGCACGCAACCAATTGGGGCTGAATCGCGTGGCTTCTATGCGTAACTGACTCGCACGAATCGCTGCAGATTGCGTCAACAATACGGGAGTGTCCAGAGTCTACAATTGCGACGAAATGACACGATTGATCGATTAACACGATACAATATTGTTACCGCTCCAGACAATCATAGGGGACTGGATACCTAGGTGTTGAGTTAGGCAGGATACTCGAACTCAGACGGAAGTGGGAAGAGACGGTACCTTGTGTGATTGTCTTCGAATGCTAGGCGGAACGCGAAAAGGCGAGAAAGCGTGATTTGGATGGGTATTCTGCTGCGATTATGCCGGAAGAGAAAATTAGGGCATGTATCGCATGGCGGGATGATTGAGACTCCCGTGTGCAATACTAGCATCGCCAACCGAATCCCCTATCGTTTGTCAAGAGGTTGGAAGCATAGCAGCTGCACGCCGCTCTCAAGAGAAAGGAGTAACGCTTAGCCTCGTCTTATTAGCACTCACATTCCCACATCGAGCTGCCCTTGGACCATTGCTATTTGCCACGTGCAACAGTGTTAGTTATCGTATGTCTAGAAGCAATATGGGTGCATCTTGACGTGCGACTGGCTCAGGATTGTGAGGCCCAATCCAACGATGTGCAATTGTCCTTCGAACGGCCGCGCTATCGTCCGCCGCCAATATGTTTCGAGTCGCAATTCGAGGCTCAAACGTTGCACTCAAAAATGGTCCGCATCAAAACTCCAACTGCCGAGACCGAGATCGCGTCTCGATCTGATTTGGTGTTCGTCAGGAAAAGTTGCGTATGTGAGTTTGTAGACTTTGGTTAGAGGGTTAAAGTTTGGGTGCCAGATCTTGAGCAAAGAAAATGCTGTTACATCGCGTGAGTTGAGGAGGCGATAAACTCGAAAAGGGTGACGAAAATTGAGAAAGCCAAAGGGATTCACGGTTCTTTCCATTGAGGTGCCGAAGCTGCCTGGGTGCTCCCTCAACCTGCTTCACCTGCTTGAAGCACTGCATTTCCAGGCTCACTGTTATCACAAATCCCACCTCGTCAGTCTCGCCACACTCTCTTGCACACATACACAACTTACACTCAGCGCTCAACTCTTTCGCCTTCTCACAGCTCGGCAAGTATTCATAAGACCGCCAACCCTGCCCGCCTTTCCCCGAGCCCTCCATCCGGCTCCCAAGCGCCGAGGAATATGCAACCCGTCTCAAGATCCGACAAGTCTGCCTAGATGTCATCCTCAAGCGCTTCTGCCGAATCTGCGACAGGAGTTTACGCTATCCAGAAGAGCCGCAAATGCCGAGCGAATGGTTGATGAACGACGTCGACGACAGGATGTGTAACATGATGAGAAACTGGATCCCACCGCCGACACCAGAGCCCGAAGTCGTACTCAGCTTATCAACATGCTGTCATATCTTCCACGAGAAGTGCATCATGGGCTGGATTGCGAGCGCATCGTCTGAGCGCAATCTTTGCACTAAGTGCAAGACACCGCTGTATCGCCTCGAGGTACTCGCTCCGGAGTTGGAGGTTCACTGCTTGGCTGAGCGATGGAACATTGCCACTACTGCTCAGAAAACCGACGCTTTCATCGAGGTCCTCACTGCTGCCGACGAGCTGTTCGTGACAGAGCATGGCAAGGCCGGCGACGAGCCTGACTTTGCGCGCATACCTCGCTACATCCGCGATCAATGGGAATGCAGCGGTAAAGCTATAGAACACTTCTCTGACCATGGTTCCGGCTCGGAGACCCGCTTGTTCGAGCTGATTGTCGCCCAGCGCGTCCACGATCGACTGGTAGAAGCTAATGTGCAAGATTCGTGGGCTGGCCAGATGTTCATGGGCTTGTATGCGAACATAACAGCAACGTTCGATCGCCTATATCGTACACCAAAGCCTGCTACACCGTTCGAAGAGTACACCGCCAATCTGTCCACCATCTCTAACGAGTACAGCTCCTACAAGCGAGCATGTAGGAACCTCGATCACTGCCTCGACGAGGTCATTGCTGACGCCGACACTCCCTCTGATCGAGCGTCATGTGGCCAAGGTGCCCAATCGCGACCGATATTATCTGCCACTCGACGAGGCGTGGCTGGAAGAAGCTGCTGCTGCGTGCGTGTATTCGAATCTTCCACAAACGCCTAATTCTCCGCAAACGTCTGAGTCGCCGCAGACGCCGGGTCCTAGTCTAGATCTTGCCCAGCCGTGCACACCTACACCTGCTCGCGGATTCAACAACGAGTACTCCATGCCGGACTTGGATAGTGGAAGCTCAAGTGTTGGGCGGGGCATGACTGCGCCGGAGGCACCTAACCCTGTGCCTCAAGATGAGGAGTACTTGTCGTTCAGTTTGAATAATCGGAGCTATACTACTGTGCCCAACACCCCGCTGCGTGGAAGCCAGAATGGAGAGATGCCGGATACAGACGATCAGGAATGGGAGACTTGAAAATTGGAAGTGGTAGAACGGAGGAGGGATGGGAATTCCCCTGCAATGGACGTAGGAGAGAGGATATAGCGGTATGCACGGGTGCCGGGGGTGAGGAAAGTATTGGAACGAGTATGGTGACTTGCGGACCTGTAATCTTGTTTGCTTTGAAGACGGAAG
>Ga0265780_10005131_pt1 | contig 16677 bp, 8 predicted proteins | sample P1T30metagenome_FD_192432 | JGI IMG/M metagenome (GOLD analysis project Ga0265780, IMG submission 192432) | Plant litter microbial communities from East Loma Ridge, Irvine, California - P1 T30 | ecosystem: Environmental > Terrestrial > Plant litter > Unclassified | place: USA: California... | reverse complement strand
TATCCGGGCGCGGATCCGAAGGTCATCGCCGAGACAGTCGCCACGCCGATCGAACAGGAGATCATCGGCGTCGAGGGCATGCTGTACATGACCTCGCAAAATACGTCCGATGGCGCGCTGCAGCTGACCGTCACCTTCAAGATCGGCACCAACGTCGAGCAGGCCGAGACGGACGTGCAGAACCGCGTCCAGCGCGCGCTGCCGCGCCTGCCGGACGAGGTGCGCCAGATCGGTGTGACCACGGTGAAAAGCTCGCCGAACATCACGATGGTGGTCCACCTGAATTCGCCGGACGGCCGTTACGACGACCTGTACCTGCGCAACTACGCCACGCTCAACGTCAAGGACCAGCTGGCGCGTATTCCCGGTATGGGCGACGTGCAGATGTTCGGTTCAGGCGATTACTCGATGCGCGTCTGGCTCGATCCGCAGAAAGTCGCGGCCCGTAACCTGACCGCCGGCGATGTCGTCAATGCGATTCGCGAACAGAACGTGCAGGTTGCCGCCGGTGTGGTGGGCCAGGGTCCGTCGAAGGACGCCGACTTCCAGCTGACCGTGAAAACGCAGGGTCGCCTGAGCTCTGTCGAGGAGTTCGGCAATATCGTCGTCAAGACCAGTGCCGATGGCGCCACCACGCTGCTGAAAGACGTGGCGCGCCTGGAAATGGGCTCGAACTCGTACGCCCTGCGCTCGCTGCTGAACAACAAGTCGGCGGTCGCACTGCCGCTGTTCCAGTCGCCAACCGCCAATGCGCTGCAGCTGTCCACCGACGTGCGTAACAAGATGGCCGAGCTGTCGAAAGACTTCCCGCAGGGGATGGAATACAGCATCGTGTATGACCCGACCCAGTTCGTGCGCGAGTCGATCGAATCAGTGATCCACACGCTGATCGAAGCGATCGTGCTGGTCGCCATCGTCGTGATCGTGTTCCTGCAAACCTGGCGCGCGTCCGTCATTCCGCTGCTGGCCGTGCCGGTGTCGATTGTCGGTACCTTTGCCGTGATGCTGGCCTTTGGCTTCTCGATCAACACGCTGTCGCTGTTCGGGCTCGTGCTGGCCATCGGTATCGTCGTCGATGATGCCATCGTGGTGGTGGAGAACGTTGAACGGAATATCGAAAACGGCTTGAGCCCGCATGATGCGACCGTCCAGGCCATGAAGGAAGTGTCGGGCCCGATCATTGCAATCGCCCTGGTGCTGTGCGCCGTGTTCGTGCCGATCGCGTTCGTCTCCGGCCTGACCGGCCAGTTCTACCGCCAGTTCGCGCTGACCATCGCCATTTCGACCGTCATCTCGGCGTTCCTGTCGCTGACACTCGCCCCGGCCCTGTCGGCAGTGCTGCTGAAACCCCACGGCGCCAAGAAGGACATGCTGACCCGCGGGATGGACAAAGTGTTCGGCGGCTTCTTCAGGGTCTTCAACCGTGTTTTCGGCCGTGCTTCGCACAAGTATGAAAGCGGCGTGCAGGGTGTGTTGAAGCGGAAGAGCGCATCGCTGGCGGTCTACGCACTGCTGATCATCGGCGCCGTGTTCATGTTCAAGGCCGTGCCGCCAGGCTTCGTGCCAGCGCAGGACAAGGGCTACCTGATTGGTTTTGCACAGCTGCCTGATGCCGCGTCGCTCGACCGCAGTGACGCGGTGATCCGCAAGATGTCGGCCATCGCCCGCGATATTCCGGGTGTGGATTCGGCGATTGCGTTCCCGGGCCTGTCGATCAACGGCTTCACCAATGCACCGAACGCCGGCATCGCCTTCATCAGCCTGAAGCCGTCGTCGGAGCGCCATGGCCAGGCCGAGAGCGCTGAAGGCATCTCCGCTGAAATCAACAAGCGCATGGGCGTCATCCAGGATGCGTTCGTGATGGTGCTGTCGCCACCGCCAGTCAATGGCCTGGGGACGACGGGCGGCTTCAAGATGATGATCGAAGACCGCGGCAACGTCGGCTACGATGAACTGAACAAGGCAGTCCAGGCATTCATGGGCAAGGCCGCCACCGACAAGCGCCTGATGGGTGTGTTCTCGGGTTACCAGATCAACGTGCCGCAGCTGTTCGCCGACATCAACCGCGTCAAGGCCAAGCAGCTGGGCGTGCCGCTGTCGGAGATCAACCAGGCCTTGCAGATCAACCTGGGTTCCCTGTACGTCAACGACTTCAACCAGTTCGGCCGTACCTATCAGGTGCGCGTGCAGGCTGACGCGCCGTTCCGTTCGCAGCGCGAGCAGATCGCCCAGCTGAAGGTGCGCAACGACAAGGGCGAGATGATCCCGCTGTCGTCGCTGATGACGATCAAGGACACGTATGGCCCGGACCGCGTCCAGCGCTACAACAACTACGTCGCCGCCGAGATGAACGGTGGCCCGGCGCCGGGCGTATCGTCCGGCCAGGCCCAGGCAGCGATGGAAGAAATCGCGCGTGAAGTGCTGCCAAAAGGCGTCGCCTACGAGTGGACCGACCTGACGTACCAGGACATCCTGTCCGGTAACACGATGATCTATGTGTTCCCGCTGTGTGTGCTGCTGGTGTTCCTGGTGCTCGCTGCCCAATACGAAAGCTGGACGCTGCCGCTGGCGGTCATCCTGATCGTGCCGATGTCGATCCTGTGCGCGCTCATTGGCGTGAAGGTGACCGGTGGCGACAACAACGTGTTCACCCAGATCGCGCTGTTCGTGCTGGTGGGCCTGGCCTCGAAGAACGCGATTCTGATCGTGGAATTCGCGGTCGACCTGGAAAAAGCCGGCCGCACGATCCTGCAAGCCGCGCTGGAAGCCTGCCGCCTGCGCCTGCGTCCGATTTTGATGACGTCGATCGCGTTCATCATGGGCGTGGTGCCGCTGGTGTTCTCGCACGGTGCTGGCGCCGAGATGCGCCATGCGATGGGTGTGGCGGTGTTTGCCGGCATGCTGGGCGTGACGCTCTTCGGCCTGTTCCTGACGCCGGTGTTCTATGTATTGCTGCGCACGCTGGCCAAGCGCTTTGAAAAGAAACCCCATGTTGTGGCCACTGGTGGCGTGCATGTCGTGACCACCAACCAGCCAGAAGGAACCCATTGATGAAGCCGATGTTTAATTTGACGCTGACGACGCTGGTCGCGGCGACGGTGCTGGCCGGCTGCAGCCTGACGCCAGTCTTGAAGGCCCCGGATGTCCCGGTACCGGTGGCATTTAAGGAGCCGGCCACGCCGCAGCAGGCCGCCGATGGCACCGCGTGGCAAGTGGCGCAGCCAGCCGAAGCGCAGCCGCGCGGCCAGTGGTGGCTGGTGTTCCATGATGCGGCGCTGACCAGCCTCATCGAAGAAGCCACCGGCGCGAACGCCAACCTGCAGGCGGCTGCAGCGCGGGTGCGCCAGGCGCGCGCCATCGCTGGCATCGCCCAGGCCCAGCGCAGCGTGCTGGTCGACGGCGGCGTCGGCGCCCAGCGCGGCCGTGCCAGCACCACGTCGTTCGGCTTGCCGGATGGTTCGCCGGTGCCGGTGGAAAACGCGTTCCAGGCGCAGCTGTCGGCCAGTTACGAAGTCGACCTGTTCGGCCGCGTGGCTTCGAACGTGACGGCGGCGCAAGCTGACGCTGGCGCCTCCGAAGCCACGTTCCGCTCGGTGCTGCTGTCGTTGCAGGCTGACGTGGCGACGGATTACTTCCGCCTGCGTTCAACCGACGCTGAACTGGCCACGCTGGCCAGGAATGTCGATCTGCGTGTACAGAGCGTGCGGGTCAACCAGAGCCGCTTCGACAATGGCGACATCGGCGAATTCGACCTGGCCCGTTCCAAGGCCGAACTGGCGTCGGCGCGCGCTGACGCCATCGCCCTCGAGCGTACCCGCGCCAACCTGGAACACGCACTGGCGGTGTTGCTGGGCCGTCCGGCCGCGCAGTTCACGGCAGTCACCGCGCCACTGTTGGCCGACAACCTGCCAGCCATCCCGGCCGGCATGCCGTCGACGCTGCTCGAGCGCCGTCCCGACGTCGCCGCTGCGCAGCGCGCAATGGTGGCCGCCAACGCCCGCATCGGCGAAGCGCGCGCAGCGATGTTCCCGGCGCTGAACCTGTCGGCGCAGGGAGGCGGCGCATCGATGGCGCTGTCGAACATGCTGAACTGGAGCAGCCGTTCGTGGCTGCTGGGCGCGATGATGTCGCTGCCGATCATCGACGGTGGCCGCAACCGCGCCAACGTCACGCGCAGCGAAGCGGTGCTGGCCGAATCGGTGGCCAACTATCGCCAGAACGTGCTGACGGCGTTCTCGGAAGTCGAGGACAACCTGTCCGGCCTGCGCATCCTGGCCAGCCAGGCGGAGCAGGTGGAAGCCGGCGTGGTGTATGCGCGCCGCTCGGCTGACCTGGCGCAGAAGCTGTATGACGCGGGCCGTTCGAGCTACCTCGACCTGCTCGACGCGCAGCGCAACCTGTCGCTGATCGAACGCAGTTCGGCCCAGTTGCGCGGCGAGCGCGCCGTGACTACCGTGGCGCTGATTCGCGCGCTGGGCGGGGCGTGGGGCAATGACCAGCCGCTGCCGGAGACGATCGCGCAGCGGTAAGCGCGGTCCATGGCTGAAGTCAGCGGCAGTGTGGCCGCTGACTGACAAACCGTCATTTCTGGTGTTCCAGGAATGACGGTTTTTTATTGGTTGACTACATTTGCATGCTGGTAATCGCGGGCGTTTCGCGTCGTGCGTCGAGAACATCACCAAAGTCAAATGTCGTCGTGTGGCTGAGCGAAACCGGTGAACGGCGGTTGGATCGACAAGTCCACTGCGATCACGCAGTCGCCATCCGTTCCAGCGCGCGTGCAGCATTGCGCAGGCCGCTAAAAATTGTGTCGGCGACCTTTTCCGAAAACCCGGCCGGAAGGTTGGCGCGGACCTTGTCCACGATCGCGGGCGTACGCGTAATGAAATCCTGCAGCACCGGATCGAAGCTGTCACCATAGCCGACCTTTTTCGCCGTACTGTTGAAATGCCGTCGCATGATGCTGCTTGCCAGGTAGTGCCGGTTCTTACCTATAAGCGCCATGGCCAGCTTGATGTCCTGTTCCGCCCACTGGTTCGGCCCGGCGCCGATCACGGGGTAGGCCGACATCACGTCGTAGATGGGCGTCAGCCTGAAACGGCCTTCGCCGGCGAGAAGCTGGATGCTGAAGTTTTTCGCGTGACCGTCCGGTGCGCGCAGCATCCAGAACAGCAGCTGCGACGCCATCAGCGTGCGCATGTCTGCGGCCGCCTGCTGTGATTGCTGCAGGAGCGTGAACATCTGCTGCAAGCCCGGGCCGCCTTCATTTTCATATTTCACCAGTGGCGAGGTGCCGGTCGCCTGGCAGAAGTCTTCCTGGACCAGGCGGAACAGATGCTTGCCGTCGGCCGACAGGGTGCGGTCGAAACGCTCGACGACAAGCACGCGTTGCGAGCCGAACGTTGCAATGTCGGCGTGCGCCGCTGGCAGTCCGTATTCCTTGAACAGGCGCAGGCACAACCATTCGTTATCGACCGATGTGGAGAAGTCGGCTTTGCGGCCACCGACCATCCCGATGGGCAGCTTGAAGATGTGCGTTGTAGGTGTGGCGCCGCGCGGCTTCATCCATTGGCCATCCCACCACAGGAACGCGTCCTTTTCTTGTGCACCGGCCAGCGAAATGCGGAAGTCGTCGTCAGGATCCCGTGGGGCGCCGTACTGGCCTGGCGTGATGACTTCTAGCAGGTGGCGCTCGATGGCGTCGTCGTCCACGGCGACGCCGTCAACCTGGCCGGGATGCTCGGGTTCGACGCCTTCAGGCAGCAGCTGCAACGCGCCCGCGCAATCCCGCGCAATAGCCCCGAGCAGGTCGAACGCTGCGATGGAGCCGGTCTTGAAACGGGCGCCGACACGTTTGCGGATGATGTCGCTGTCGGGCAGCAGGCCTTCAAAATAGTGCGCAACACTGGCGCCTTTAAGCGGTTCGTTTCGTAGATTGAAGGGCATCGACAGCGAGATCGAGCGGCCACGCGGGGAGCGCCGCCACGCCAGGTCGTACCGCAGCTCGGCGGCCCCGCCGGCATTGACTGTCCAGCGGCCGACGTAGTCGCCATTGGCCCAGAGATGCAACGTCTGGCTGTGCGAGCGGCGGCCCATTCCTACCACTCCACGGCGCTGTCTGAAGAGGGAGTCTCCCGCTCGCCAAGACGAAGATCGAGTGCAAGCGCGGCGCACCAGCTGAGCAGCTGCCGGACGCTGATTTCGTCGGGGTGTTTCTCGAGGTACGAGATACGATTCTGGCTCAAGCCGATACGATGCGCGACCGCGGTCTGCGTGAGCTTGTGCTGTTTGCGGGTCGATATCAGCAGCTGCCCGAGTTGCGGCGCCGTGAGGAGAAGATGGGTGGTAGGTGAATAAGACATGAAATATCCGCCATTCAGATAAAGCGAGTTTATCCGAATACGAGATAAAGTCAATTTAGCTGTATATCAGCTAAACTATATTTAGCCGAATGACAGATATTTTCTGTTGCTGCAGAATGATGGCGCGGAGGGCGGGGGGCGCTCACCCTCGCCAATTTGCCCTCTACACTTCCGCGATCCGCGCCGCGATATGCGCTAGCGCCTCGTCGACCTGGTCAATCAGGATCAGGCACAGATCGCCTTTGCCCAACCGTGCCAGTGCGATATCGATCGCGACGAATTCGCCTTGAATCTCTTCGACGTGGCTGGTGCGTTTGGCGCCGGCCAGGCCATCGCGCAAGAGGGCGATGACTTCGCCGTCTTCGCGGCCGCGCTGGCACTGGTCCTGGTACAGCAGCACGTCGTCGAATGCGGCGCCGAGGATCTGCGTCTGCTGGCGGATGTCCTCGTCGCGGCGGTCGCCGGCGCCGCTGATGACCACCGAGCGGCGTTCGCCCGGCATCGATCCAACCGCATTGACCAGCGCCGAGATGGCGTCGGGATTGTGGCCGTAGTCGGCAATCACGGTCGCGCCGCGGTAGTCGAACACGTTGAAGCGGCCAGGCGCGTTATCGCTTTCGCCGACAAACGTTCTCAAGCCTGCGCGGATCGCGTCCCACGAAATGCCGACACCCCATGCCGCCGCCACCGAGGCCATGACGTTTTCGACCTGAAAGCCGATCGCGCCGTTGCGGGTAATCGGCACGCCGGACAAGGCAATGCGGTGCTCCTGCTTGCCCTGCACGCAGACGATCTCGAGGTCCTCGACATACACCACGCGGCCACCTTTGGCCCGGTGCATCGACATCACCGGATGCGTCGCATCGAGTGCGAAGAAGGTCACCGCGCCGCGCGAATTGTCGGCCATGGCGGCCACGGTTGGATCGGCGGCGTTCAGCACCGCGACGCCGCTGTCGGCGACGTTCTGCACGATCACGCGTTTCAATACCGCGAGGTCTTCCAGCGTGGTGATGTAGTTCAGGCCGAGGTGATCCCCGGCGCCGATATTGGTCACCACCGCCACCTGGCAGCGGTCGAACGCCAGGCCTTCGCGCAGCAGGCCGCCGCGCGCGGTTTCAAAGACGGCAGCGTCGACGTCGGGATGCAGCAGCACGTTGCGCGCGCTGCGCGGTCCGGCGCAGTCGCCAGTATCGATGCGGCGGCCTTCGATGTAGACGCCGTCGGTATTGGTCATGCCGGTGCGCAGGCCCGATGCGGTGAGCAGGTGCGCAATCAGGCGCACGGTGGTGGTTTTGCCGTTGGTGCCGGTGACAGCAACCACCGGGATGCGGCCATCGTCGCCCTCGGCGAACATGGCGCCGACGATGGCTTCACCGACCGCGCGACCCTTGCCGAACGATGGCGACAGGTGCATGCGCAGGCCCGGCGCCGCGTTGACTTCAACGATCCCGCCGCCCAGCGCTTCGATTGGCTGCAGCACGCTGTCGCACACCAGGTCGACGCCGCAGATATCGAGGCCGATCATCTGCGCGGCGGCGATGGCGCGTGCCGCCACTTCCGGGTGCACGTCGTCGGTGACGTCGGTAGCGGCGCCGCCGGTAGACAGGTTGGCGTTGTTGCGCAGGATGACGCGCTGGCCTTTCGATGGCACCGACTCAGCCTTGAGGCCTTGTTTTGCCAGGCTGCCGAGCGCGATGTCGTCGAAGCGGATCTTGGTCAGCGACGTCGAGTGGCCGTTGCCGCGGCGCGGGTCGAGGTTGACGGTGTCGACCAGCTGGCGCACCGTGTGGACGCCGTCGCCGATGACTTGCGGCGGGTCGCGGCGCGCGGCGGCAACCAGCTTGTTCCCCACCACCAGCAGGCGGAAATCGTTACCGGGCAGGTAGCGCTCGACCAGGATGTCGTCGCGGAATTCGGATGCCGCCACGTAAGCCGCATCGAGCTGCTCGCGCGTGGTGATGTTGACGGTGACGCCTTTGCCCTGGTTGCCATCCTTGGGTTTCAGGACCACCGGCAGGCCGATTTCCAAGGCCGCGGCCCATGCGTCGTCAGGATCGGCGACAGCGCGGCCGAGCGGCACCGGCACGCCGGCGGCGTCCAGCAGGCGCTTGGTGAGTTCCTTGTCCTGCGCGATCGTTTCGGCAATCGCCCCGGTCGAATCGACTTCGGCGGCCTGGATGCGGCGCTGCTTGCTGCCCCAGCCGAACATCACCAGGCTGCCGTCGGTCAGGCGCCGGAACGGGATGTTACGGGCCACCGCAGCCGAGACGATCGAACCGGTCGATGGCCCCAGGCGCACTTCTTCATCGAGGTCGCGCAATTGCGCCAGCGCGCCATCGAGGTCGAACGCGATGTCGTCAAATGCCGCCTGCACCAGTTCCTGCGCGAGGTTCAACGCCAGCCGGCCAACGGCTTCTTCGGAATATTCGAACACGACCTGGTAGGTGCCGGCTTCCACGGTTTTGGTGGTGCGGCTGAACGTGACCGGGCAGCCGGCCTGCGCCTGCAAATCCAGCGCGGCCAGTTCCAGCACGTGCGCGAGCGGGATGGTGTCGTCGTGGCCCAGCGGCTGCAGCGGCGACAGTTGCGGGAACAGGGCGCGCAGGCGCGTCTCGAAGCCGGCCAGTGCGCCGACCGATTCCTCGCCCGGCGTAATGATGACGACCGCTTCGATCGAGGTGTGGTGGCTCCACAGGTTGGGGCCCCGCAGGGCGCGTACGCGAGATACTTCCATAGACCTTCAATCCTTCATGTGGCCCGGCGCTCTGCCGGGCCTTTTTGGTTTAGCCGCGTTGACTTCGCGCTTGATGTTCAGCTTTTAAAGCTCAGCGCTTATCGCTTCACGCCAGCTTCGAACGTGCGCAGCCCGGCGCTGAGCAGGTCGGCCGGCACATCCAGCGCCCATCCGGCGGCGGTGGCAGCCAGCACGCTGCCGATATCTTCCGCAACTTCAGGCATCAGGCGCGACAGGTCGATGACAACCGTCTCGGTCGCACCGTGCGCGAGCACGACCGCGCCGCCGCGCACGAACACGATCCGTTCGCCTGCCGCGCGGTGGCGTCCCAGCACGCTGTTCTGTTCATCGGCTGCATAAAAGATCACGCTGCCGTCGCATAGTTCCGCCAGTTCGGCCACTGCGGCGTCGGCGGCGTTCAGCACGGCCACGCCCTCGGGCAGCACCACATCGACCTGGCTCCGCACGACGCGCGCGAGGTCGTCGGTGTCGCGCACGTAAAACTCGGCCAGCTCTTCCACGCCGTTCATGTCGGTGACGACGCCAACCTGGCATTTATCGTAAGGCAGGCCTTCGGTGAGGATGGCGCGCGCATTCGATTCGAACACCGCCGCTTCGACGGTGCGGTTGATCAGCAGGCGCTGGCCGGCATCGAAACGCACGCTGTTCGCGTTCGAGACGCGCCGTCCGTCCAGGTACAGGCCATCGGCGTTGGCCACGCCGATATGGCGTCCGCTCAAATGCAGCAGGCAGCCGATCAGCCGCGCAACCATGCTGGCGCCGCGCGTGCCAGTGACGCCGATCACCGGGATCCGGCCAGTCTCGCCATCCGCGAACAGATGCTTGACGATGGCGGCGCCGATCGGGCGCGGTTCGCCATGGGCAGGTTTCAGGTGCGCAAGCAGGCCCGGGCTGGCGTTGACTTCGATAAATGCGCCGCGCTGCTCGTCGAGCGGGCGCGAGATGTCTTCCGCCACCAGGTCGATGCCGGCGATATCCAGGCCGACAATGCGCGCGGCCAGCGTGGCGGCAGCGGCAATCGACGGGTGCACGAGATCGGTGACGTCGGTGGCGACATTACCGTTCAGCTGGATCAGCACTTTCTGGCCGGCGGCTGGCACCGCATCGGGGGTCAGGCCTTGCCGTTGCAGTTCGAGGATGATTTCGCCGCTGTTTTCCGGCACCACTGCATTCAGCGGCGAATCTTCGGTCACGCCGCGGCGCGGGTCGTTATTGATTTGCAGGTCGGCCAGCTTGTTGATGTCGTGGACGCCGTCGCCCGTCACCCACAGGGATTCGCCGCGCGCTGCGGCCACGAGCTGCTTGCCCACCACCAGCAGGCGGTGTTCGTCGCCGGTGATGAAGCGCTCGACCAGCACGGCCGAGCTGTCGCCCTTGCGGGCAGCCAGGTGGTACGCCGCTTCCACGTCGGCCTGTGTGCGCAGGTTGAGCGACACGCCGCGGCCATGGTTGCCGTCGTACGGCTTGACGACGACCGGCAGGCCGATGCTTTCCGCTTCTTCCCACGCTTCTTCGGCACTGCGCACCAGCGCGCCTTCCGGCACCGGCAGGCCGCACGAGGAGAGCAGGGTCTTGGTCAGGTCCTTGTCGCTGGCGATGCTCTCGGCAATCGCCCCGGTGCGGTCGGTTTCCGCGGTCCAGATGCGGCGCTGGGCGGCGCCATGGCCGAGTTGCACCAGGTTGCCGTCGTTGAGGCGGATGAACGGGATGCGGCGTTCGGTGGCGGCTTCGACGATGTGCGCGGTGCTTGGACCCAGGCAATGGTCGTCGACCAGTTCCTTCAAAGCCGCGACGCTGGCGTCGAGATCGAACGGAGTGTTGTTAATTGCCGACATCAGCAAGGTGCGGCCGGTTTCCAGCGCGGCGCGCCCGACCACGCCATCGCGCGTGCGGAACGCCATTTTGTAGATGCCGTGCTCACCGGTGGAGCGCGTTTTGCCGAAGCCGGTGCGCATGCCTGCCAGGTTTTGCAGTTCGAGGACGACGTGCTCGAGGATGTGCCCGGCCCAGGTGCCGCCGTGCAGCCGCTCGATGAAACCGCCGCGCTCACCGACGCCGCAGCGGTGCTCCACGAGGCCCGGCAGGAGGGCAACCAGGCGGTCGGTGAAGCCGGGGAGGGTGTCGGAGGGGCATTCTTCGAGTTCGCCGAGGTCGAGCCACACTTCGATGACCGGGCGATAGGTCCAGATATTTGGTCCACGCAAGTGCGTAATCCGCAGGAACGCGATGTCGTTCTTCATTGTCATGTAATCATTTTTCTGCCACCGTGGCTTGTGCGCACCCGCTGGCGTTACCTATATGAACTGCATATTTACTACACTACCGGAAACCGGCGATTCACTCGCGCACATGTTGTATACTTGCCGAGACGAAGCTTACCGTGCCGCACTGATTTCTGCCAGTCTCACTCCCTCGTTAGAATACCGTACATTGCCTCGGCGCCTGCATCGCGCCCCAGGCGCGACGATACGTCCATTTCCTTGAAAAGCCCGCCATCGCCCATTTACCAAAGCCCGCATCAATGACGACTACGCCTTCTGCCACTCCTGCGGCGCTTGCCCTCTCTGCCAGTTTCTTGCCCGAACAATGGCAAGCTGATGTTGAAAAACAACTTTCTCCTGGCGAAAACGTTTTAGCCAGCGTTGCGGTTGACCTCGATACGCATTTACGTTTCAGGAACGGCATCGTGGTGGTCACCGATCGCCGCCTGCTGGCGCTCTCGCCTGGCGAGACTGCCTGGCAGGACTGGCCGTACCGCGCTGGCCTCGCGCTGCATCACCATGACCACGCCGGTGTCGGCCACCTCGAACTGACCGACGTCCAGGGACTGCTCACGGCGTGGCGCTTCACGCTGGGGCAGAACCTGAACGCCGTGCGCATGTTCGACAGCTTTAACGAACAGCGCGACAGCGTTGTCAGCGGCCGCGCGGTCGCGGCGCCGGAGCAAAGTACCTGTCCAAGCTGCAAAGGGACTTTGGCATCCGATGACGCCGAGTGCGCGGTGTGCGCCAAGGTGCTGTACACGCCGCCCTCGACGTGGACGCTGTTTCGCCTGTGGCGCTTTGCCAAGCCGTACAAAGGGCAGCTGACCCTGGGGTTTTTGCTGATGCTGGGCAGTACTGCCGCACACATGATTCCGCCTTACCTTATCCAGCCGCTGACCGATAACGTGTTGATTCCGTACCAGACCGGCCAGCAGATCGACCCGACGCTGGTGGTGCACTACATGGGCGGCCTGTTTGGCGCGGCCGTGCTGGCCTGGCTCCTGGGCTGGGGCCGCACGTATGTGCTGGCGCTGGTGGCCGAGCGCATGGGCGCCGACTTGCGCGCTGAAACGTACGAACACCTGCTCAAACTGTCGCTGGAGTACTTTGGCGGCAAGCGCACCGGAGACCTGATGTCGCGCATCGGCAGTGGCAGCGACCGCATCTGTGTGTTCCTGTCGCTGCACCTGCTCGACTTTGCGTCCGACGTGCTGATGATCATCATGACGGCAGCGATCCTGTTCTCGAAAAATCCGATGCTGGCGATCGTGACGCTGGCACCGTTGCCGTTCATCGGGTGGATGATCCACGTGGTGCGCGACCGCCTGCGCACCGGCTTCGAGAAGATCGACCGCGTCTGGGGCGAAGTGACCAACGTGCTGGCCGATACGATTCCCGGCATCCGGGTCGTGAAAGCGTTTGCCCAGGAAAAGCGCGAAGCCGTGCGCTTTCGCGAGGCTAACAAGCACAACCTGGCCGTCAACGATAAATTGAATGCGGTCTGGTCGCTGTTTTCGCCGACGGTGTCATTTTTGACCGAGCTGGGCATCCTGGTGATCTGGTGTTTCGGCATCTGGCAGATTTCCAAGGGCGAAATCTCGGTCGGTTTGCTATCGTCGTTCATCGCCTACAGCGGCCGCTTTTATGGTCGCCTCGATTCGATGAGCCGCATCGTGTCGGTGACGCAGAAATCGGCGTCGGCCGCGAAGCGCATCTTCGATATTCTCGACCACGTGTCGAGCGTACCGGAGCCAGCCAATCCAGTGAAGCCGGCGAAGATCGAAGGCCGCATCGAACTGCGCGAAGTGGGCTTCCGGTATGGCAACCGCGCTGTCAATCGCGGCATCTCGCTCAATATCAAGGCCGGGGAAATGGTCGGCCTGGTGGGCCATAGCGGCTCCGGTAAAAGCACGCTGGTCAACCTGATCTGCCGGTTTTACGACGTGGCCGAAGGGGCGATCCTGCTCGATGGCGTCGATATCCGCCAGTACGCCATTGCCGACTACCGCAGCAATATCGGCCTGGTATTGCAGGAGCCGTTCCTATTTTTCGGCACGATTGCGGAAAATATTGCGTACGGCAAGCCGGGGGCGACGCGCGAACAGATCATCGCATCGGCGCGCGCGGCCCACGCCCACGAATTCATCCTGCGCCTGCCGCAGGGTTACGATTCGATGGTCGGCGAGCGCGGCCAGGGGCTGTCGGGCGGTGAGCGCCAGCGCATTTCGATCGCGCGCGCGTTGCTGATCGACCCGCCGATCCTGATCATGGACGAAGCGACATCGTCGGTGGACTCGGAGACCGAAAAGGAAATCCAGAAGGCGCTCGACAATCTGGTGCAGGGCCGCACTACGATCGCGATCGCGCACCGCCTGTCGACGCTGCACCGTGCCGACCGCCTGGTCGTGCTCGACCGCGGCGAAGTGGTGGAAGAGGGCAGCCATGACGACCTAATGGCGCGCCAGGGCGCGTATTTCCGGCTCTACGAAGCGCAGGCGCGCAACGTCGACACCGACCTCGACGACAAGGATGACTGACATGGACACCACCCAATTCAATTTGCGCCGTGACGCCTTCGGCAAGCTGGTGCTGACGGACGCCGACGGCATCGAGCACGTCGGCGTGGTGCCGGTGCGCGCGTTCCCGATCCAGGCGCCCAGCCAGGGCATCTCCCTGGTGCGCGATGGCGGCAAGGAAGTCGCATGGATCGACGACATGGCCACGCTCGACCCGCAGTTGCGGACGCTGGTGCAAAGTGAACTCGACGGGCGCGAATTCATGCCGGAGATTTCATCCATCGTCGCGGTCAGCAGTTTTGCCACGCCGTGCACGTGGACCGTCAAGACCGACCGCGGCGACACCGAGTTCACGCTGAAGGGCGAGGAAGACATGCGCCGCATCGGCGAGACGTCGCTCATCATTGCCGACGCCCACGGCATCCAGTTCCTCATCCGCGACATGTTCACCATCGACAAGAACAGCCGCCGCATCCTCGACCGCTTCCTGTAAGCCGCCATGGCCACGGAACCGGTTGATGTCGTGCTGGTCACCATCGGTTCCGCTGGCGACCTGTTTCCGTTCCTGCGCATCGGCTGCGTGCTGCGCGACCTCGGCCACCGCGTTTCTTTCGTGGCGCCCTGGCTGCACCAGCCGTACGTCGAGCAGGCCGGCTTGCCGTTCCACGGCCTGGACATCGACGAAGCCGTGCTGGACGACCCTGATTTGTGGCACGCGATTCGCGGCTTCGGTGTGGTCTGGCGTGCCACGCGGCCGGCAATGGCGCAGGTGCAGACCATTGTCGGGCCGCTGCTGGCCGGACCACGCAGCCTGCTGATCGCCCATCCGCTGGCCTTGCCAGAGGCCGACCTGGTCCGTGCCGCGCATCCTGGCGTGACCGTGGTGGGCGCGATCCTGGCGCCATCGAATATCCCGACCGTGCACGACCCGTTGATGGTCGGCCCGCGGCGCATGCCGGCCTGGGTGCCGCACAGTGCGCGCCGCCTGATGTGGTGGGGCGTGGGCAAATTCGTGCTCGATCCGGTGGCGCTCCCAGGCATCAACGCGGCGCGGGCCCGGCGTGGCCTGGTGCCTGCACCTGGCCTGTTGCGGCATTTGGCCACCGTGCCCGATCTGACCTTGCTGCTGTTTCCCGGCTGGTTCGCGCCGCCGCAGCCGGACTGGCCGCAGCCGTTGCTGCAGGCCGATTTTGCGTTGTACGATCCGAATCCGGCGGCCGCGCTGTCGCCCGCGTTGCAAGCGTTCCTCGCTACCGGCCCGGCGCCGCTGGTGTTCACGCACGGCACCGGCAACCGCCAGGCCGCGGCGTACTTTGCCGCGGCGCGCGACGCGACGCTGGCGCTGGGGCGGCGGGCAATTTTCCTGACGCCGCATGCGGAGCAGGTGCCAGCGCATCTTCCGCCCGCGATCCTGTGGCAGGACTATGTCCCGCTGCGCGCCTTGTTGCCGCACGCGGCTGCGCTGATGCACCACGGCGGCATCGGCACCACGGCCGAAGCGCTGCGCGCGGGGACGCCGCAACTGATCATCCCGCTGGCGCACGACCAGTTCGACAACGCCGAGCGGGTCAAGGCGCTCGGCGTCGGCGCGCGGCTCGATGCGACGCGGGTGAACGCATCCCGCCTGGCGACGGCGCTGGCCGATTTGCTTGCCGATCCGGCCTTGCCGGCGCGCTGCCGTGAAGTTGCCGCGACATTTGACGACGGCGCCCAATTCAACGCCGCCTGCGCCCGCTTGCTTGCAAAACCCCAGGGTCAGGTCTGACATTCGGACACAAGCTCAGCAATTCCCGCTGTTTAAACCGAAACCCCAGGGTCAGGTCTGACATTCAGACACAAGCTCAGCAATGCCAGCTGTTTAGACGGTCACCTGTACGCGGCGACCTTGGACCATCGCCGGTTGGAATAGTTCAGAAAACGACGTTTGCCAGACCTGACCCCGGGTTGGAATGTGCGGGTTGGAATGTGCGGGTTGGAAAAGTGTTCACTCACGCCAAGATGCTGCGCTCCAGGAACGCCAGCATCGCTGCAGCAATGTCCCCGCCATGCGTTTCGATGGCGAAGTGACCGGTATCGAGGAACCGCACCTCCGCATGCGGATTGTCGCGCTTGAAGGCCTCGGCGCCGGCGGGAACGAAGAACGGATCGTTCTTGCCCCAGATCGCCAGCGTCGGCGGCTGATATTCGCGGAAGAATGCGTGCAACTGGTCGTATTGCGCGATATTACTGCCGTAGTCGAGCAGTAAATCCATCTGCGCGTCATCGCCGATGCGGGCGATGGCGCTGGAAGCGAGCTGATACGTTTCGGGTGCGATCAGCGACGTGTCGGTGACGCCTTCCGTGTACTGCCATTGAATCATGTCCGGTGTGTTGAACCGCCGCAGCGCCTCGCGGTTGGCGGCGGTGGGCGCTGCCCACGCCGTACGCATATCGGCCCAGCCGGCGCTCAGCCCTTCCTCATAACCGTTGCCGTTCTGGCTGACGATCGCCGTGATTTTCTCCGGGTTGGCCACTGCCAGGCGCCAGCCGACCGGCGCGCCGTAATCGAATACGTAGAGAGCATAGCGATCTAGTTCCTTGGCCACGGTGAATGCATCGATGACCGCAGCGAGCCGCTCGAACGTGTAGTCGAACGGGACACCTGCCGCCACGGTGGTCTGGCCGAAGCCAGGCAGGTCGGGAGCGATGACGTGATAGGTCGCCGCAAGTTGTGGGATGAGGTTGCGAAACATGTAGGAAGACGCCCCGAATCCGTGGAGCAGCAGGATGGCAGGCGCATC
>Ga0265780_10005129_pt1 | contig 16683 bp, 14 predicted proteins | sample P1T30metagenome_FD_192432 | JGI IMG/M metagenome (GOLD analysis project Ga0265780, IMG submission 192432) | Plant litter microbial communities from East Loma Ridge, Irvine, California - P1 T30 | ecosystem: Environmental > Terrestrial > Plant litter > Unclassified | place: USA: California... | reverse complement strand
CCAAGCCGACCTTCGCCTTGAATTCTGCCGTGTGCACCCTGCGCTTTTTGCCTTCGCTCATCTGCTGTCATCCTTTCACAGACAACAGCTTAAACCACCGTCTCAGATCCGGGGTCCACTATACTGCTACCGCTACAAGGCCAAGCTGGACGCGGAAAACGGCGTCATTGCCGACTGGCTGGTACGGCTGACGAACAACCAGCGCAACTGGGGCTTCGGATTATGCTTCCTGTACCTGCGCAACGTGAAGGGCTTGAAATGGAACCACATACTGTGATCTAAACGCCTTATTCCGGAGGTAGCCATGGATATGCATGTTGGTTTGGATGTTTCACAACGGACGACTTCCATTTGCATCATTGACGCATCAGGGCAGCGTACCTGGCAGGGTACCGCGCCGACTGAGCCCGCAGCGATTGTACATATGCTTCGCGCGCATGGGGCCGGTGAGGCACGGGTTGGCATGGAAACCGGGCCGCTCGCAGTGTGGCTGTACCACGCAATGCGGCAGCAAGGCGTCAATATTGATTGCATCCACGCGCGCCACGTCCACGCCGCGTTGACGGTACAGCTCAACAAGACAGACCGCAACGATGCCTTCGGCATCGCTCAGCTAGTTCGTAGCGGTTGGTATCGAGCTACGCATGTCCGAAGTCTGGAATGTCATCAGGTGCGACTTATGCTCACGGTGCGGGAAAAGCTCATCAGTCTGCGCACGGCCACCAACAACCAGATCCGAGGACTGTTGAAGACTTTCGGCGTAGTCTTGGGCGCAGGCAAAAACCGGGTATTTGAAACAAGCGTCCAGGACGCCGATCCGTTACGCGACGGGATAAAGCCAGTAATCGGGATACTGCTGGATACATGGCGCCATCTGACGACGAAAATCCGTGAGCTTGATCGGAGTATCCAACGTCAGGTCAACCAGGATTCTGTATGCCGCTTGCTTATGACCGTTCCTGGTGTTGGTGTCATCACTGCGGCCAGCTTCAGAACAGCAGTCGATGATCCGTCGCGATTCAAGCACGTCAGTGACATTGGGCCGTTTCTAGGGCTGACACCACGAAAATACCAATCCGGCGAGGTCGACCGTAATGGCACCATATCAAAACAGGGAAATCGACAAACACGATCTATGCTTTACGAGGCGGCTCTGGCGATGCTCAAAAGATATGGAAAAGAAACAAATTTAGCCCAATGGGGCGCAAAACTTGAACGCCGGATGGGATTGCGAAAGGCCGTTGTCGCGTTGGCTCGTAAGTTGGCGACCGTCTTGTTGAGTATGTGGCGTAGCGGCGAACAGTTCCGTTGCGCTTGAGACCCAAGCGCAACGGCATCAATGGCAAAATCTTAAGTTGCGATCGAGTTCGTCGCCTTGGCTGATTCCGGGACTCGCTTTGCGTCATCGCTGAAGCGAAAGCGCGCGAATCACATAGGAACGGCCTGCGACGTCTGGCAGTATGTTGTGGCGCCGCCATGGTGACCACGAAGACGACAACGACCGCTGTTCGCAATTTAGCTCTTCGGCCAACGAAATTCTTGACTTGGAGTCGATCAGACGACAAAAGGGTCTACAGGATTTACCGCGAACTGGAGCTAAACCTGCGGATCAAGCCGCGCCATCGACTGGTGCGTGAGAAACCGCTGCCATTGGCTGTGCCGACGGCGATCAACCAGAGCTGGTCGATGGACTTCATGCATGACCAGCTTGCCGACGGACGCAGCATCCGGCTGTTCAATGTCATCGACGACTACAACCGTGAAGGCCTGGGGATCGAGGTTGATTTCTCGCTGCCGTCCGAGCGGGTAATCCGATCGCTCGACCGGATCATCGAATGGCGCGGCAGACCGAATGCCATCCGATGCGATAACGGCCCCGAATACATCAGCGCGGTAACATTGGCTTGGGCGGCCAAGCACGGGATCCGCATCGATTTTATCCAGCCCGGCCAGCCACAGCAAAATGCTTACGTCGAGCGTTACAACAGGACCGTTCGCTACGATTGGCTTGCCCATCATCTGTTTGAAACCCTCGACGAGATCCAGGAATTTGCCACTAATTGGTTGTGGACCTACAATCACGACCGGCCCAATATGGCCCTCGGAGGCATCACACCCAAACAGAAACTTGCCCTTGCCGCTTAACCTCTACTTTTAGCGCGCTCTAAAAATGGGGGGATTACCCAAGCGGTCGGACTCGATTCGAACAGCATCGCGCAGCAACTGCAGTTTCTGCTCAGCGGCGTGCCGGTGACCACGGTGCGCGAAGACATCCGCACGGTCCAGGTAGTGGCGCGCGCGGCCGGCGCGGCGCGGCTTGATCCGGCCCGTCTCGAAGCGTTCACGCTGGCCGGGGCCAGCGGCCAGCGCATCCAGCTGGCCAGCTTGGCAGCTTCGAGACGCAGATGGAAGAGCCGATCATTCGCCGGCGTGACCGTATGCCGACCATGACGGTGCGTGGCGACATCGTCGAAGGCTTGCAGCCGCCGGACGTTTCGGGCGCCGTGAAGGAACAGCTTCAACCCGTGATCGCGCTGCTGCCGGCCGGCTACCGGATTGTTGAAGCAGGCGCGGTGGAGGAATCGGCCAAGGCGATGGGGGCCATGCTGCCGCAGTTCCCGATCATGGTGGCCGTGATGCTCCTGATCATTATCCTGCAAGTGCGCTCGATCGCCGCATGATTATGGTATTCCTGACCAGCCCGCTTGGACTGATCGGCGTGGTGCCGACCCTGGAAGCGCAACGCGCGTCCAGGAAGCGATACAGCGGGATACTTCGTGGCGGGACGCCAGGCTCGTGCCAGAAAGGACACGCCTGCACGGCGCTGATCGCAGGAAGTGTGCCTCCGTCGTGATCCTGCCCGTGGACAAGCCATGACCACGGTCACACCGACAAGACGCCGAAGATCGATAATGCGGCGTTGAGTGAGCGGTCTCCCTCCTGCACCAGATCGAAGTCGCACGGTGCCAGCAGCCAGTCGCTGACCAGTCCGGCCATGATGCCGTGCAGCAGGCGCGCGGCCAGCCGCGTATCGAGGCCCCTGGGCAACTGGCCCCGTTCGACGGCCCATTCCAGCCGCTGCTGGAGCGAATCCCTGGCTTGCCGGACGGATGCCCGGTGGCGCAGCAGCAGGCTGCCGCCCGGATCGACCAGTTCCTCGCGGTTGGCCGGGCAGGCGTACACGTCGGCCGAACCGCCGGCCACCGCAACGTCGCGCAGCGCCGTGCGGCACGCCTCGCGAATGCTCCCGAGCGGGTCGGCTTCGCAGGGCGTGGCGCACCCCAGGTCGACCAGCTCCGCAGGCAGCGGACTGGCTTCGCACACCGCATCGAACAAGGCTTCCTTGCTGATGAAGTGCCAGTAAACCGCGCCGCGCGTGACACCGGCGTCTTGTGCAACCTCCCCCAGTGTAACGTCCTTCCAGTTACGCTTGGCGAACATCTCGATTGCGGTATTGAGGATGCGGCGCCGGGTCGCCAGCGCCTCTTCTTTCGTCCGTCGCACCATGTCTCGTTCTTGTTTTGAAGGCATACTGCTCGCCCGGCATGCTTGTTGATCGACGCGCAGCTTAACCGCTGGATCAGCCCAGCGCAGGGAGCACGCCCTTCACGAAGCCCGCGATGACGGCACGTATCTTGTCCGGATCGCCGTCCGGCTGTCGGATGGCCTGAATCGCCAGGCCGTTCATGAAGCAGTGCAGCGCCAGCGCTCCTCGCTCGGCTTCGGACGGCGCCATGCCGCAGCCGCCCTGGTCGCGCGGCGTTTCCATCCACCGCTGCAGGCCTGCATGAGTCGCCGCATCAGAGGCGGCCACTGCGCGCGCCAACGCCGCATTACGCGTGGCCTCTGCACCGGTCTCGGCAAACAGAGCAGCATTCATGGCACTCGGATCCGCGCGGCGCCAATTGGCATAGCAATCAAACATGGCCTGCACTATGTCAGTGCTGCTATACAACTTGCAGATCGCCGTCCGGGCGTCCTCGAGCTGGCGCTCGATGATCGCCAGGATGATGTCTTGCTTGCCTGCATAGTAGCGGTAGATTAGGCCGGGGCTCATTTCCGCCTCGGCCGCGATCAGTGCCATGCCAGCAGCATGAAATCCGTGGCCGATGAACGCCTTTTCAGCCGCATCAAGGATGCGGTTCCGTTGCGCCTCGGCACGATCCGTGGTACGCGGCGCCGCCATGCGCGAGCTCTCCATTAATTAATTTCCTCCCATCCTTTCGTTCCACCCACCTCCCAGTACACGATACAGGCTGATCCTGTTGTCCTGCTCTGCTAGCTGGGCGGAGATCATGCCCTGCTGCGCCGCATACAGCGTACGCTGGGCGTCCAGCAGGACGATATAACTGTCGAGGCCACGATCATAACGCTCCTTGGACAGCATATGGGTGCGCTCGGCAGCTTCCAGCAACGCCTGTTGCGCCACGCGCCGGGCCGCCAGCGTGCGGGTCAATGCCAGCGCGTTGGCGACATCGCGGAAGCCCGCCTGGATGGCGCGCTCGTAACGCGCCAGCGCGATGTCGCGGTCGACCTTGGCCACGTCCAGCTGCGCGCTCAGGCGACCGCCAGAAAAGATCGGCAGGTTGACCGACGGCAAGAAGCGCCACATCCGGGTGCCGGACTCGAACAGTCCGCCCAGCTCGTCGCTGGCCGAACCGTAGCTGCCGGTCAGCGTGATCGACGGGAAGAATGCCGCGCGCGCGGCGCCGATGTTGGCGTTGGCCGAGCGCAGCACGAACTCGGCCTGGCGCACGTCGGGGCGGCGCAGCAGCACGCTCGAAGGGAGCTCGGCCGGCAGCGGCGCCAGGCCGGAGACGGCCACGTCGAAGCCGGCCGGCAGCAGGCTGGCCTCGACCGGCGCCCCGGCCAGCAGGGACAGTCCGTTGCGCCCGAGTTCGATCAACCCGGCGAATTGGGCGGCGTCGCTGCGCGCGGTCTCGACCGTGGTCCGCGCTTGCTCCACGTCCAGCGCCGACACCGCGCCGAGTTGCTGGCGCTTGACCATCAGGTCATAGGAGGCCTGCTGCGACTCGAGCGTGGCCAGCGCCACGCGCTGCGATTCGATATCGGCGGCCAGCGTCAGGTACACGTTGGCGATCTCGCCGACCAGCGTGATCTGGACCGCGCGCCGCGCTTCTTCCTGGGCGAAGTACTGCTGCAGGGCCGCCTCGGACAGATTGTGCACGCGCCCGAACAGATCCAGCTCGAACGTCGAGATGCCGATGCCGGCCGTATACACGTCGGGATTCGCGGCGCTGATCGCATCGCTGCCGCCGGTGCGCTGTCCATCCACGCTCAGGCCGACTTGCGGGAAGCGCTCCGAGCGTTGCATGCGGTACTGCGCGCGGGTACGCGCGACGTTCAACGCCGCCTCGCGCAGATCGCGATTGTTTTCGAGCGCGCGCGCGACGATCTGCACCAGCTTCGGATCGGTGAAGAAGTCGCGCCAGCCAATGGCGCTGGCCGGAGTCGCGTCGGCCTCTGCCGGCGCCGGCAGCGCGCCGGGTGGAGCGCTTGGCAGATCCGGCCAGTCGACCGGGATGGCGGGCTGCGCGACCGGAAGCTCGGGCTGCAGCATGCCGCAGCCAGCCAGCGCGGTCGAGAGCGCCAGCGCCAGCAGGGAAAAACGAGGTTTATTCATGATGGCCACCTTGCGCCGCGGTTTGAGGTTGGTTCGTGACTGGGGCCTGGCCCTTACGCTTGCGGTTGAACATGCGCGAGACCACGACATAGAACAGGGGAATGAAGAACACGCCCAGCACGGTGCCGACCACCATGCCGCCCACCACACCGGTGCCGATCGCGCGCTGAGCGCCGGCGCCGGCGCCGGAGGCCAGCGCCAGCGGCAGCACGCCCAGGCCGAAGGCCAGCGAGGTCATGATGATCGGACGCAGGCGGTCGCGCACGGCGAGCAAGGTCGCCTCGACCAGCTCCATGCCCTTCTCCACGTTTTCCTTCGCGAATTCGACGATCAGGATCGCATTTTTACTGGTCAACCCGACGGTCGTCAGCATCGCCACCTGGAAATAGACATCGCGGTTCATGCCGAACAGCGTATTGGCGGCCACCGTGCCCAGAATGCCGAGTGGCGCCACCAGCAGCACCGCGGTCGGCACGCTCCAGCTTTCGTACAGCGCGGCCAGGCACAGGAACACGATCATGAATGACAACGTGTACAGCACCGTAGTCTGGTTGCCAGCCTGGCGTTCCTGGTAGGACAGCGCCGTCCACTCGACCGCGAAGCCGGTCGGCAGTTCCCCGGCCAGTCGCTCGATCTCGGCCATCGCAGCGCCCGAGCTCACGCCCGGCTTGCCTTCGCCCTGGATTTCCATGGCCGGCACGCCGTCGTAGCGTTCAAGGCGTTGGGCGCCGTAGTCCCAGCGCAGGCTGGCGAAGGATGAGAACGGGACCATCTTGCCGTTGTCGGCACGCACGGTCCAGCGCTTGAAGTCCTCCGGCACCATGCGGAACGGCGCATCGGCCTGCACATAGACGCGCTTGACGCGGCCGCGGTCGACGAAGTCGTCGACATACTGACCACCCCAGGCCACCGACAACGTTTCATTGATGCTGGCGATCTGCACGCCAAGCGCGGCCGCCTTCTTCTTGTCGACCAGGATACGCAGCTGCGGCGTGTCTTCCTGTCCGTTCGGACGCACATTGGTCAGCAGCTCGCTCTTGGCGGCCGCGGCCAGCAACTGGTTGCGCGCGGCCAGCAGCGCTTCGTGGCCCTGCTGGGCGTTATCCTGCAGGAAGAACGAGAAGCCGGCGGCGACGCCCAGTTCCGGAACGGCAGGTGGTGCAAACGCAAACGCGATCGAATCCTGTATGCCGCCGAATGCCTGCATCGCGCGGCCGACGACGGCGCCAATGCCGGCTTCCTCGTCCTTGCGCAGGCTCCAATCCTTCAGCCGGATGAAGGCCAGGCCATTGGCCTGCCCGGCGCCCGAGAAGCTGAAGCCCTGGACCGAGAACACCGACTCCACGTTCTCCTTCTCGTTTTCCAGGAAGTGCTGCTCGAGTTTGCGGATCGACTGCATGGTGCGCTCCTGGGTGGCGCCGACCGGGGCCTGAATCTGCGCCAGCAGCACGCCCTGGTCCTCGTCCGGAAGGAACGAGCTTGGCATGCGTACGAACAGCACGCCCATCACGGCCACGAGCAGGCCGAAGATCAGCAGGAAGCGGCCGCCGCGGTGCAGGATGCCCTTCACGCCGCGCTGGTAGCGCGCGCTGCCGGCGTCGAACTTGCGGTTGAACCAGCCGAAGAAGCCTTTCTTCGGACCGTGGTGTCCCTTTTCGACCGGTTTGAGCATGGTGGCGCACAGCGCCGGGGTCAGCACGATCGCGACCAGCACCGACAGCGCCATGGCCGATACGATGGTGGCCGTGAACTGGCGATAGATGATGCCGGTGGAACCGGTCATGAAGGCCATCGGGACGAACACCGCCGACAGCACCATGCCGATGCCGACCAGGGCGCTGGTGATCTGGTCCATCGACTTCTGCGCCGCTTCCTTCGGGCTCAGACCTTCCTCGGACATGATGCGCTCGACGTTCTCGACCACCACGATGGCGTCGTCGACCAGCAGACCAATCGCCAGCACCATCGCGAACATGGTCAGCATGTTGACCGAGAAGCCCATTACCGACAGCATACCGAAGGTGCCGAGCAGCACCACCGGTACTGCGATGGTCGGGATCAAGGTGGCGCGGAAGTTCTGCAGGAACAGGTACATCACCAGGAACACCAGTACGATGGCCTCGATCAGGGTCTTGACCACGCCCTTGATCGACACCTTCACGAACGGCGTCGTGTCGAACGCGATCACCGTCTTCAGGCCCGGCGGGAAGAACGGCGACAGGCGATCCATCTCGGCCTGCACGCCCGCGGCGGTATCGAGCGCGTTGGCGCCGGTGGCCAGCGAGATCGCGACGCCGGTGGCCGGCTTGCCGTTCAGGTGGGTCATGTAATCGTAGTTCTCGGCGCCCAGTTCGACGCGCGCGATGTCGCCCAGGGTCAGCAGCGAGCCGTCCGGGTTGCTACGGATAATGATTTCGCGGAACTGTTCCGGCGTCTGCAACCGGTCCTGAGCCTGGATGGTGGCATTGAGCTGCTGGAACTGCACCGATGGCGCGCCGCCCAGCTGGCCGACCGCGACCTGGGCGTTCTGCGCCGTGATCGCGGCGGTCACGTCCGAGGTGGCCAGGCCGTAGGTTTCGAGCTTGTTTGGGTCGAGCCAGATGCGCATCGCGTACTTGGCGCCCCAGACCTGCAGGTTGCCCACGCCGGGGACGCGGCTCAGCGGATCGACCAGGGTCGCCGACACGTAGTCGGCGATGTCGTCCTTGCTCATGCTGCCGTCTTCCGATACGAAGGCCATTACCTGCAAGAAGCCCGATGCCGTCTTGGCGACGTTGATGCCCTGGCGCTGCACTTCCTGCGGCAGCAGCGGCATGGCCAGCTGCAGCTTGTTCTGCACCTGCACCTGGGCGGTGTCGGGATCGGTCTCGTTGGAGAACGTCAGCGTCAGCTGCGCCTGGCCATTCGCGGCGCTATTGGCGGACATGTACAGCAGCCCGTCCAGCCCCTTCATGTTCTGTTCGATGATCTGGGTGACTGAGTCTTCGACCACCTTGGCCGAGGCGCCCGGGTAAGTTGCGCGGATCTCGATCGCCGGCGGCGCGATGGTCGGGTACATCGACACCGGCAGGTTGGCCATGGCGATGCCGCCAGCGAGCATGATGATGATTGCAATAACCCATGCGAAGATGGGTCGATCGATGAAATAACGTGCCATGTGCTGGTTCTCCGCTTACGACTTGGCCGGCTGCTGGCCGGCCTGGGCCGTGGCAGGCGCGGCCGGCTTCGCCGGGTTGGAACCGAACTCGCTCGGCTGCACCGGCGCACCCGGCCCGACTTTCTGCAGGCCCTCGACGATCACGCGGTCGCCCGCGGCCAGGCCGGCGTCGACCAGCCAGTTGTTGCCGATGGTGCGGTTCACCTGCACCTTGCGCAGTTCGACCTTGTTGTCGCGGGTGACTACCATGGCCGTCGTATCGCCCTTCGGGTCGCGCGCCACACCCTGTTGCGGCACCAGCACCGCCGCATTGCGCACGCCGCTGCCGACCATCGCGCGCACGTACATCCCGGGCAGCAGCACGCCGTCCGGGTTCGGCACCGTCACCCGCAGCGTGTAGCTGCCGGTGGTCGGGTCGACCGTGATGTCGGTAAAGGCCAGCTTGCCCGGCTGTGCCAAGGTCGAGCCGTCTTCCAGAACGATCTGCACCGGCAGGTCGTCGGACCGGCGCAGCGTGCCGGCCGAGGCCGACTTGCGTAGCTCCAGCAGCTCCGCGCTGGACTGGGTAACGTCCACGTACATTGGATCGAGGCGTTGCACCAAAGCGAGCGGATCGGTTTGGGCGGCGGTTACCAGCGCGCCCTGGGTCACGCTCGACTTGCCGATATTGCCGCTGATCGGCGACACGATGCGGGCATAGCCGAGCAGCACCTGGCTGCGCTTGAGCATCGCGGTGGCGGCTTCGACATCGGCGCGCGCCTGCGCCAGATTGGACTGGGTAGTCTCATCGTCCTGGCGGCTGACTGCGTCGATCTGGCTCAGCTCAGTGGAGCGGCGCGCGGTCAGTTCGGCCTGGCGCAGCGCCGACTGCGCGCGCACCAGCGCCGCCTTGGCGTTGGCGGCGTCGGCTTCGTACTCGAGGTCGGCCAGCTGGTACAGCGGCTGACCTGCCTTGACCTGCCAACCCTCCTCGAACAGGCGTTTCTGCACGATGCCGCTGACCTGGGGACGCACCTCGGCGATCAGGGACGGCGTGGCGCGCCCTGCCAGCTCTCGCCTGAGCGTGACATCCTGCGCCTTGAGGGTGACCACCGTGACCGCCTGCGGCGGTGGCGCCTGGTTGGCCGCCTGTTTGTCGTCCGAGTTGCAGCCGGACAGGAAGGCCGTGCCGACAAGGATGGCCAGGATGCCGCCCCTGGAGGCGGAATGCAAAGATGACATGAAATCCTCTGGAATACGTTAGGAAGAATGCGGCAATCTATAATGACGGAGCACTTACTCATTTAAATAATAAACGATCGCTCTCTTTCTCGCAAGCACCTTCCTCGGCGAAGACGCCGTGTGCGGTTTGCGTGGTCGCAGAGTTGCCTCATATAATGAGAATCGTTCTCCATACTCTGGCGCTCACGCCCAAGCTGAATTCATGTCACGTCCCCGTAGCGAAGAAAAGCGCCTCGCCCTCCTGACCGCTGCGGCCGAAACGGTGTCCACCAATGGCCTGGGCGCACCGACCTCGCTCATGGCGCGCAAGGCCGGTGTGGCGGAAGGAACGCTGTTTCGCTACTTCCCCACCAAGGACGACCTTCTTAACGCGGTGTATATCCATCTCACCCAGCAGGCCTACTCTGCGATCTGCGACCGGTTCCCCGCCGGCGCACCGCTCGAAACGCGCTTGCGCGCGGTGTGGAACAGCTATATTGACTGGGGCCTGGAAAACAGCGCCGCCAACGAAGCCATGACGCAACTCGCAGTCTCGACTGTGTTGACCGAATCGGCCCGGGCCGAGGCAGATGCCATGTTTTCCGGCCTCGTGCCGGGGCTGTCGGAAGCCGCCTTGTTCAGGGAACAGCCGCACACGTTCGCGGACGCCGTGTTCGGTTCCCTGGCCAAGATCACGATGGACTTCGCAGCGCGCGAACCGGACCGGATCGAGGCGTACAAGGCGAGCGGATTCGCGATCATCGCGAAGCTGTACGGCCACGCGTAACGCCTGCTCGCCGCGATTCGGTATGCGCGCCTGCGCGACGCGGCATCGGCCTGGATCGGTGCATCACAGACCCATGACTGCCCGTAACGGCCATGTTTGCCGGTGCTACTCGAAAAAGATGCGCCAGTACGTCTCGAAGCCGGCCTGCCTGTAGGCCGCTGCATGGAGGGGATCGCCAAGCATCAAGCCGACGGTATCCTCCACCAGTCGGCAGAAAATGGCTTCGCCGAACTCCGGCGGCTGGTCGGCAAAGATATCGCACTCTGCTGCCGCCTCGAGAATAGTAATGTCCGGAAACACCATCATTTCGGAGCGGCGGGTTTGTTCCGTCAGCAGGTCGCTGACCATCAATCGATGGCGGGCCCGCTGGCAGTCCGGATGAGCAACTGCCCAGGCAATGTAGGCATCCCATAGCGCGCGCACGCGTGCATGCAGGGAGTCGCCAGGAACCAGCCGATCGCGCAACATGCCGCATACCCGGTAATGGATCCGCAGGTATATGGCGTTGAACAAGTCTTCCCGGGTTGGATAGTCACGCCGCAACGCGGCCTGGTCGATCCCGGCCGCCGCAGCGATATCGGTTTCCGAGATCACCGTTCCATGCTGAGACAAGAGCTGGATCGCCATCGTGAACAGCCGCGCCTCCCGCCCTTGGCAAGGCATGTTTTCAGCATTAATCATAGGGACTCACTCGTTATACAGTGCGAATGGGATCTGTACGTTTTCTTGGAAACGGCAGCGGGCCGCGCCGCCTGCACCACGGCGCCCAGGCGCCACCGGACAGCACGCCGGCGCCGTCTACGCCTTCGTAGTCCTGATGGACGCGCCCTGGCCCGGATTCCATCCGATTCCGAGATTGCCGCGAAGCGTCATTGCCTGCTCATTTCCCAGGAAGAGTCCGCGTTCGCGCAGCAGTGGCACGACATGGTCGACAAAGGCGTCGATGTCAGTATGGAAGTCGTCAAAACACATCATGAATCCATCCGCCGCTTCGGCCTCGAACCATGCCTGCAGAAAACCGGCAGCCTGCTCGGCAGTACCAACCAGCGCGGGATATGGATCGAGCACCGCATGAGCAAGGATGTCCCGCGGCGTGTGTCCCGCCTTGGCCAGCTCGACGGCGCGAAGCGACCGGGCATCGTTCGGACGTGGCTGAAGTGCGTCAACAAGCGCCGAGTCCAGTGGCTCATCTGGCCGCTCGAACGGCTGTCGCAAGCCGAGAACGGCGCCCAGCCGCGCCAGCGGACCCCTGATGTCGATCCGGTCGTCCAGGGCGCGCCGTTTGTCCAGGGCTGCGCGTCGGGTGTGTCCGACCGTGACCCCGGCAAATACGACGAATTTGATGTCGTCCGGCCCCCGCCCCGCCTGGCGCGCAGCCTCGCGCACTGCAAGGCGCTGGGCGCGGCCTTCTTCGACACTCATCGGCATCGCGATGACCACATCCGCGTACATGCCTGCGGCCTGCAGGCCGTATCCGCTGCTGAGCGGCATGACGACGACCGGCTGCCCCTGCTCCGACGGCGGGACCGGAAGCGGACCGCGCGCCCCGACATGCCTGCCCTGGAGGTCGACTGGCCGGATATGGGCCGGGTCGGCGTACATGCCGGCCTGGTCGGGCTGGCCAGCCCCACGCTCCCAGCTTCCCCACAAGGCGTGGACCACCTGCATCGCTTCATGCAGGCGTTCGTACTTCTTCTCCCGCGGCGGCAGTTGCCGGCCGAAGTTGGCGAAGGCGTCGGGTTCGTAGCTCGGCACGGCATTCCATCCGGCCCGCCCATGGCTGATGACATCGAGCACCTTCAGCTGGCGCGCCAACAGATACGGCTCGGTGAACGAAGTCGACGCCGTCCCGACCAGCCCGATCCGCCTGGTGCCATGCACCAGTGCCGCCAGGGTAACGATGGGGTCCATATTGAATGTGGGAGCCGACGTGGCCAGGTCGTCGTGCAGAAACAGACGATCAGGCAGGAATATGAACTGAAGGCCGCCGCGCTCTGCCGCGCGTGCCTGCTGCAAGGTAGCGTCGATGTTCGTGTACGAAGATGGGTCGACATGCGGCATGCGCCAGGCACCGTGATGGGCGCCGAAGTTATTCCCCAGGACGGTGCCGAAAATAATGTGGTCAGTTCTCATGAATGTTTCTCTCGATAGGTATGCGTGTCAGGTGAATCACCGTCGAGTGCAGCGCGCGGTGGCGCGGAAATCCATTGAGGGGTATTACCCCTCATGCCCGAGACGCGGATCGCGACCGTATTGCGCAGGCGCGCCAAGGTGATCCCGCAGTGTGCTGCCCGCGTAGTCGCGGTGGAACAGGCCCCGATCCTGCAGGATCGGCACCACCTCGTCGACAATCGGCGGCAAACCATCCTCGAAAACGTCGACGTTGAGCCAGAAGCCATCTGCGGCGCCGGCCTCGAACCATTCCTGCATATGGTTGGCAAGTTCGACCGGCGGACCGGAAACTGTCGGGTGGTAGTCGACGACACCATGGGCCAGCACGTCGCGCAGCGTCCAGCCTTCCTGCGCGATCTTGAGCGCGTGGCGCGACCGGGGATCGTAGGGCGATGGGCGGGCGGCCGCGAGCTGCGCCGGCGATAATGGCGAGTCCAGCGGAGCCGATGTTAGGGACAGACCCAGCATCTGTCCAAGATAGCCTGCGCGCTGCCCGAGCGCTTCGCCATTGATCGCGATGCGGCGATCCAGTGCCGCACGCCGGTCAGGAGCGATCGTCGTCATGACGCCCGCAAGGAACTTGATCTCGTCCGGATCGCGACCGGCGCGCTCTGCTGCCGCGCGCAGCGCCAGGCGCTGTGCACGCGCATCGTCGATCGTAAACACCGCACCGATCACGCCGCTGGCATAGCGCCCGGCAACCTCCTCGCCCTGGCTGCCGCCGCCGGCCTGGAAGATCACCGGCTGTCCCTGCGCCGACGGCGGAAGGACCAGCGGGCCTGCCGAGGCGACATGCCGGCCGCGCAGATTGACCGGACGCGCCTTGGCAGGATCGGCGAAACGTCCGGATTTTTGGTCGTGAAGCCAGGCATCCTGTTCCCAACTGCCCCATAACGACTGCACGATCTGCACCACCTCATGCAGCCGCTCGTACTTTTCGTTTCGCGGGGGCAGGTCGCGTCCATAATTGGCGGCAATTACCGGGTCGCTCGTGGGCACCGCGTTCCAGCCGACACGACCGTGACTCATCAGGTCCAGCGCCTTGAACTGACGCGCCAGGTTGAATGGCTCGTTGAACGTCGTCGAGCCCGTTGCCACCAGCCCGATCCGCGTCGTCGCACGCGCGACTGCAGCCAAGGTCATCATCGGCTCCATGATGACCTGCTGCGGGTCGGTCGCAATATCGCCCTTCATTGACTGGAAGTCCGGCATGAACAGAAATTGGAACTTGCCGCGTTCGGCCATCTGGGCATAGCGCACCAAGGTGTCGAAATCGGTCCACGCTTTTGGATCGACACCGGGCCAACGCCAGGCGCCGGCCTGGGAACCATAACCGTTGCCAAACCCCATTCCAATTAGCATTTGTTTTGTAGTCATGTCACTGCCCTAAAGGTCTCTGATTCGGAAAGCACAACAGTGGTGCGTAAAATTTTCAATAGCGAAGTGCCGTGAACAGCCGCTAGCTTGTCGTCCGCGACAGTGCCGCTAGTGTCGAGAGTGCGCTGCCGAATTGACTGTTGACTAAGGTTGAACAATCAGCAACGCAGCCAACCACCCAACAATATGAATGATCGATCACTCATTATACAAGCAAGTTTTGAGGGATGTTGTGCGAGCCAAAGTTGTGGCTGACGGTCGGGAGCGGTTCCGGGGCGCAGTTTTGTGCATGGCGATGGCCGGGCGTTAATCCGAAAGGATGGGTCGACTTTGATACCCTGATTCGTCACGCCCAGATGGCCGAGCGCGGCAAATTCCATCTTTTGTTCATGCCCGATTTCCAGTCCATGAGGGGCGATACCGCCACCGACCCGCAGCAGGTACTGATGGAGCCGATGATGACGCTGGCCTCAGTCGCGCGTGGTACTTAGCGGATAGGACTGGTGGCGACCGGTTCGACAACCTTCAATGAACCGTTCAACCTCGCCCGCCAGTTCAAGGCGCTTGATTTGATGAGTCATGGGCGTGCCGGGTCTAATACGGTACAACGAGTGACCCGGTGATCGCCACGAATTGTGGTCGTGAACTGCCAGCACGCGCCGAAAGGTACGAACGGTTGCATGAGGTGGTTCAGATCGTCCAGGCCTTGTGGGGTACCCTGGGGGCAAGATGCCTGGCTTCATGACCATAAGTCCGGGCGCTTCGCGGATGTCACCAAAGTGCAGCCGATCAATCTGAACGGCAAGCATGTTGGTTCAGCAGGTCCGCTGGTGCTGCCACCGTCCGAACAGAGACAGCCAGTGATTTCAGGCGGGCGAAGGCGCACAGGGCGAGGCGGTCGCGGGCCGCTACGCCAGTGGCGTGATGGGTGTGGTATTTTCGATAGAGGACGCGTGTGCGCAATGCATGGCGTTACGGGCAGCGGCAGAACGCGCTGGCCGCGACCCGGATGAGGTCAAATTCTTTGCCGGCATCATGACGACCATTGCCCCCACCCGGCGAGAAGCATTGGATCGCCGCATCGCCATGAACGGCGACGCTCTCGCGGAGTGCGCTGGCTACCTCGGCCAGATGCTGGGACTATCCCTGGTATCCGCACCGCTCGACGCGCCGATTCCTCCCGGACAACTCGCGGCAGCCCGCCCATCGCCGCACGATCCTCGATCCAAGCATGCGTTAGCAAGGCCCGCCAGTCATCATCATGCCCGTCACCAGCGGGTATGGCCTGCAAGCGGCAGGCACGTAAGCGGACGTGGTCATCGGCATGCCGATGACCATCGAGGATGGTCGCGCCCAGCGCGAGACGGTTCGGCGCGCTGCGATGCAGGCAGGCCGCGACCCGACGACAAGGCGCTGGCGGCCGAGCAGGAGCGCAACCGCGTAGCGCGCGACCTGCACGACTCGGTCAAGCAGCGCGCCTTCGCCCTCAACCTGCACCTGTCGATTGCCAGGGAAGTGATGGCGCCGCAAGAACCAGGCGCAGCCCAGGTCGAGGCCGCCCTTGCGCTCACGGGTCAGCTCCAGCAAGACCTGTCGAACATCATGCGCCAGCTTGCTGCGCCCACGATCGCGGAAACGGGCTTTCGCCGTGCGCTGGCCGACAGCGTGGGCGCGATGCTGGCCAGCGGCGACATCGCCTGCTCGATCGACCTTAGCGAAGACGACGAGCGCCTGTTCGCATCGATGCCCGAGCTTGCGCACCAGCTATCCCTGATCACGATCGAAGCGGTCGCGAATGCGCTGAAACATGCACGCTGCACCCGTTGCACGATCAGCGGCGAGCGCAGCGGCAATACCTATACCTGGCATATCATCGACAACGGCGTGGGATCGCGCCGGGATAGTCGGGTGCTGAGGTGAAAGGTGCTACGGAAGAAATCATGAAGGCCAGCCGATATCGAATGAATCACAGACTATAGCCAGGTTTCGCGCGCTGGGAATCGGTCGAAGGGCGGGTTCGCGACCAGCCTATGGCCCGATGTCCCGCTGGCGCTGACGCTGACGCTGACAGGATGTCTGAATCGCCACTAGTCTAGTAGAGAATTGTGAGCCTCAGAATCCTGTCTTGACTGAGAATTCCAAACGCAAATCGCCGGCGAACGCCGGCGATAGTTTTAGCTCTGATCTTAGTCAATCCCCGATTCGGGACATGAGATATGCTGGAGGCGAGGACGGGAGTCGAACCCGTCTACACGGCTTTGCAGGCCGCTGCATAACCGCTTTGCTACCTCGCCAGAGGATATAGTGCGCTTGAGCGATGCGAACGGTTATGAAGCGCATCAACAA
>Ga0265780_10005128_pt1 | contig 16683 bp, 13 predicted proteins | sample P1T30metagenome_FD_192432 | JGI IMG/M metagenome (GOLD analysis project Ga0265780, IMG submission 192432) | Plant litter microbial communities from East Loma Ridge, Irvine, California - P1 T30 | ecosystem: Environmental > Terrestrial > Plant litter > Unclassified | place: USA: California... | reverse complement strand
GCAAGGCGAGCAGCTCGTGCAGCCCAGCCGCGGGCCGCAGGGCGTCGAGCACTTTGAGCCGCTGGGGCTGGTTCAATGCGGGGAGTGCTGCGAACCACTTCGTGAAGCGCGGCGCTTTCATGGTCGTCCCATATCGTTGGCGATACGGGTTCGACCGGGATTGCGCTCGACAGTTCAATGCTGATCCATCGTTAACGGTAACAGCGCCTTGTTCATGGGCGCTGCCTGTGATATTGCTTAGGCAATATTTATGTGTCAGCATGCGTGATCCTTTTTTCGGAACACTTTCCATGCGTCAGCTCACTCGTATCGCCCTGGGCATCTCGCTCGCCGGCGCCGCCGCCTTCGCCTCGGCCCAAGCCCCACAAGCCGACCAGCCGGCCACGTCCTTCCCCTACACGCCCGGCCTCGACGTGCGCTCGATGGACAAGGGCGCCGATCCCTGCGTCGACTTCTACCAGTACGCCTGCGGCGGCTGGCTGAAGAACAACCCGGTCCCGGGCGACCAGGCGCGCTGGTCGGTGTACAGCAAGCTGGCGCAGGACAACCAGCGCTACCTGTGGGGCATCCTCGACGGCCTGGCGAAGCAGAAGGGCGGCCGCAGCGCCACCCAGCAAAAGATCGGCGACTACTTCGGCGCCTGCATGGACGAGTCCGCCATCGCGAAACGCGGCGCGGCACCGCTCACGCCGTGGCTGGCGCGCATCGATGCGATGCAATCGATGCGCGAACTGCCGCAGGTGCTGGCCGCGCTGCAACTCGGCTTGTCGAGCGACGACTTCTTCTTCGGCTTCAGCTCGAACCAGGATTTCGGCGACTCGACCCGCGTGATCGCCTTTGCCAGCGCCGGCGGCCTGGGCCTGCCGGACCGCGACTACTACCTGAAAACCGACGCCCACTCGAAGACCCTGCGCGAGAAATACCAGGCCCACGTGGCCACCATGTTCGGCCTGGCAGGCGAAGCGCCGGACGCGGCAAAACGCGCCGCCGCCACCGTGATGCGCATCGAAACCGCGCTCGCCAAGGCTTCGCTGACCCGCGTCGAGCAGCGCGATCCCTACAACCTGTTCCATAAAAGCACCCTGAAGCAATTGCAGGCGATGACGCCCGGCTTCGACTGGAAAGCCTACCTGGCGGCCGTCGGCACGCCTGAGGTAGCAAATTTCAATGTCACCGAGCCAAAGTTCTTCAAGGAATTCTCCACGCAGGTGAACGCCAGGGACCTGGACGCCGTGAAAACCTACCTGCGCTGGCACGTGCTGAAAGCCATGGCGCCGGCCCTGTCGCCGCAGTTCGACCAGCCGCACTTCGCCTTCTTCATGCAAGCCCTGCGCGGCGTGGAAAAGCAGCAGCCGCGCTGGAAGCGTTGCGTGCAACTGGTCGACCACCAGCTGGGCGAAGCGCTGGGCCAGGAATTCGTGGGCCGTGCGTTTTCACCGGCGCTGAAGGCCAAGTCGCTGCACATGACGCGCCAGGTCGAAGAAGCGATGGCGAAGGACATCGACTCGCTGGAATGGATGAGCACGGAAACCAAGCGGCGCGCCCGTGAAAAGCTCGACACCATCGTCAACAAGATCGGCTACCCCGACACCTGGCGCGATTACTCGGCCTTCGAGGTGAATGCGGATGACTTCGCCGGCAACGTGGTGCGCGGCACGACCTTCGAGAACCGCCGCCAGCTGGCCAAGATCGGCAAGCCGCTCGACCGCGCCGAATGGCTGATGACGCCGCCAACGGTGAACGCCTACTTCAACCCGCAGATGAACGACATCAACTTCCCGGCCGGCGTGCTGCAACCGCCGCTGTTCGACCCGAAGATGGATGACGCGCCAAACTACGGCAACACCGGCGGCACCATCGGCCACGAACTGACCCATGCTTTTGACGACGAAGGCCGCCAGTTCGATGCCAAAGGGAACCTGAAGGATTGGTGGACCAGGAAGGATGGCAAGGCCTTCGAGGAACGCGCCCAGTGCATCGTCGACCAGTACGCGCAATACACGGTGGTCGACGACATCAAGATCAACAGCAAGCTGACCCTGGGCGAAGACGTGGCCGACCTCGGCGGGCTGATCCTGGGCTGGATGGCCTGGAAGACGCAGATGGCCAGCATGCCGCAGCAAGCCCAGCCTGCTCAGATCGCGAATGAGGGCCTGTCGCCCGAGCAGCGTTTCTTCGTCGGCTATGCACAATGGGCCTGTGAAAACGACCGCCCGGAAAATGCGCGCGTGTCGGCCGCGACCGATCCTCACTCGCCGGGCAGGTACCGGGTGAATGGCGTCGTGATCAACATGCCGGCGTTTGAAAAGGCGTTCAATTGCAAGCCGGGCCAGCCGATGGCGGCGGTGAAGCGTTGCCGGGTGTGGTGATCAGAAAAGGCAATAGTTCGATCCGGCGCGCAGCCTTGGTCAGCCCGATTCCGGCCCGCGGCCTTGAGCATCTCGATCAATGCCGGGGAGAGAAACAGCGGCGCGCATAAAAAACGCCACCGTTCAGGTGGCGTTTTTCATTCAATCCAACAATATCAATGCTGGTTGATCTTGCCGCGCCAGGCCCCGGTTTCCGAGCCGCGCTTCTCCAGCAGTTCCTTTAAATTCGACAAATTGCTGCGCGCTTCCATGCGCACCGCGCCGAGTGCGTCGCCGATCTGTTCGAGCACGCCTTCCGGCTGGTAATCCATTTGCAGCGTGATGCGGGTCACGTTGTCGGAAATCTTGTGGAAGGTAACCACGCCGCCGTTGCGCACGCCGCCGATGCTGCGCCAGGCGATGCGCTTGTCCGGGATCTGCTCGGTGATTTCGGCATCCCATTCCTTGTCTTCGCCGGCGACATTCGCTTTCCAGTGCAGACGCTTGTCGTCGAGCTGGCGGATTTCCTTGACGCTCTTCATGAACTGCGGGAAGTCCTCGAACTGGGTGAACTGGTTATAGGCAACGTTGTCCGGCACGTTCACCTCAATCGCTTCGATGATGGCCGAGCCGCCATTCGCATCCTGTTTCCCCTTGATTTTTTTCGACAGCAACATCCCGCCGACGGCCAGCGCGGCAACAGTAACAACTCGATTCAGCATGTGATCCTCCTTGTGCTTGGGTCATGGTGGGTTCACGCGACCTGCTCGCGTATTGCAAGCAAGTTAAGCCAAATCCGGAACAAGGGGCGCGCGGCTGGGCCGCATGCTGATACGGCTGAGCTGTTGGAAGCTGTTGATTTTCCTGAGGAAAATAAAAAACGGCAGCCTTGGCTGCCGTTCGCGGGAGTGTACCTGGCTCAGGCCGGCTTGCGGCGCCGTGCGGCGGCCAGCCCGGCCACGCCCAGGCCCAGCAGGCCCAGCGTTGCAGGCTCCGGTACCTCGGCATAGGTCACGGTCAGGTAGGCGCTGTTGCCGCTGAAAACAGGCGCGTAGTCGTTCCAGCCTTCGCCGTCCAGCACCACGGTCACGCGGCCATCGATGACGACCGGCTTGCCCAGCTTCCAGGTCTGGTAACTGTTCACGGTCGCCTTCGAGGCGGCGTTGGTGGTCAGTACAGGGCCGATCTCGCTGTAGGCGGTAATGGTCGATGCCTTCCAGGTATTGTCGAGGCCAAACGCGGCGCCGATGTTGCCATCGCCATTGGTAAAATTGTGGAAGGCCGAGAAATCGACGGAGCTGATCTTCTTGCCCTGCAGGCTGCCGAGGTCGAAGCCGAACAGCGAGATGTAGCTGCCCATGATGTTGGTGCCGACCCAGCGGTACCCGACATTCCAGGCGTTGCTGACGCCGTCGCCGACCGAGGCGTCCTGATCCGCGTGGATGGTAATGACGGCCGCCTGGGCGGCGTTCAGCGACAACAGAGCAAGCGCTGCGCCTGCGAGAAAGGATTTGATCTGCATTTCAGGAGTCCGGCTCGAATAGTTATCGGCATCAGGCAAGCAATAACGGTGCCACAAGTAAATTAACCAATGCGTTCAATGGCTTAGGTACCGCCGGTTACGGCCATCCGCCCAGAATGTAAAATTTATCGACAGTGGCATGTTGACAAGTCGGGTCGTGCAAATCAGCGCGACTGGATGGGCATACAGTACATCCCGACGGTATAATGGCCGCATGCAGAACCTCCTTCACAACCTCAATCCCGAACAACTCGCGGCCGTGACCCTGCCTTCGCAGAGCGCGCTGATCCTGGCGGGGGCCGGTTCGGGCAAGACCCGCGTGCTGACCACGCGCATCGCCTGGCTGATCCAGACCGGGCAGGTGTCACCGGCCGGCATCATCGCGGTCACGTTCACGAACAAGGCGGCGAAGGAGATGCTGACGCGTCTGTCGACCATGTTGCCGATCAATACGCGCGGCATGTGGATCGGCACCTTCCACGGGCTGTGCAACCGCTTGCTGCGCACCCACCACAAGGACGCGGCGCTGCCGCAATCGTTCCAGATCCTGGACTCGCAAGACCAGCTGTCGCTGATCAAGCGCATGCTCAAGGCGCACAACGTCGACGACGAAAAGTATCCGGCCAAGGCGCTGATGTACTTCATCAACAACGCCAAGGACCAGGGCCTGCGCGCCGGCCAGCTCGAGCCGAACGATCCCATCGAGCGGCGCATGATCGAGCTCTACGAACTCTACGACCAGCAATGCCACAAGGAGGGCGTGGTCGATTTCGCCGAGCTGCTGCTGCGCGCGTATGAACTGCTGTCGCGCAACGGGCCGCTACGCCACCACTACCAGATGCGTTTCCGCCACATCCTGGTCGACGAGTTCCAGGATACCAATGACCTGCAGTACAACCTGCTGAAGCTCCTGGCCGGCCATTCCGAAGAAGGCGGCGGCGCCATCTTTGCCGTCGGCGACGACGACCAGAGCATCTACGCTTTCCGCGGCGCGAATGTCGGCAACATGCAGGCCTTCGAGCGCGACTTCCGCGTCCAGAACCTCATCAAGCTGGAGCAGAACTACCGCTCCTACGGCCACATCCTCGACAGCGCCAACTTCCTGATTGCGAATAACACCAAGCGTTTGGGCAAGAACCTGCGCACGGACGCAGGGCAGGGCGAGCAGGTGCGCATCTACGAAGCCTCGTCCGACCTGGAAGAAGCGCAGTGGATCATCGAGGAAACCAAGAGCCTGGTGGCCGACGGCTTGCCGCGCAAGGAAGTGGCGATTCTCTACCGCTCGAATGCCCAGAGCCGCGTGATCGAGCACGCGCTGTTCGCGGCCGGCTTGCCCTACACCGTGTATGGCGGCCTGCGCTACTTCCAGCGTGCCGAGGTCAAGCATGCAATTGCTTACCTGCAGCTGATGGACAATCCGCACAACGATTCGGCTTTCTTGCGCGTGGTGAATTTCCCTACGCGCGGCATCGGCGCCCGCTCGATCGAGCAATTGCAAATGGCGGCCGACAGCTATGGTATTTCGCTGTACGCGGCCGTGCCCTACATGACCGGCAAGGCCGGCACCGTGCTGGGCGGCTTCGTCAAGCTGGTCGAAGGTGCGCGTTTTGAAACCCAGCAATTGCCGCTGCCGGAAATGGTGGGCGTGGTGCTGGAGCGCAGCGGCCTGATCGATTTCTACAAGAAAGAAAAAGAAGGCGCCGACCGCATCGAGAACTTGGAACAAATGGTCAACGCCGCCACCCAGTTCGTGCAGGAAGAAGGGTTCGGCGTGGCCGCGCCGGCCCACCTCGGCCCGCAGGCGCTGCCGCAGGCCGGCGAGGCGATCGTCAACCAGGACGGCATCGAACTCCTCGATGCCGAAGCGCCATTGCCAACCGTGATGTCGCCGCTGTCGGCCTTCCTCACCCACGCTTCGCTGGAAGCCGGTGACGCCCAGGCCCAGGCTGGCCAGGATGCCCTGCAACTCATGACCGTGCACTCGGCCAAGGGTCTGGAATTCGACGCCGTGTTCATCACCGGCCTGGAAGAGGGCTTGTTCCCGCACGAAAGCAGCTCGCGCGAAATGGATGGCGTCGATGAAGAGCGGCGCCTGATGTACGTGGCGATCACGCGCGCGCGCAAGCGCTTGTACATGAGCTTTACCCAGCAGCGCATGCTGCACGGCCAGACCCGCTTCAACATGAAGTCGCGCTTCTTCGACGAGTTGCCCGAAGAATCGCTGAAATGGCTGTCGCCGCGTGTCCAGAGTCACTGGTTTGCCAACAAGAAGGCGGCCACGGCCTGGGATGACGCTGCTTTCCGCAACGGCAGCGACAACAAGATCGCCCAGCAAATCACGCAAAAATCCAGCGGCGGCGCGGGCTGGCGCATCGGCGAAACCGTGGCGCACGCCAAGTTCGGCGAGGGCGTGATCGTGAATATCGAAGGTGGGGCGGGTGCGGCGCGGGCGCAAATCAACTTCGGGCCAGCCGGCGTCAAGGTGCTGGATTTGTCGGTGGCCAAGCTGGAGCGCGTCACGCGCTGATGCAAGTCAAGGGCGCTTGATGCTTGCCCGGCTTTCGTAAGCCGGGCGCATGTTGCTGCTTGGTGTCGAAACTTACTGCTGCGAGCTTATTTGCTCAGGTCAACCGGCTTGGCGCCGTCCACGACCGGCTTGCCGAAGATGTGGCGGTAGCCGACGTACAGCGCGCACTGCAGCAAGAGCATGAACAGGAAAGCCGTCCAGATCATCGCCACCAGGCCGGCCCTGCCATTGCCCAGGATGAGCAAGAGCACGATCCATATACCGAACAGGATGCCGAACCAGGACATCAGCAGGACGATGAACACGCGCGCATTTTTCAGCACCGCGAAGAAACTGTAGAACGCCGCCTTGCCCGGCCCCATGTGCTGCCAGTAGGTCAAGGGCGCCGCGAACGACAGGGAAATCAGCACGCAGGCATTGACCGTGAACAGGACCAGCATCGCCAGGCTGCTGCCGATCGACATCGGCACGCGCGGTACCGCTTTCGGGTCGGCATCGGGCGCCATCTGCGGCAGGGCCGCCGGATCGACGGCCAGGTGCAGCAGCAGGGTGAGGACGATCGACACAGCCAGGTAGATCAGGCCCACTTTGCACAAGCGCACCAGCGCCGGCTGGCGGAAACCCGTCATCAGCACGGCGGGGGTGACGCGCTCGCGGTTGTCGATCATCAGGCAAGCTTGCATGTAGCCGATCGTGAGCGACGGAATCAACACCGCCAGCAGCATGCCGACAATCGGCACCAGGCCGAGCACGGCCATGATCAGGATGTTGGCGAACAGCAGGGTCGTCAGGGCGGCGGGCTGCTTGCGGAACAGGCCAACGCCTTCCTTTAGCCAGAGCCAGCCGGTATGTGCAGGTATCTTGGTCATTGTTCAGGCTGCCAATCCCGGGACCGGGTTGGCAATACGGTCGCGCAGGATGCGCTCGAAATGGGTGGGGTCGTGCGGCGTCAGCAGCTCGGCAGCGCGCGGCACGTGCAGGTCGTACAGGCGCGACAGCCAGAAGCGCAGCGCGGCGGCGCGCAGCAAGACAGGCCAGGCGCCGATCTCGTCGTCGGTGAACGGACGCACGGCGCGGTAGGCGTCGAGCAGGGCGCGTACGCGCGGCGCGTCGAGCCGGCCGCTGTCGAGGTCGATGCACCAGTCGTTGACGGTGACGGCCAGGTCGAACAGCCAGGTATCGACGCCGGCAAAATAAAAGTCAAAACAGCCGGTCAATTTCTCGCCGACAAACATCACGTTATTCCGGAACAGGTCGCCATGCACGGGCCCGCGCGGCAGGCGCGCATAGGCCGGGCTGGCGGCGAATGCTTCTTGCAGCGCGATTTCTTCGCGCAGCAGGCGGGCAGTGTCGGGCGCCAGGTGCGGCAGCACGCCCGGCGCCGTGCTGCGCCACCAGTCCAGGCCGCGCAGGTTGGGCTGGCTCAGCGGAAAATCCTGGGCCGCCAGGTGCATCCGCGCCAGCATGGCGCCAACCTCGAGGCAATGCACCGGCTGCGGGTCCATCTGCGAACTGCCGTCGAGCTTGCTGACAATCGCGGCCGGCTTGCCGTGCAGCGGCACCACCAGTTCGCCCTGGGCGTTGGCAAGGGGCGCGGGCACCGGAATGCCGCGCTCGGCCAGGTGGCGCATCAGCTGTACGTAGAAAGGCAGCTGTTCGAAGTCCAGGTTTTCGAAGACGGTGAGCACATACTCGCCGCGTTCTGTCGTCAGGAAGAAATTGCTGTTTTCAATGCCGGAGGCGATGCCGGTGAGGGCCAGCGCCTGGCCAAGGGGAAACTGCTTGATCCACTGGATGAGGTCATCCAGTGTGACCGCGGTGAAAACTGCCATTGTGGGAGCAACAAATGAAGAGTAAGGGCCGAAGAGGGGCGGGGCAGGCGCCCCGCCAGTTGCTTAGCGTCCGCTGGCCGGCAGCGGAGGCGGTGGCGGCACGTCGGCCGGCTTGGTCATCGGCACAGTTGCCGCTGGAACCTTACCTGCAGGCGCAGCACGTGCCGGCGTCTGGACGGCGGCGTTGGCTGCGGCGGCATCCGCGTCGTCGGCGGTCGGCGTCTGCTTTTTCGGGCCGAGGTCGAATTCCAGGACTTTCCATTGCGGCGCACGGAAGGCGCTGCTCTGGGCGTCGCCGGCCTGGGCATTGCCGGCCGGGGTGTTCGGACGCAGGGTGTAGGTGCTGGGGCCGCTTTTTACTTCGACTTCGGTGACATTGCCGTCGTTGCCGCGGCGTTCGGTGATCTGGGTGCCGCGGCGCGGTTCGAGGGTCGTGGCCGGCACATCGCTGCCTTCCTCGATGCGTTCGGTGACGGGCGGTTGCGTCGGCTGCCCGGTGCGTTGACCCGCGGTGGGCGCCGCAGCTTGACCCGCAGCTTGACCTGATGCCGCCTGTTGCGCCACGGCAGTGCCGGCACAGGCGAGCAGGGCGAGGGACAGACTGGCAAAGCGGGTAGTTGTGCGCAACATGATGATCACCTTGTATCGTTTAGACCATTGTAACAAACAGATACCGTTCCCTGTGAAAAGTGTGCTGGGTGTCCAGGGCGCCGTCCCCATCTACGGCGGACAGCCGTCGCGGTCTTGTTGTGCTTTCCCCATGGCGGATTCTGCGATAATGGCTCCCACTTTGGCCCCCGGCCGGCTTTACCAATTCCCCTATGCAAAATACCCTCCTCCTGGTTGACGGTTCCAGCTACCTCTACCGCGCCTACCACGCGCTGCCCGACCTGCGCAGCCCCGACGGCTTCCCGACCGGCGCCATGCACGGCATGGTCAACATGCTGCGCCGCCTGCGCGCCGACTACCCGGCCGCCTACATCGCCTGCGTGTTCGATGCGAAAGGCAAGACCTTCCGCGACGACCTGTACTCCGAGTACAAGGCAACCCGCGCATCGATGCCGGAAGACCTGGGCAAGCAGATCGCGCCGATCCACGAAGCGGTGCGCTACCTCGGCTGGCCGATCCTGATGGTCGAGGGCGTGGAAGCCGACGACGTGATCGGCACCCTGGCCGTGCAGGCCGCCGCCAAGGGCCTGAACACCATCGTGTCCACCGGCGACAAGGACCTGGCACAACTGGTCAACGACAAGGTCATGCTCATCAACACGATGAGCAACGAAAAGCTCGACGAAGCCGGCGTGCTGGCCAAGTTCGGCGTGGCGCCGAACCGCATCATCGATTACCTGACCCTGATCGGCGACACCGTCGACAACGTGCCGGGCGTGAACAAGTGCGGTCCGAAGACGGCGCTGAAATGGCTGGCCCTGCACGGCTCGCTCGACGGCGTGATGGAAAACGCGCACAGCATTGGCGGCGCCGTCGGCGAAAACCTGCGCACCGCACTCGAATGGCTGCCGAAGGGCCGCGAACTGATCACCGTGAAAACCGACTGCGACCTGGTCAAGCACGTGGTATCGATCGAGGAAAGCCTGGTCGGCCGTCCCGAAGACAAGGAAGCCCTGCGCGACTTCTTCCAGCGCTATGGCTTCAAGACCATGTTGCGCGAACTGGCGCAGGGGCCTGGCGTCGGCGCGCCGGCGCTGAACTCGCCGGAAGGCGCCCAGCAAGGCGACGCAACCCTGCCCGGCATGCCGATCATCAAGGGCGAGTACGAACTGGTCACCACCTGGGAGCAGCTCGACAAGTGGCTGGCCCTGGTGGAGGCAGCCGAGTTGACCTCGGTCGACACCGAAACCACCTCGCTGGAACCCATGACCGCGCAGATGGTCGGCATCTCCCTGTCGGTGGAAGCAGGCAAGGGCGCCTACATCCCGCTGGCGCACCGCTATGCCGGCGTGCCCGAGCAATTGCCGCGCGAAGAGGTGCTGGAACGCATGCGCTCCTGGCTGGAAAATCCCGCCAAGCCGAAGCTGGGCCAGAACCTGAAGTACGACATGCACATCTTCAACAACCATGGCATCACGCTGCAGGGCATCGTGCATGACACGCTGCTGCAGTCCTACGTGTTCGAGTCGCACAAGCCGCACGACATGGACACGATGGCGATGCGCCACCTCGGCTACACCACGATTCCTTTCGTGGACGTGTGCGGCAAGGGCGCCAACATGATCTGCTTCGACCAGGTGGAGCTGGAGCGCGCCAAGGAATATGCGGCCGAGGATTCCGACATCACCCTGCGCCTGCACCAGACCATGCTGCCGCACGTGCTGGAAGATGCCGGCCTGACCCACATCTACGAAAAGATCGAACTGCCGACCCAGATCGTGCTGCAGAAGATCGAGCGCAATGGCGTGCTGATCGATGTCGAGAAGCTCGACAAGCAGTCGCGCGAACTCGGCGCCCGCTTGATGGAGCTGGAACAGCAGGCCTACGCATTGGCCGAAGGACCGTTCAACCTCGGTTCGCCGAAGCAGATCGGCGAGATTTTCTTCGGCAAGCTGCAACTGCCTGTGATCAAGAAGACCGCCACCGGCGCGCCGTCGACCGATGAAGAGGTGCTGCAAAAGCTGGCCGAGGATTATCCGCTGCCAAAAGTACTGCTGGAACACCGCGGCATGGCCAAGCTGAAGTCGACCTATACCGACAAGCTGCCGAAGATGGTCAACGCCAGCACCGGCCGCGTGCACACCAACTACGCGCAGGCGGTGGCGATTACCGGGCGCCTGGCCTCGAACGATCCGAATTTGCAAAACATTCCGGTGCGCACCGCCGAAGGCCGCCGCATCCGCGAAGCCTTTGTCGCGCCGCCGGGCAGCGTGATTGTGTCCGCCGACTATTCGCAGATCGAGCTGCGCATCATGGCGCATATCTCGGGCGACGAAGCGATGCTGCGCGCTTTCGCCGAAGGCGAGGACATCCACCGCGCGACGGCCGCCGAGATCTTCGGCATTCCGCCGGAGGAAGTGCAGTCCGAGCAGCGCCGCTACGCCAAGGTGATCAACTTCGGCCTGATCTATGGCATGAGCGCCTTTGGACTGGCCGCGAACCTGCAGATCGAACGTTCGGCGGCCGCGAACTACATCGACCGTTACTTCGCCCGCTTCTCGGGCGTGAAGCAGTACATGGACGAAACCCGCCTGGCGGCCAAGTCGCGTGGCTACGTGGAAACCGTGTTCGGCCGCCGCTTGTGGCTGCCGGAGATCAATTCGCCCAACGGTCCGCGCCGTGCGGGCGCCGAGCGGGCGGCGATCAATGCGCCGATGCAGGGCACGGCGGCGGATCTGATCAAGCTGGCGATGATCGCGGTGCAGGGCTGGCTGGAAGCCGAGCAATTGGGCACGCGCATGGTCATGCAGGTGCACGATGAACTGGTGCTGGAGGTGCCGGAAGGGGAGCTGGAGCTGGTCAAGACCAAATTGCCGGAGCTGATGGCGGGTGTGGCGCAGCTGAAGGTGCCGCTGGTGGCGGAGACGGGGGTGGGATTGAATTGGGACGAAGCGCACTAGGGAAGTACCGATTTATTCTGGGGGATGGATTGGCCAGTGAAAAAGGCGTCCGGCAAGGCGCGAAATCGCAGCAATAGCGAGCTATTGCGAGATTTTGTAACGCTGCAGGGCGTCTTTTTTCACGGCCAGGCACGCCCTCATGAATGAATCAGTGCTTCCCCAGGGCTTCCGCGCACTGGCCGCCGGCGCGTTTGAAGGGTTGCTGACGTCAGGTATCAGCGCGTGGGCGCCCTGTGCCCACGCGTCGATCGTTACCAGTCGCAACACCGCCGCCGACGATCTCGCCACGAACAAACTACAACGCCCGACGCAAATCCTTCGGCAACTGATAGACCGGGCAATACTGGTAGGTCGTCCGTCCCTTGCCAATCACCTGCGTGAACGTCAACGCATCCTGCACCACCACCTGCTGCCGCTGCACGACCCGCTTGCCTGGCCCGTGCCCGGCGTCGATGCAGGTCTGGTCCACCGTATAGCTCTGCCGCTTCTGGTCGCGCACCACGGCGCGGCATGAACTGGTGTGCGCCGTGCTGATGCCCTTGCCGTCGTACTGGCGGATCGCCGCATTCGCCGGCGACTCGCAGCGCGAGCCCTCGGCAACGTAGATGCCTGGTTTCAGCCGATAGACCCCGCCCGGCTTGGCCGAGGTATCGACGCTGGCCTGGGCCAGCGACATGCCGCCCAGCCCCAGCGCCAGTCCGGCCGCGATACCGCATACAAGATTCTTCATGGTTCAACTCCTCGATCGCGCATGCGCGCCAGGAGCGGCGCGCTTGTAACCAAGTCTATAACAGCAGGCAAAGAAGCAGCGCCACGGCTGAGCGCCGCACCGGCACGCATGGCCGAGCGCAAGCGGCCCAGCCGCTGTAAGATAGTCAGCCTTACAACCATGACCGAAAGGGATGCACATGAAGGACCTCGTACAAGACGGCGACAGCCTGGTTTCCAAGACCGCGTTCGAAGACGGCGTCGACCGCCGTGTGTTCCTGAAAGCGGCGGTCGGCAGCGGGTTCGCGGCCGCGACCCTGCCGGTCATGGCGCAGTCGACCATCCAGACCGATACGAGCGGCCTGTCCGCCGGCGACCACATCATCGTCATCAACGGCCAGGACGTGCCGGTCTACCGCGCCCAGCCGGAAGGGCGTACCAACCTGCCGGTGATCCTGGTGATCTCGGAAATCTTCGGCGTCCACGAGCACATCAAGGACGTCACGCGCCGCCTGGCCAAGGCCGGCTACCTGGCGATCGCGCCCGATTTGTTCGAGCGCCAGGGTGACCCGACCAAGATCGCCAACATCGCCGACCTGATGAAGGACATCATCGCCAAGACCCCGGACGCGCAGGTCATGTCCGACCTCGACACCGTGGTCAACTGGGCCAAGCAGCGCGGCGGCGACATCGAGCGCCTGGGCATTACCGGGTTCTGCTGGGGCGGGCGCATCACCTGGCTGTACGCGGCGCACAACCCGAAGGTCAAGGCCGGCGTGGCCTGGTATGGCCGCCTGGTGGGCGACAGCACCGCCAATTCGCCCAAGCACCCGGTCGACGTGGCCCAGGCCCTGAAGGTGCCGGTGCTCGGCCTGTACGGCGGCAAGGACACCGGCATTCCGCTGGAATCGGTCGAGCGCATGAAGGCTGAACTGGCCAAGGGCAACAGCCGCTCCGAGTTCGTCGTGTTCCCGAATTCGGGCCACGCCTTCCATGCCGACTACCGCCCGAGCTACAACGAAGCCGACGCCAAGGAAGGCTGGAAGCGCGCGCTGAACTGGTTCGCCAGGCACGGCGTGGCATAAGCCGCCGCCCGGGAGCGCCCGCACGCGCATTGCGGCGGGCGCTCGACGGCTGGGGCGGGTACAATAGCCGGTTTGCCGCACGCAGCACGTCCAGAACAAGAGGCTTCACATCGACCCGATTCTCATCCACATCCTGCTGGCGACCCTGATCGCCGGCGTCGTCAGCATCTCGGCCGCGGCTCTGTTCTCGTTTACGCTGCTTTCCAAAATGGTGGAACGGCTGGTGAGCCTGTCCGTCGGCATCATGCTGTCGACGTCGCTGCTGCACGCCTTGCCGGAAGCCTTCGATTCGGATGCCAGTCCGCAGAAGCTGTTCGCGACGCTGCTGGCGGGCCTCTTGACCTTCTTCATGCTGGAAAAGCTGGCGCTGCTGCGCCACTCGCACCACCACGAAGGCGACGGCCACCACCACGCCCATGGGCATGATGCCAAGGAGGCCGGCAAGTCGGGCTGGATGATCCTGATCGGCGACGGCATGCACAACTTCACCGACGGCATCCTGATCGCCGCCGCCTTTTTGGCCAACCCGGAGCTGGGCATCGTCACCGCGCTGGCCATCGTCGCGCACGAGATCCCGACCGAGATCGGCGACTTCATCGTGCTGCTCAATGCCGGCTTCTCGCGCATGCGGGCGTACGTGTTCAACCTCCTGTGCAGCCTGCTCGCCGTGGCCGGCGGCCTGCTCGGCTACTTCACGCTCGACCGCGCCAGCGGGCTGATACCCTATGTGCTGGTGTTCGCGTCGTCGGGCTTCATCTACATCGCCGTGAGCGATCTGATGCCGCAGATGCAGCGCCGCGCGACCGTCAGGGAATCGGTGCCGCAGGTGCTGCTGATCGGGCTTGGGGTCATCATTGTCCTCTTCCTGACCGGGCGCTGATGCTGGGTTGACAGGTGGAGAAGGCGCAGCAGGCGGCTCGGCCGAGCGCTATCCCGGCCTGCGAACCATCGAATCCCATGGCCGGCGAAAGTGATTAGGACTGATCGCGGCCGGCGGCCACCGGCCGCGACGGATCGCTGCTCCACTCGCTCCACGACCCTGGATACAAGGCCGCGCCTGTTAATCCGGCCACTTCCAGCGCCAGCAAGTTGTGGCAGGCCGTCACCCCCGACCCGCACTGCATGATGGCCTGCGAAGGATCCTCGATCACCGCGCCGAACTCCTCGCGCAGCTGCCCGGCCGCCTTGAAGCGGCCGTCGCCTTGCAGGTTGTCCTTGAAGAAGCGGTTCCTGGCCCCGGGAATATGCCCGCCCACCGGATCGATGGTTTCGTTCTCGCCGCGGAAGCGGTCCGCCGCGCGCGCGTCCACCACGGTACGCTTCGCGCTCTCGATATTCTCCAGCACCTCGGTCACCGTCACCGTCGGCACGAACGGCGCACCCGCCTCGATCGCTCCGCGCGGCCTGGCCACGACCTCGGTAACCACCGGCTGGCCGATCGCCTCCCAGGCCGGCAGCCCGCCATCGAGCACCGCCGCCGCCTCGTGCCCGAGCCAGCGCAATAGCCACCACAGGCGCGCCGCGTACATGCCGCCGTGCGCGTCGTAGGCCACGACCTGGGTGCCGGCATTCACGCCCCAGGAACGCAGCGCCTCGACCAGGGCCGCTTTCGACGGCAGCGGATGCCGGCCCTTGAACACGCCGTCCTCGCCGCGCTTCGGCCCAGACAGTTCCGTCTCCATGTCCGCGAACACCGCGCCCGGCAGGTGCCCGGCCGCATACGCTGCGCGCCCGTAGGCCAGGTCCGCCAGGTCGTGCCGGCAATCGACCAGCACCCAGTCCGGGTCGGCGATATGGGCAGCCAGATCGGCGGCGGAGATCAGGGTCGTGTACATGGCAGGCCTCACAGTTCGCTGGCGATGGGGTCGGTCTTCTCGGTGACGGCGCCGCGCGCCGTGCTGCGCGTATTGTAGAACGTCGCCGCGATGCCCGACGCCAGGATCACGCCGATCCCCAGCCACACATGCCAGTCGAAGCGGTCGCCCCACAGCAGCAGGCCCCACATGCTGGAAAACACGATGCCGGTGTACTGCAGGTTCGCCACCACCAGCACCTTGCCGACGCGGTAGGCGCGGGTCATGGCCATCTGCGCCATCAGGGCCGCGCCGCCGATCGCCAGCAAGAGCAGGCCGCTGTACAGGGTGTGGCTGTGGAAGGGCGTCCAGCCGCCGGCGCCATCGCCGCCCACCACGCCGACGAAGCCGGCAACCGCGGTCGTCGCCGAAAAATAAAACACCACGCGGTACTCGGGCTCGCCCATCTGGCCGAGTTTGCGCACCTGCATGTAGGCCATCGCCGAGATGACGGAGGAGCACAGGCCGGCCAGGCCGGCGAGCCACTGGTTGGCCTCGATGGCCGGCTGCAGCACCAGGGTCACGCCGAAGAAGCTGGCGCCCACGGCCAGCACCAGCGGCCACTCGGCGTGCTTGGTCTTGGTCCACCAGCCCATCAGGAACATCCAGGCCGCGATCCAGATCGGCGCCATGTAGTTCAGGGTCATGGCGGTGGCCAGCGGCAGCTTGGAAATCGCAAAGAACCACAGCCAGAGCGAGGTCACCCCGACCGCGCTGCGCCACAAATGGGCTTTCGGGAAGGGAGTACGGAACGTCCCGCCGCGCTGGCGCACGATCATGAAGAGGATGACGGCGCCGATCAGGCCGCGGTAGAAGAGGAGTTCGGAGGTGGTATAGAACTCGGAAGCCAGCTTCACGCCCGCGCCCATGGCGGCAAACGCAAAGCTGGCGAACAGCATCCAGAGTGAAGGCATTACATTCCTGGGTTGTGACTACATACAACTGAGCATTGCAATTGAGTATTACAGCTGAGGCCGTGTCCGAATGTCGGACGCCAGCTGTTGTTACAGGTCGATCTTGCTGCGGTACCACTCGTGGAAGTGCTGCATGCCGTCTTCCATTGGCGACTGGTAGGGGCCGACCTCGTTGACGCCGCGCGCCAGCAGGATCTTGCGGCCGGCATCCATGCGCTGGGCGATCTCGTCGTCCTCGATGCAGGTTTCCATGTAGGCGGCGCGTTCGGCTTCCACCAGTTCGCGCTCGAACAGGGCAATCTCTTCCGGATAGTAGAACTCGACC
>Ga0265780_10005127_pt1 | contig 16683 bp, 12 predicted proteins | sample P1T30metagenome_FD_192432 | JGI IMG/M metagenome (GOLD analysis project Ga0265780, IMG submission 192432) | Plant litter microbial communities from East Loma Ridge, Irvine, California - P1 T30 | ecosystem: Environmental > Terrestrial > Plant litter > Unclassified | place: USA: California... | reverse complement strand
CGGCCGCGGCATGTTCTGATTGCGGCGCTCGGGCTTATCGGGCTTGCCGCTATAGCCAGTGGAAGCGGCGTTGTGGCGCGTCTGGTTAACCGGTTCGGGGGGGATCCCGACGCCCGCTTCAAGTTCTGGCCGGATGTTATAAAATCTATTGACCATTATCAGCCTGTTGGCTCAGGGCTTGGCAGCTTCATAAAAATATTCCAGCGTCATGAAAGTATGTCGACACTTGATGTGACGTATGTCTTTCACGCACATAACGATGTTATGGAGCTTGCTCTAGAGGCGGGTTGGGTTGGTATAGCGCTAATTATTTTAGCCGTCATGCTGTGGCTTGTTGGTGCTTTTAGAGTGCTGCGGCGGCAGGCATGGGGTCCATTCACGCCGGTTCATGTTGCTTGTGCGTGTGGAATCCTGATTATCGTCATCCACTCGATGGTTGACTATCCATTGCGGACGCTGACGCTAGCGTGTGTGGTGGCGTATCTGTCGGGTTGTTTGGCGCCGGCGGCCAGCGGTGCCGATAGGACTAGCCAGGCTATCTGATTCAGACTATCGGGATGGCGGAGATCAACGATCTTCTTTGTATCGTGAAATGGGAAGTCTCTAAGAATATGGGGAAGATCGTCGCCCCCTTGGCATGCTTGTTGCTCGTAGTAACGGGTGGGTGTGCGGGTCCTGAACTCAACCTGCCAAGCGGAGCTGAAGCCTGTCAGCGCATTCCAGCACCCTCTCCCAGCACGTCGCCGAGGCAATATGTTATCGGCCCGCTCGATAAGTTGGGCGTTACCGTGTTCGGGGAGCGTGACCTATCAACCGATCAGGCGCAGGTTGATGCAATGGGCAACCTGTCGCTGCCGCTGGTCGGCGCACTTGTTGCCGATGGCAAGACGCCGACGCAGTTGGAGGCGGAGATCCGTCAACGACTAGGGCGCTATGTCGTCAACCCGCAGGTGTCGGTGCTGGTGCTGTCATCCGTGTCGCAGCGCGTGGTGGTGGAAGGGGACGTCAACGAGGCCGGGGTCTATCCTATCCAGGGGCGCTCCACTCTGATGGAGGTGCTCGCGCTCGCGAAAGGGCCGTCGAATGTATCCGACACCCGCCGCGTTGCAGTATTCCGAACTGTTGATAATCAGCGGATGGGGGCAATGTTCGATCTTGGCGCTATCCAAAATCTGGAAGCAAAGGATCCTGAAATTCTTAGTGGTGACATCATTGTTGTTGGGCATTCATCGCGTCGTGGTGCTTGGCGCGACTTCCTGACTGCGGCGCCGGCCCTTGGTCTGTTTGTCGTTCTTGCCAATCAGCTCTAGCCAAGAGCAGGGCGTATTTATTGTGACCGTTTCGCTGGATGGCCAGACATGAGTAATAGTTCCACGATTAGTCCCCCTACGCGGCACGGCGAGGTTGATCCGCCGGCGGCCAGTCGGTGGGGGGGGGAAGAGAACCAAGGTGGTCTTCACATCGATGTCCGGGCAACATGGGCGGCGGTCTATCGTAACCGTCGTCTCGTTGCCGCAGCGGTTGCCATCGCCGTAATCGTCGGCATCGCTATCATCTACCTGAGCACGCCCATCTTTCGAGCGTCGGCAAAGATCCAGCTAGATCAGACCAGTACCAAGGTCTTGCAAGGTGACGATGTCGCTCCCAGCGATGCGGGGGATGCAGATCGTTTTCTGCAGACGCAGCTCGATGTCATTCAAAGCCGATCGCTTGCCGATCGCGTGGCGCGTGATCTCGGCTTGTACAACACTACCTTCACGCAGCGCATGGGGGGCAAACCGGTCGCGGACAAAGGCAATGCGCCGGTCAGCCAGGACGATGTCGTCGACACGTTGCTCGCGCACCTCAAGGTCACCCTGCCGGTTGACTCGCGTGTCGTGACTCTCGCATTCACCTCGCCCGATCCCGCGCTCGCGGCCCAGGTGGCGAACAGTTATGCCGACCGGTTCATCGTAAGCAATCTTGATCGACGCTACAATGCGTCGTCGTACGCACGCAAATTCCTGTCAGAACAGCTCGACAACACTCGCCGCAAGGTCGAGCAGTCGGAACGTAATCTGATCGCCTACGCCCGCCAGGCGCGCTTGATCGATACGGGCGGCGGAGCAGAAACCGGCGGACAGGGGCTGTCTGGCTCGCGGTCGCTGGTCACGTCGAGCCTGATCCAGCTGAACAACGCTTATGCTACGGCAACGGCTACGCGGCTGGCGACGCAGCAGGGATATGAGCAGGCTGCCAAAGCTCCCCTGTTGACCCTACCAGAAGTACAGGCCGATCCTGCGATTCAGGGCCTTGTCCAGCAACGCTCCCGGGCGATCGCCCAGTATCAGCAGGATAGCAAACACTGGCGTCCTGATTACCCGGCGATGGTTCAGCAGGCCGCACAGATCAAGGAGCTTGAGCGCCAGATTGATACGTTGGGAACACGCGTCAGGAACGGCATTCGCCAGCGGTACCTAGTTGCCAGCGCGCAGGAGCAGGCGCTGGGGCGTCGTCTCGAGCAATTCAAGGATCAGACTTTGTCCGAACAGGACCGGGCGGTCCAGTACAACATCTTGCATCGCGAAGTTGATACCAATCGTGCGCTTTACGACGCGTTGCTGCAACGCTTTAAGGAAGTCAGCGCGGCTGCCGGCCTCACGTCCAGCAACGTTTCGATCGTGGACCGTGCTGAAGTGCCTCGCCGCCCGATTTGGCCGCGGCCGCTGCTTATTCTAGCGGCCTGCATTCTGGCAGGGCTGGGTGCATCGGCTGCGTTGATCTTCGTCCGCGAGCATCTTGACGACGCCATCCGGTCGCCGGAGGATATGAGCACGAAGCTTGGCATTCCGGTGATCGGCAGCACGCCCATGATGCCTGCCGGCACGTCACCGATCGAGGAGCTCGAAAAGCCGCGCTCTCCGCTATCGGAGGCCTATTATGCGATCCGGGCGGCCCTCGAACTATCGAGTGCATCCGGTCTGCCCAGAACAATCATGTTTACCAGCAGTGCCGCCTCCGAAGGTAAGTCAACGACGTCGTTCGCCATCGCCCGAGACTTTGCCAAGGTTGGCCGCAAGGTGCTGCTGATCGATGCGGATCTACGTAAACCGACTCAGAACGTCCTGACTGGCGTCCAAAATAAGGTAGGTTTGGCGAACCTTCTCACGCGCCAGGCAACCGTTGAGGAAGTGATTCAGCCGAGCAACTTCGCCGGGCTGGATGTCATTCCTACCGGACCGCTTCCGCTCAACCCGGCGGAATTGTTGGCAAGCCCAAGCTTGCGCGGCATGCTGGATAACCTAATTAGCGTCTATGACTTGGTCGTAATTGACGCGCCGCCGGTTATGGGGCTGGCTGATGCTCCGACCCTGGCTGCCCTTGTCGAAGTGACGATCGTGGTAGTGGAAGCTAATCGTGCACATCGCGGCCAAGCTAAGGCGTCGGTCAGGCGCCTTGGCGCAGCTCGTGCCAACATCCTTGGCGGTATTCTTACCAAATACGACGTCCGGATGATGGGCTATGGTACGGGCGGTACTTATGGCTATGGCTATGGCTATGGCTATGGTCTCGCCGGGACTGAAGACAAGTAACAGCTATGATGAACGCTGGCAGTAGCCCGAGTGTTTTGGGGCATCGCGTGTGGGGGCCGCTTGCGCTGCTGCTATGCTGGCTACTGCTTGTTTTTCCCTTAGTGCGAGTGCAATTAGCGGAGCTAGCGGTCGTCAAGCAGATGCCGGCACAGGCGCTGATCTTCAATTCGGGCCATGCGCGTGCGCTGGCTGGGGCTGCGGTCGCCTTCCAAGTAAAAGGGGATCAGGAACAGGCGATTGTCTACGCCAAACGGGCGTTGGCGCGTGAGCCGATGAACGTTGTCGCGGCGCGAACCTTAGGGCTTGCACTCGAGCAAACAGGGCAACAGGCTGCGGCTAACCAGATCATGTTCTTGGCGGGGCAGTTGGGCTGGCGTGACGTTGCCCTGCAATTATGGCTGATCAAAGGCTATGCTCTTAAAAATGAGGTCCGCGAGTCTTTGCGCCGAGCCGATGCGCTAGCCCGCACTAACCATCTTCCGGAGGTTACTTTTCCGGTCTTCTTAGGCTCCATCGTCGATGATCGTCTTCGCGAAGCCTTAGCTCACGAAATGGCCGACCGTCCGCTCTGGCGCGGAAATTTCTTCTACCGCATCCTGCAGCTGCCAGCCGAACAAATGCCGTACGTGGCCGCGCTGGTCGCCGACTTAGCTAAGATCGGGTCTCCGATCACGCCGGCGGAGCGAGCAATCTATCTGACCCGCCTAGTTCAGTTGGGCTATGCTCAAGACGCCTATGCCTTTTGGCTGCGCGACCAGCGGGGGCAGGGACGTGCGTCGATGCCCTGGGATGGTGGCTTTGAGGATGTATCCGCGCCTGGTGCCCTCACCGCTCCCTTTCAGTGGCAGCTAACGGCGGAGAGCGTTGGCATTGCGGCGGTTGTGCCGATAGGTACGGGGCATCAGTTGGTCGTCTCCCCAGGACGCGACTACAACGGCCATTTAGTCATCCAGACGATAGTTATGACACCCGGTCGTTACCGAATAATGGCAAACGTGCAGGGGGATGCCACGGCTAACGGTTTGCATTGGTCCATTCGCTGCGTTGTCGGCGGGAATGAACTTCCAATTGACACAGGGCGCACTGGTGAGGCGTTCGTACCCGTGAGCTTTGTCGTCCCTGCTGGGGGATGTCCTGCGCAAACCTTGGCGCTTGATATTGCATCGGGGGACAGTACCGGTGATACCGGCAACGTCACTATAGACAATGTTCGCATCCAGCGGATCGGATGATCTATGTCGGAGCCGCTGTCGGTTGTCATCGTCAATTATCGTACACCTGATCTGACCATCAAATGTGTTCGTTCGCTGTTGACCCAGGGGATCGCAGCGCCAGAAGACATCATCGTGGTCGAGAATGCGTCCGGCGACGGATCTAGGCGGGTGATCGATGCGGCACAGCTAGGCTGCATGCTGATACAAGCCGACTGCAACCGTGGCTATGGGGCAGGCCTCAACCTCGGCATGGCGCAGGCCCGGCATGCGTTGGTGCTGTGTCTCAACCCAGACACCTATTTTGAGAATGCCGATGTGCTGGGTGTAGGCGTAGCATTTGACGCGAACAGTCGGCTCGGCCTCCTCGGCCTCGATTTGCGTGATCCGGACGGAAGTAGGCAGTTTTCGGCCCGGCGGGACTATAGTCTGATTGATATTATATTGCGGCGATCTTGGCTTGGGCGTTTTGGGCCGGGCTACCGCCTAGTTCAGCGTCATCTGATGACCGACTCCTGGGGTGGTGGGATCTTTTCCGCCGATTGGGTCCTGGGCACCGGCTTCGTCATCCGGCGGGCCGCGTTCGTGGCGATCAACGGCATGGATACCCGCTTCTTCCTGTATATGGAGGATGTCGATCTGTGCGTCCGGCTGCGGCAGGCAGGGTGGCGGGTAGCGGCAACGCCAGCCATCCAGCTGACCCATGATCATCAGCGTGCCTCCGGGCAGCGGCTACTATCCCGTGCAGCCTGGCTACATCTGAAGTCGCTCAGCCGATTCATCAGGCAACATTCTCTGCCGCTGCTTCCGAGACGTTTGCCATGACAGTGTTGCCCAATCGCCGCGAAGCGCTCGCTGCCGGACGGCTTGCCGCGATCGCTGGCGTAGGCTTGGGAGGATTGGCGTCGTCGGTACCAGGATCGGCTGCAGCCTACCCTCAGCGGCATGTTGCGGTCATAGCGTCAACCTTGGCTCCAGACACGGTACCACGGGACGTAGTAGTTATCGCCACCGATGGTTTTTCTCGCGCTGGCGACGGTGGAGGAGCAACGTATCGCCGCGTCACCGTGGCGCCAACACATTGTGGTTGGTTTCGGTCACCCGACGGCAGTATTTGGGAACTCGATCAAGATATCGTTTCCATACGTGCCATGGGTGCCGTTGGGGATGGCCGTGCCGATGATCGGGCTGCTGTTCAGGCAGCGATCGATTATATAGAGGCACGAGGAGGCGGCACCGTCCTAATCCCGGCTGGTCGGTTCCGGTTGGTCATGACGGCTGCTCCTGATCGGACGGGACCGATCGCAATCTGGATGCGCTCAAACGTTCATTTGCACGGCACAGACCGGAAACGTTCAGTCCTTGTACTCGCCGATGACCAGCGCGGCCCAGGAACCTTTGGCCGCATTATTGCGAGTCCAAATCTCTCGGATGCAACCCTTACTAATTTCACGCTTGAAGCGAATCGTAACGGGCAAAGCGGGGAACAGAACGCAACTAACGGCGCAGCAATCATGTTAGGCTCCGCAGGGGCGCATGTTGAACGAGTGCAAATAGACAGCCTAGTTGTAAAGGACGCAAATGGCCAAGGTATACAAGTGGTCGGTCACCCTAATGCGCTGGGCCGGGATATTGTCATCCGCGGCAACCGTGTGGAGAGGTCAAGCTTTATTGGTATCCAGGTAAGTCACTTTGTAGGCATAATTATCGAAGACAATGATGTGACTGATTGTGTTGACAACGGGATTGACGTCTACGGCGATAACTTTTTGACTCAGTCAACCATTGTTACAAGCAAACAAGCACGTATCACTAACAATCGTGTACGGAGATGTTCCTCTGGCGTGTTTCTTGAAACTGTTTCGGAGGTGGACGTTACTAACAACCTGTTCGATAATTGCCTCATAACCGGGCTGCATATTAACAGGATTCATGGAGAGCCGTCGGGCATCATGATTACTGGAAATCGTACAGATAAGACGCCAATTGGCGCATCAATGACTGGAGATTTTGGCGGAGTAAGCTTTCTTAGCAACCATTTTAGTGGATTTACTGTGGCGGCGCTCCAATTCGGCCTCAACGGAGAAGGTAACGTTAGCTTTGTTGTGGCAAGTGGCAATGTGTTCGATTGCCGAGGTTCTACATGCCCTGTCGTATTTGGTTGTGCACCAAAAGGTGTACTATCGTGGATCCAAGTGACAAATAATTTTATTATGGGCATACCACCGCGCAGCCAACTATTCGTTAATCTTTTTGGGACGAACAATGGGGTTCATGTCGGAGGCTTCCTAGGGGTGCAAACCACGTTCGCAGCCTGAGCGCTCCGGGCATGATCGGGGTTGTGAGCCGGACATTGGATAGGTAAGGATACAGGAGTGATGCGCCGGTCCGCATCGATGCAGCATGGCGGGACTACGGCTTTCATGATATCGCAAACGCGATCGCGCGTTGCCGCCAATGTCACTGTCGGTACCGCATCCCAGATCCTTGCTATCGCTATCGGGCTGTTCACTACGCCATTGATCCTTAGCAGATTGGGCGCGGTCGATTATGGCGCCTTCGCATTAATCGGGTCGCTGTCGGCATATTTCGGTATCCTTGATTTTGGGATCGGGGGAGGCCTTACTCGATATATGTCGTTTTACCACGAGCGCGGTGACTACGATCGGATCAAGACCTTTGCAGTCCTCGGATTAGTCTTCTACGTGCTCTTAGGTCTTTTCCTGTTTCCGCTACTTCGTGCATCTACACCTATGATTGCCAATTTCTTGCGGTTACCCCCGCGTATTGAAATACAACTCCCAAGTTTGCTACTGGCTGTTTTGGGATTATTCATAGGGTGGTCAATCTCAGGCATAATCGTCGCACGTCTAACGGCATCGCATCGGCTTGACCTCGCATCTTACGCTAACGTTGTAGGGTCACTGGCATTCGGAGTGCTGATATTTCTTTTTTTGCCGGCAATACCCACAGTAGGCGGCGTATTTATTTGTATGGCCGGACAGTTATTATTCGTCATATTGACTCTCTGGATTATAAACCGTCGGGTAAATGGTCCGCTTTTAACGTGGCCAGTTGACGCGCGATGGACTGATACGCGCGCACTCTTCGTTTTCGGCTTTTGGACTCAGCTCTCAAGTATCACTGCGGTGGTGAACTTGGAGGCGGACAAGGCCATTATCAGCCGCAATGTCGGTATAGCTAGCGTCACTCCGTACCAAGTCGCTAATCGCCTAGCGCTTCTCAGCCGAGCTCTACCGTTACAACTCCTTTCGTCACTCTTGCCGACGGTGACCGCACGTGTCAGCCAAGGAATTTCACGGGAAGAGGTTGCTGAGCTGTACGTGCGGACATCCAGGCAGCTAATGATCCCGACATTGGTCATCGCTGGATTTGTTATTGCAACTGCCAATCCTTTGCTACGGCTTTGGCTCGGACAATATCTGCCAGGCGCTTCAGGTCTATGCATGGCGTTAGTTGCCTCCTACGCTATCAATAACGTGACAGGCGCTGGCACCACTATCCTACGCGCCCAAGGACGACCGGCACTTGAGACCTTCTACGGTATGTTATCGGCAGGCCTTAATATTGGTCTGACAATCATTCTCATCGGACGATTTCGCCTTGAAGGTGTGGTAATGGGCACCGTTGCCGGTAATATTATCGGATCAGGAGTTTTCATTGTGCTGTTCCACCGGCGCGAGGCGCTCCTTTGGTGGCCGACCATCGGACACTGGCTGACCCGACTAATCTTTGTGGTTTTAGGAGCAGGGCTGATAGCCCATTATTTCGTCGGTTTAATTGATAGTGAGCTTAACCGACTCGTACTGCTCCCTATTATTGGGCTGATCGGGATCATCTATGTTATCCTGATTTTTGTACTAGGCTGGACGATAGGTCTATGGACGGTAGAAGATCGCGAACTTGTTCGACGTGCCGTCGGATTTGTACGTAGGCATCGGGTATCTCGCTAATGACGGGCAGGACTGTCCTACTTCTGGGAGGTACCGGCTTTGTCGGTACGAATCTCGCTGCGCACTTGCGCAGGAACGGGGAGCGTGTGCTGGTCTCCGGCCGCAACGCAGTCACTCGCGATGGCTACCCCGCGCTATCTCTTCCGCTCGGGGAGACGCAAGCCCTGCTCGACCTGATCGCGACGGAGCGCGTAGATACGGTTGTACATCTTGCATCTTCCCTGATCCCTTCGAGCTTGCCTGACCTCTATTTTGCCGAGGTAAAGGAAATCGCAATACCTACCGTACGGCTGGCGCGCGGCCTCGCGGACGCGGGGGTGCGTCTTATATATCTCTCATCTGGCGGCACTGTATATGGCCCAAAAAGCGATGTGGGTATAGATGAAGACTCGCCTTGTGAGCCGATAAGTACATACGGTCAGTCAAAATACGAGATTGAGCTTCATCTAAAGTTTCTTGAACGTACTAGAGGGCTTCGGTGCTTGATCATCCGCCCCTCAAACCCATATGGCCCTTTCCAGTCGCTGTTTGGAATACAAGGACTTATTTCTGTTGTATTTGGTAAGCTCGCCGACAACAGCCCTTTGGAAGTTTGGGGTGACGGCTCTTCTGTCAGAGACTATATCTATATTGAAGATGTTGTTGAAATCTTGGGTGCGCTGATTGCTCGAGACATTTCGGGTTTAACGCTAAACTTGGGTAGTGGAACCGGGATTTCTCTTGTAAACGTCATTAAGACCTTTCAGACCGTAGTAGGACGGCACCCGGTGCTGGTTCATAAGCCTGCGCGTAGTGTAGACGTACCGAGGCTTGTACTTGACGTTGGGCGTATGCATGCGCTGGGCTTGCAGCAAGCTCGGTCGCTAGCTGAGGGGATTCGCGCCTATGGTCGTTGGCTTGGAGTGCTCGATGACTGAACGACGCCTAGCTATTGCCATTCCGACTTATGGCAATGCATCGTGGGTTGCACGTCACCTCGAATTGATGGCTCCTTCGGCTAGTCGGCTTAATGTTGCGCTTTATGTCTCAGACGACACACCTGACGATAGTGTCAAAGAGGCCGTACGTGCGATATCTTCTACAATAGAAAACCTCCATTACCGCCATAACAAGCCGCCGCTTGGCCATGATCGCAACCTAGTTGAAACCCTCACATGGCCGCACGAGGAATACGTCTGGCTACTTCGCTCCGCAATGTGGGCCAAGCCCGAGACGCTTGAAGAGTTGATCTCGTTTCTTCAAGGTCAAGACCTAGTTTTGGTCAATTCGCATTCTGATGACAATCGGATGATTCCAGAGGCTTGCGGGACGGCTGGCCGTGCGTTGCTGCGTGAAGCGCTTTGGCACCAGACGCTGACGGGAGCTACAATATATCACAGGAGTGTTATCGATTGGACGGTCGCTAAAGGTAAAGCCCTTACCATCTGGCCCAACTTCCCTCAACTAAGTGTGATGATGGGTTATGCCAGTGCTGAACAAGTAAGTGTGGGATGGTTCGGAAAGGCATGCGTTAATACAAGTTTTTATGGCCAAAGCTATTGGCGAGACCGAGCAGTAGAAGTTTTTGTGACCGACTGGACCACAGTAGTTAATGCATTTCCTAAGATAGTTCCGCCGGCGGAACGAAACCGTGTAATTCGTGAACACTCTCGGCGCATGCGGCTTTTTGACGCAACAACAATGATGGAGTTACGAAGAACGGGCCAATTTAGCTGGGCGTCCTTGCGTCAGCCGCAATTTCGAGCGGCTATGCACCTCAGTTTGTTGAAAATGGCGATCCTGCTTGCGCTGCCCCCCCGGCTCTTCTCGGCGTATCGAACTTCGCGAGCGTATTTGAGTCGTGTGATTTTTAGAGGGGGCTCAGCATGATTTCTGTGGCTATGGCGACATACAATGGTGCGGAGTTTCTCCGTGAGCAACTAGAAACCATTGCTGCGCAAACACTATTGCCGACCGAACTAGTCATCACCGATGACGCTTCCTCTGACGACACAGTTATGATCATAAGGCGGTTTGCTGAAGCTTCGCCATTTCCCGTGCGCCTTTATCAAAATCCTGTCCGGTTAGGATTTCGAGCCAACTTTATGAAGGCAATTGTTAAATGTTCGTCGCAACTAATTGCGTTGTGCGATCAGGATGATGTATGGAGTCCACGCAAATTACAAACAATGCTGACGACGTTTTCCGACCCAGAGGTGCTGTTATCGTTTCATGAGGCTTGGCTAATTGACGCTACTGGCGCCCGGCTCAATCTCGCAATGATCTTGCCCTTGGAAAATAAGAGTTCGCCTTTGTCACTTTGGCCGCTTCGCAATCCGTACGGATTTTCGATGATGTTTCGGCGAAACCTATTGATTGTGTCAGATCTATGGGTGAAGTCTGCCGATAACCTGAAAACTGACATTCCAATGGCGCACGATCAATGGTTTTTCTTTTTGGCTTCAACTCTAGGCACGATTGAATATATACCAGAACCCCTAGCAGGGTATCGTCAGCATGGCAGTAACACCTACGGGATCGAGCGTCCGCCGGTTAACCTTCGCGGAAGGATTGTGAGGTGGCTCAATGTCCGATCTAATGAATACAAAAGCTTTGCTGTAGCAGCTAAAGTACGAGCCTCAAACTTGGAAGATGGTTTGTCATGTATGGACGCTGATTGGCAAATCAGAGCACTGCAGGCGATTACCCGCTACCACAATCTTTCTCGGCATTGCGGTTGGCGTGCAGAAGTTTATAGCGGCGGACTCTTTCATCGACTCGACTACTGGATAAGACTGGTTTCTGACGGGGCTTACGGCAATTCCACGCGCTGGACGTTTGGTCGAAAAGCCGCGATGGTAGATCTCCTTTGCCTTATTGCGCCACGTTGGCTGCTCAATATGATATCCCGTTTTGAACCCCAGGGCTTACAAAATCATACGTTCACCCCCACTACGATGACGGAATGACATGCGAGTTCTCCTATACAACTTTTTACAACCGGAAGAGCCAGGGGCGGGGGGCGTTGGCGTTTACCTCAATAATTTGGCTAAGTCATTAGCTGCTGATCATGAGGTAATACTGCTGAGCTCCGGTGATCGCTTCTCGCCAACCAAGCGTGAACCTCGGGTTGAGTTTGTACGCGATGAATATGATCGTGCAATCATCGTAAATTCGCCGGTAATCGCGCCGGCCGCCTACATGTTTGCTGATCCGAACATTTACCTCGAGGATAACGGATTAGATTTTGTACCAGAGCTTTTGAAAGAACGTTTTGGTCAGATCGACGTCTTGCATTTTCAAAACATTGAAGGTCTCACAAGATCCTTCTTCACAAATCTGCGGCTCTCCTTCCCAAAGGCGCGCATTATATACTCTGTTCACAATTATCATCCTGTTTGCCCGCGGGTAAGCTTGTGGTATCAGGATCGAGTCGTCTGCGACGACTACCGGGCGGGCGCTGCCTGCACTATGTGCCTCGCGCCTGTTTTTGATCCGCAGTACATTCGCAACCGACGGAGGCTGATATGGGCAGAAAAGGCCTACCCGCGGTTGACGGTCGTGTTCTCTCCGATTGTAAAGATGGCGAAGTCTGTCCGTCGTTCTCTTTTAAAGCGTCGAGCTGCAACTAACATGCCCCCCCCCCTCGTCGGAGAGGCGGCGGGAAATAGTCTTGAAACTATAGATGCTCCCTCCGGGATACCATTGGCTATTCCCTCGCGAGTAGCTTCAGCTGATACCTATGCGGCCTTTAGACTGAGTAACATCGCATTATTTGAAAATGTATTTGATCGTGTACTAGCGGTTTCGAAGCGCACTAGTTCTGTAATTATTGATCGTGGTGTGCCGGCGGATAAAGTAGCGATTTCATATATTGGTACGGCTCATAAGATTTCTTATCTCAATAGCACGAAGATTATGGATATTGGGTCGGGGCTGCATCTCGGATATATTGGATATATGGGGACTGATAAAGGGTTCAATTTCTTGCTGGAGGTACTGGAGCGCGTCCCTGACGGTATTGCTTCATCTATGACTATTACCATAGCGGCGAAGAATACCTTTCCAGAGCGCCGTGCGCGTATGGAAAATTTATCGAAAAAATACAAAGAGCTACGATATTTTGACGGTTACACGCATGATAATATAGACTCAGTGCTTAAGGGCGTAAACGTCGGTCTAATACCTGTTTTGTGGGAAGATAATCTTCCCCAGACGGCAATCGAATTGGTGTCCCGTGGGATACCGATTATTACTTCGGATCGCGGGGGTGCGCAGGAAATCGCCGATAATCGCGACTTCATCTTCCACGCGGGGCGGCACGACGATCTCATTGACCGCTTACGCGGGATTTGTGAGCGGAAGCTTCCGCTCGCCAATTTTTGGAAAAGCGAAATGCGCGTGTTCTCGATGGAAGAGCACCTAAAAGACCTTTTGTGGCATTATGGTCGCAATCATTAGAATAAACGCGTTGGATCGAAAGCATCTTTGGCTTAGATCAACGTTTTTCCGTACCTGATGACCTTTGGTGTTGCGGACAGTGTAGCTAACTTGGTAGCTTCAAGGTGAGGAAAAGAATGATGCGTAGGTTATTCGTGATGGTGGTGCAATTTTAGGGACGGTTATTCGCGGGGCGCTTAGCGAGTAGGCTGCTGCCGTTCGTGTGTTAACAGTTAGGTGAGCGTGCATAGAAATCCGAGGAGGTGGGGATTTGGTCGACTGTAGTAGGTGGTGGGTAGTTTCCTGTAATATTGCGGGCTGATCTAGCGAGGTCGGTGTTAAAGTGGTTTGGGAATAAGCGGAGGCAGGTCGTAGGCGTGTAGATGAAGCGGGTAGCAGGATGGATCGTCGGCAGCTCTCTGATGTCCGATAACCATGATTCTCGGACATAGCGCTAGCGCACGCCAACCCGCCATGGCACAGCCACGCCATGGCTCCCTCACGACGCCCCGCCGCGCCTTCGATCGATCCCGCCGCGACGACGCTCGCCGCGCTCACCCCCGAGCAACCAGCGCTCCCCGCAATCCTCAACGACAAGATCGAACAGGCCGCGGCCTATGCTCGCGCCGCCCGCGCCGGGGCGACGCGGCGCGCGTATGAATCGGATTGGGCGATCTTCACCGCCTGGTGCGCGGCGCATCGGCTCGTCGCGCTGCCGGCGACGCCCGAGGTGGTCGCGGTGTTCGCCGGCGATCAGGCGGTGGGCGGGCTCAACCCGGCGACGATCGGGCGGCGGATCGCGGCGATCGGCCATTATCACCGCGCCGGCGGCCACCCCGCGCCGACCGCGCTGCCCACCGCCGGGCGGCTCGCCGAGGTGCTCGCCGGCATCCGCGCCGAACATGGCGGCGCGAAGCGGCGCAAGCAGCCGGCCGATGCCGCGGCGCTGCGCAATATGCTCGCGGCGATCGAGGGCGACGGGCTGCGGGCGGTGCGCGATCGGGCGATCCTCGCGGTCGGCATGGCTGCGGCGCTGCGCCGCTCGGAGATCGTCGCATTGGGCGTCGAACATGTCGGCCTGGTCCCCGAGGGATTGCGGCTGACGATCGCGCGCTCGAAGACCGACCGGACCGGGGCCGGTGCGGTGATCGCGATCCCGGAGGGCTCGCGGATCCGGCCCAAGGCGCTGCTGCTCGCGTGGATGGCGGCGGCCGGGCATGCGGCGGGCCCTTTGTTTCGCCGGCTGTCGCGCAGCGACGCGCTGACCGAGGATGCGATGTCCGATCGCGCGATCGCCCGGCTAGTCCAGCAGCATGCCGCCGCGGCGGGCTACGATCCGACGCAATTCGCCGGCCATTCGCTCCGCGCCGGCTTCCTGACCGAGGGCGCGGCGCAGGGCGCGACGATCTTCAAGCTGCAGGAGGTCAGCCGCCACAAATCGGTGCAGGTCCTGTCCGATTACGTCCGCAACGCCGAGCTGTTCCGCGATCACGCGGGGCAGCGTTTCCTGTAGATGCAGCGACGCGGCCGGCGCAAAGTCAGAAGCGGGTGCGCGCCATGACGCGGTTGATCAGAAACGGCGAAGTGTCCGTTCCCCGGCAAATTCCCGGACGTGCGAGAATACACATCCGATCTTTCCACCGCTGTTCGCATCCCGTAATATGATAGCCGCGGGGCACGGGGGCCGGTCCCTGCGACAACGTCACGATACGGTTGAAAGTGTGCTGCCATCGCATCGCGGTTTGCCACGGACTGGCTTCGCCCGAAGCGGCGTCACCGCTCCAGAACATGCTGATCGGCGTGCCGCGTCGCAGGCCGACCGCGCCGGGGACATTGGCGAAGCTCGTGGGCTCGATCAGCGCGACGCCGCACACGTCCGAATCGCGGCGCAATGCGGCGAAGGTCTTCCAGCCATCGACATGGGGCTGGAGGTGCGTCGGTGCGAGCGTGTTCTGCGTGAAGGCGATCGAAGCCAGCCCCCATGTCGCAAATACGATCACCGCGGTCCGTCGACCCTGCACTGGTCCCCAGCGACGACGGACGATCGCGATGATCTCGCCCCAGCCGAAGGCGGCGAGCAGCGTCAGCGCGACGAAGGCGAGGAAGACGAAACGATATTCCTTGTGCGGGATCAGGCTGTGGAGCAGCAGGGTGACCGCTGCGGCGGCCAGCAGACCGGGGCACTGACGCCAGCCGAAGCGGACGCCGATCAGTGCCGGAATCAGCCACCACCTCCAGACCTCCATGAACCAGGCGACGTAGGACAGGAACGGGAAGGTGCCGTAACGCGACGAAACATCGTGCACCACGTTCTGCTGGACGTTTTCGAAGATCCACGCAAACGGCGCCAGTCCCTGGCGGGCATCGATCGCCGCGTCGGCGCCGGCAACAAGCAATGCGCCACCGATCAACCCGACCCAGCGGCGAGCATCGAACCGGCGCGGGGCCAGATCGCGCCACCAGGACACGAGCACCAGTGCCGCGGCCGCCGGGGCGTAATGCGGCCGCGAAAACGTCGCGAAGCCGAGCAGCGCGCCCGTCAGGACGATCTGGCCGATCGTCGGACGGGGCAGAATCAGCAGGGCGGCGGCAGGAATGATCGCGGCGACGGCCAAGGGCTCCGCCAGCGTTTCGGCCGAGAAGAACACGATCTCGAACCAGGTCGCGGCAACGAACCCGGCGAGCGCGGCGGTCGGCAGGCTGTGCCGGCGGCCGATCGCCCAGGCCGCCCATACGATGCCGAGCGATGCCAGCCCGGTCGCGAGGCGTGGCAGGATCATCGGTAATTCGCCGTTGGGCGCCAGCGTCTCGCCAGCCCAGAGCGGACCCGCAAGCAACGTCGGCAACAGCCAACTACGAATGCCGAAGCGCCACTCCCAGGTGACCACGCCCTCGCCGGTCAATAGTCGATGCGCGGGCTCAAGATATTGGTAGATCGCGTCGGGATGGTGGAAGCCGGGGGTCAGTGCGGCCCATATCCGCAAGGCCGCGGCGAGCAGCATGATCCCGCAGAAGAGGTAGGCCGTCCGTCGGTCTGGTCTGTCGGCATGGCGATCGGCGATGGTGGTCATGCGCTGCGTTGGACGTCCCGTAAGGCTTGGAAGGAATGCGACACCGTCGCAGACGCTTATTACGCATCGACGCCTTAAACACAGGGATTTTTCACAAAGCTGCAAACGAACCATCAGCCCGTCGACGCCTCGACGTGTCGACACTCCGACGCCCCGGCGGGCGCATCAGCCGCCCGCGGGTGAGCGGCGGGTCCTCGAACAGGTCGCGGATGTCGCGCCGGCGGAAGGCGTTCCACCAGCGTTGCCAGCGATGTTCGGCGGCATCGTGGAGCATGTGGCAGCGCTGGCACAGAGCAGCGAGATTGGCGGCGGCATTGTTGCCGGGATCGTGGTCGAGATGCGCGCAGGCGAGCACGACATAGGTGGTGCGTATCCCGGCGAGCGGCACCGCGCCGCGCCGCATCGCGATGCGGCGGCCGTCGCCGTCGCGCCAGCC
>Ga0265780_10005124_pt1 | contig 16688 bp, 18 predicted proteins | sample P1T30metagenome_FD_192432 | JGI IMG/M metagenome (GOLD analysis project Ga0265780, IMG submission 192432) | Plant litter microbial communities from East Loma Ridge, Irvine, California - P1 T30 | ecosystem: Environmental > Terrestrial > Plant litter > Unclassified | place: USA: California... | reverse complement strand
TGGGTCGGACCGGAGCACAAGCGCGTGCAGCGCAATGACCTGCTGTTCGCGGTGTTCGTCGGCATCATCATCAACCTGGCGATCTGGATCGTCGGCGCCGAGATTCTGCGACCCAACGGCATTGAAGTGAACACGCTGGCTGACCTGGGCAAAGCCCTGGAAATGTTCTTCGGTTCGATCGGCTGGTACGTGTTTTTCGTCGGCGTGTTCGCCACCCTGTTCGCCAGTATCGCGGGCAAGACCACTGCCTTCCCAATGCTGATCACCGACGCCTTCCAGCACGTCAGCCCCGGCCGCCGCGAACGTTACGGTAAAGAATTCCACCGCGACCCGATGCACAAGTGGTTCATGTTGTTCATCCTCGTCACCCCTCTGGTCTGGTCGCTGCCAGGCATGCCTGACTTCGTCACGCTGACCATCGGCGTCAACGCCCTGAATATCATTGGGTTGCCCGTGATTTCACTTGGCTTGTTGATCATGTCCAATCAGAAGTCGTTGCTGGACAAGCAGTACCGCAACAACATCCTGGAGAACATCGCGCTGGTATTTGCGACCGGGCTTGCGCTGTGGGTCGCCTTCCAGCTGGGTGTGGATTTGTTTACCTGATTGACCGCGGGTTCTCAAAGCGTGGGGTTGCCTGGTTGCTACGAAGATGTCGCTCAAGTTGGAGCGACGTCGTCCTGACCCGGTGGCCATGCCAGCGCAACTCAGGTTTCAGCACGTTACTTACATCCGACGCTTCGCACCTGCCCAAGACCTGGGCCGTGCGAAGCAGAGCGGCCACGGAGAGGCTGGCAGCACCAAGCAAACTCTCGTCTCAAGTTTTCTGTAATGTGCCGATATACCTTGAACAGGATAGCGACTTAACACCTTCACCCCGTCAGGCCAGGACGCCTGCTTCACTAGCGTCTCTGGAGTCTTGATGTCTATTTTAAGCTTGAAAGATATGCGGCTGGATCTTGAGCAGTCCGCAGCCTACTTTGAATCCTTGTCACAGATTTTCGACGGCCACGCGACGTACCTGAAAGCTCAAAGTACCGAGTGTGGAAACGAGGACCTGAAAATTCTGGAAAGCCACGCAGGCAATCTGGCAAGGTCAATGACGTACATCAAATCCGCTGCGTTACGAATTGCCAAAGGCACACGCTAACGCTGCGTTGTTGATTCGATGATCGGTTGAAGGCGCAGCGCCGGCTACCGGAGTCAGCATGTACCGAGCGTCCTACTCAGCTTTGCCTCAGCCCGCCAACGCTATGGATCGGGTCTGAAACACCGGATCTTTGCGAATGTAACGAAGCCAGGAGCCAAACGCGGCCTGCTGGCGACGATGCGCGATCTGCCACTGCTCACCCCCGAAGGACGTGGCGTCGATCGCCATCAGCTCTGCTGTGGCCTGGTTGAGCTCATTCAGCAGGTACTCGCTGTTTTCCGAGTTTAAATCTGCGGCACGCATACGTTTGCTCATAGCGAAGGGATAAGTAGGACCCCTGCGTTTATGCTTCATTGCACATCGCCATGACGTCCCGACCAACGGTAGGTGCTCAGCGCCAGTTGCTGACCAACCTTGTTTTATCCGCTTACAAGCTTTGCGGTGCGAAGCGCTCACGCATGAAACCCGCACACCGAATAGGCGAGCTCAGTGAGCAGGGGACGGTCAAGATCCGTGATCGGTTGAAGAAAAAAGGGGAATGACCCCAGGAAGCGCCTGGCCCGACTCGACACGCCGGATAAGGTCAGGCGGGAATCAGTGCGCAAGCCACTAGCGACATGCCCAGCGCGGTGCAGACGGCCAGGTCGTAGAAAAGCCCCACGGTCAGGACCGGCACGCCAATCAGGAACATCGGATCGCGAAGAAATATGAATGCGCTCATGCGGCTGTTCCTCCTGCGTCAACGCATACTAGCACCCTGCCCCTTCAGCCCACACCTGCAAGCTGTTTGCACCAAATCCGTTCACGCGTCTCACCCGGTCATGACGGGTGAGAGAGACCGTACTCCCGACGTCAGAACCAAAGCCTGAACGCTATCTTCAAAGATTCGTACCAGCCGATGAAGCGGGAATTACCCGATCTGCCGTGGAAAATCCTCGGCCACATCATTGCCAGGCCGATCAGGAACAGAGCTGCCGCTGAAGCATTCAGGTCCAGAGACAGCGAGAAAAAAGCCAGCGCCCAGAGCGCAATCCCCAGCAGTACGAACATCATAGGCAAGCCCCATCGAAGTCTGTTGCCAGAAGGTACGGCATTCTCAATATCGGGGTGCGGCTCTCCGCTCTGCTGGTTGCCGGGTTGGGGCAGTCCAGGAGCCGATAAGTTTGCCATTCGCCCAATCACGGCGCTCGCAATCCTGACGAGGAAGCGTGTGAACGTTCTGAAAGTCACAGCACAAAAACAACAAAGCCACCCGAAGGTGGCTTAGTCATTGAAATATATGGTCGGGACGGAGTGATTCGAACACTCGACCCCTAGCACCCCATGCTTGGCGATATTCCTAAGCTATTGATTCTATTGGACCTTTACAGGCGCTCGCTGCAAACGATGCCGCACTGATCCGCACCGAATACAGCTAATCCCCGAAAATCCCCCACCCTTCCCGAGTCGGATCACGGTCTCGATGCCGGCCGCTGCACGGCATTTCGAGACCGCTACGTAAAAACCAACGGGCCGCCACATTGAGGGGGTTTACGTTCCGATATTTTTCTAGTCTCACTAGGGTACAGACCGGATTCCACGCGGGGCACGTGCTAAGTTCCGGAGCTGGTTTCGCCGACTCACAGGCCCCACTTCAAAAAGTGGACGCAACTGGTGTAGAGCAGGGAAGAGCGCAATTCTGGACGGTTAATCAGGCTTCGGAACAGACATCTGATTCTTCTCCAAGGTGTCGATCACCTTGTCAAACTTACTTCCGAGTTCTTTGAATCTTGCGTCACTGCGGGCTCGTGCTTGGATGTTCGACGCCGATGTGGCTTTGTCAGCGATTGTAACGACCGTCCACTTCCAGATAGCGGTTGAGTAGTAAACCAACTCACCGTCTTCAAGGTATACCTCTCGTCTGCCTGAGGTCTCCGGGACTTCCCTGGCTTGGCGGGTCAACGGCATTACGCGGTGTACCAGCTCCTGATCTATGGTTTTCAGCGTTACGGCCACTTGCTTGAGCTTGCCAGCCTCATTGAACGTCGCCTTCACTTCTTTTATAGGCGCGCCTGCTAGGTTGTAGTCGCCGATTGGCTCCTGGGCCAGGTAGTAACGGCTGGGCACTTGATAGAAGCTGCCGGACTCTAGATCGACTTTGGAAAAGTGTCTGCCCAAGGTTTCAAGTACGGCTTGCTGCGGCATACCCAAGGTGAAATCACCGATTTCAAGCGCTGACCACGCGCAGGTGGGCGCTAGCAGGAATGCCAGTAGCACAGGGATAGTAGTTCGCATGAGTTACGTCCTTGTAGAGCGGGGGTTATCTGGGCCGGAACGGTTGTCTGCTGCCGGTCACTCCTGCCCTTTCAGTGGGATTTCGAATGACCGACTAGTTTGTCAGACACCATTAAAGCGTCGACGTTCGTAGTAGCTGTGGGGCTATCCTAGATGTACCAGCACTGGTCGAAGAGCGTTATGGAAAAACAAGCGGGCGCCCCTTTGGAGGCGATTGGCGTTCCATACTTTGTAAAACCACCGGGCTACAGACAGCATTCCACGCGGGGCGCCCGTTGAGTTTCGGAACTGATTTCGCCCACTCGCAGGCGGCACATCGCCCCTCAAGGTTTACCCTTTCGCAGTTGTGCTTCGCGGCGAGCCGATGACTTTCGAAGGACCTTTGTCCACGCTCGGCCCCTGGCACCCCATGCTGGGGACCATAAACCGATAAGCCATTGATTTATAACGGAAACCACCCTTTACGAGGCCTGCAAAATACGGCTTTTCTTGTGCGTTTGCAAAAGAAAATATGCGGCCTCCAGCGGAGGTTTTGCGCACTCCCCAAGCCTTGTGCCTACAATTGAGCGCGTGGCTACTCTCCGTGATTTGATTCCATTACAGTTATACAAAGTCGAGCAATTGCAATCAGGGAAGAAACGTTTTGAAATTTCGCTTCTCAATTCTACTTTTCAGCATCGCTTTGTGTGCTGAGGCACAGGCTGCACCAACCCCCGAAAACGAAGCTATATATGAGCACGCAGTGCGTTTAGGTAAAGCCTTCCAGGAACGACTGGATCAGCTGATCTTAAAAGAGCAGCAGGGGGAAATCGACAAGCTCACTATGAACCAGTCCCTCCACGAAGCGATGAAAGGAACTGAGGAGGTTGAGGAGGAACTGCGCAAAGCTAGTGCAGGAGGACATGGTGTCGCCACCTATGCGTTGGCCAACGCCGCGGACGGTCGTGCGGATGCGTTGGAGAGCCTGCAAAAGCATGGTCGTGCCGAAACATCCTTAGGTGACTACCGCACAAAACGCGCAGAAGCCTGCGCTCTGTACCAGCTCGCTTGGGATCAAGGCTTGATTGCCGGAGCGGTGACAGCGCTTCACAGCTGCCACGAAGCCTTCATCGTATACAAGCTTGCTAATCCCGAGTCTTTGCGCAAGCAAAGTCAGGTGGTCAGCGCTCTAAATAAGCCAGATCTGTATTCCGATCAACGGTTTACCACTGAATAACCACCGCTAAAACGCCCTCCTTTTCGACTCTTCTAAACTCAATAAACACTGGTCCAACCAGTAGCGTTTTGGGGGGTATTCTTCCCTTATCGAGCGCAGACTCGGATGCACCCTCTGGCGATCTGCCGACGTCCATTACCCACATTGCTGTCGATCGAACACCGGATTCCAAGACCGTTATGGAGAACCAGCGGGCGCCACTCCATGCCCCAGACTAGACAGCCGGACCGCTCTTGATTACTGGCGCTTGGGCTAATCGCTTAGGTGCTCCTCACCACCCTAGAATTCCAAATTCGCTTACACTGGGCCACCGCGTATACCGCCGCCAGGCGTTCAAAGCGCTAACCGCAGAGAACAAGCTAAGTCATGATCCTTTACAAATACTACGGATTCAAAGCGGGGATCGCAGCCCTCATGTCCTCACAGGTTGGCTTTCGTGAGCCAACTTATTTCAACGATCCCTTTGAGCTGACCTATCTTGATAATGCAGAGGGGCATGAGCGAAAGTTAAATGATTGGCAACAGTCGATCTTAGATATTAAACGCAGCGTGTCAATTCTGTCGCTAACCCGTACCCCATTCAATCCATTGATGTGGGCTCATTACGGGCAAGAGCACACAGGATTTGTCATTGGTTACAACGTAAGCGGTAACTTCTTCTCCGATGAAGATCTTAATCTTGTTCCGGTGCACCGCGGCGACGTCGTATATACCAGTTCCAAAATCAAGCACAAATTGACCCACGAATCACGAGCATTGCTCGGAAATCTGTTCGCCAATGCATTAGGGGTGGGCAACAGCGGCATCGATAAAAATGCTCTTGAAACGTTGATGAGGAGGCTTTTTCTAACCAAGCACTCCTGCTGGGTGTATGAGGAGGAGGTTCGCATCGTAAAAAGGAACATGGACGTTGGTTCTGAGTCCTCCAACTCGGGCGAGCTTTCCAGAAGCTACTCACCATCAGTTGCAGTTGCACCGGGCACAGCTGTGAGCACTGTAGATGGGTTGGATATTTACGAGCACAAGGTGCCGATTTGCGAAGTGTATCTTGGATTACGCAACCCAATGGTGGCTGACCACTTGTATTTGTCAGACGTTGGAGCCGGGGGGGTTGATAGCTCGCTACGAGTCAAAGCAGCGTCTGAGCAATGGGAAACTTTTGCGTTAAAGATGACGCCTGGGACATGGCAACTCGAAAAACAACCCATTCGCCCCGATAAGCTTTTGCTGGTTACCAAACCTCGCGATGGCGAAATTGCAAGCATGTCAGGCGCTCAACTGGCGTCCCTCACGGGTGCGCTTAGATCAGTTAAGATCCGTAGTGATGATCAAATCACCATTACTGCGTGGCGTGGCGGCCAATACGTCAAGATCAACGACGACTGGCTATAGCTTCGTGTTCACCCAGCGCAGGGGCGCCCCCATAAGCGGCCGCTGGATTACGAATAGGATCAAATACCTGGAGTTCGGAGTTGAATTAGCCCCAAGGGGAAGACCCGCCCTAATACCGGTTCAAACGCAATAGGTGGTTCAAAAGCCTTAATCCCGCTGTTGCATCACAGCGGGAGCTACCCCCTCCCGGGCGTTCTGCCGACCTAAATCAGCAAACTCGCTAGTGATGAATCACAGGATCCCCCCTCTCTTTTTCTAGGTCTGACGTCATTCAGCCGAACCGCGAGAAACTCCCATCCGTCTCTGCCTCATCCTAGAGATGTCTAACCGACCAAACCGGCATGACCGCCTTCTTATGGACAACAGAATTAGCCATTTTACTAGGCGGCCGAAGGTATCAATCTCTTCGAAACGTCCAGAACGAAAACATCTATCAGCCCGGCCAACGCCGGCGGCATGGAGCTCTCAATGCTTCTTTTCAACTCTCCGGCGTTGCTGATGTCTCGGTTTTTTATCCCTGCGACTTTCAAATCTCGACCAAACCAAATTACAAGATAGATGCCCTGCCACTCAGCGTCTGGGTGGATGGAATAACGATCATACAGCTGAGCTCCCGCGGCGGTGTACAGCTCTTTGTGCCACTGGCCTTTCACCTCTACCACAAGCAACCTCCTCTTGCCGGCAATCAATTTAGTCGCCGTGAAATCGCTTCTGTTGGCATTTTTCAGCTGGTGCTCGGCCGTAATCGTAATGCCCTGTGGAACAAATATCAGGCTAAGACGTTCGGCAATTATGAGAGTTGCTCGCACCTCATTCAAATGCGTATCATTTTCCCAGAACACATCAGCAGAGTTGAATTCACCACCGCTTATAGCTCTCTGAAAGTTTTTCAATTCTTCTAGGACGAGTTGCCGCAGCCCCTCCACATTCACCACCATGTCGCGGTCCAAACAGTTGACGATTTCCGTTGGCGACGGCGGTTCGAAATCCCTCATCGCTTTACGACTGAGTTTACCGGCGCGTATGCTTTTCAAGTCGTTGTGCATTTCTCTGAATCTGGTGTCGGCTATCAGACGGTCAAGCAGAGGGATACCACCCTCCGAGTCATCCAAATGGATTAGCCAAATCACATCCCTCAAAAAACGGTATGCCGTTTCTCCGTTAGGGCTTCCCGTACCCCAGTGGTCTGGGAGATCGACCTTTGGCCACTTATCAACAAATGCCTCTAGGACAACCTCCACCTTGCTCAACGTAAGTTTAGGCCAATGAACAGCTTCGCCATGATGCAATCGCCCAGAGCGGTCACAAAGCAAAAAAATACTATCCCTGTCGGCTTTCAACCAATTACAAAAGGCTTCAGGTGTGTGATCTAAAAAATAAAATCCTCGCAAAAACCAGAAAATACCCCTTTTTTCAAGTTCTTCACCGGCTGTTCGATTGGGCCAGGAGGACGTAACCCTTGAGCAGCCCGCTTCGATGATTTGTTGCAGGGCAGCGCGGTTGCCAAACTCGGCCCCGATCTCGAAAAGCGTGTCGAGCGATTCGATCGCCACGTCAGGAAATCGACTGAGCCATTCTATCGAAATTGCCCCACGGACTTCTTTGAAGACATCATCACTACGTAATATCCAAACATCGGGATGTCCACAGCCAGCTTGCGCGAGTTGAGGCTCGAGATACCGCCGGAGAAAAATCTCGGGACTACCAGGAACTGTGAAGATTAATCGATTGACCTCAGCTTTTAGGGCCTGGCGCTGCTCTGCAGAGATGGCGCGGTAACCCATGTCAAGATTAGTTCGTAGCGCGTTAAGTAACCTCAGATCGACATTTTCCAAGTGACCCACATCGCGCATGATTTCCAGGCAAGCTGCGAATAGCACAGGTTCAGTGCCTGCCCCCTGCGACGCGCACTGCAACTCTGCCAATTTGATTAAATCTGGTACGTAGGGGGCAATGAAATCTAAACAATTTCTGAGTGCTTCTCGCACGAGGATTTCATCACCAAACTCCTGCTCGATTCGGTCCGGTTGGTTCAGCACCACATCGGCGAAACGCGCGAGAAAAGACCAGTGCTTGCCACTTCTAACTAGCTCAAGATTGTCACGCAAATACTGAATATTTCTGTTTCTGATATCGTCTCGCTTTAGTGCGGCGCGCTTCATTCGCCGCCTGTGTTTGGCTAAAATTTTCGGCTCGGTTCGTCCAGACTGCGCGACTGCTCTGTTTAGCTTTGCCCACTCACGCATCAACGCAGGCTTCACCAACGCATGTTCGCGCATGTGCCTCCGCAATCTATTCGGACCTCGCTGCGCTTTGCTATAATGAACGTAATGAAAAGCAATATAAGAGGACCACAACTCCGTATTATCCGTTTCAAAGGCTAGGTTAATCAAAAAAAAGATGTCATCGGGCCGAGAGGCCAGACCGGAGTGAGAGTGAAGTTCAAACTTCTGTATCTTGGTGTCCCGAATTTGTTGCATGCTGGTCAAATTGCCAAATGCGTAGGCCAATATCCCTTGGCGAAGGTCAGCATCACATTGAAGCACTTTCACGGCACTGCTCTGGTCCTGTGATTTCTGGTTATGGAAAATCAGATTTTCGACCCATCGCCAAATTTTTTCTGGATCAAACGGAGGCTTTTCCAAATCAAAGTATCGATCCAGCATAAGGCCGATGATTTTGCTAATTCCAATTCGACACTCACATTCGTAGCAACTCTTTTCACATGTGCAGACAGTGCTTTCGGCTAGATCATCAAGTAGCGCCTCGATTAGTATTAATCCGAGTCCGCTAACGAAACTTTTCAAGAAATAACGCGTACCAATTGTGGAGTTTTCGAGGCTATGCTGACTGGGATAAAGCCCGGCGCAGATACGAAAAAAATCAGCCAGATAATTCAAACCGAACGCTTCTGCGCCGATTGCTGTCAGTATGACAATTGAGATGTGAAGAGAGCTAGTAGTGGCTTCTGAAATTAGTGTTGCCAAATCGGTTCGATGATCATGTCCCGGCAGCTCGATCAGGCATCTGCTGGCCAGTAATCGAGAATGTTCGCTTTCTTCTGGACTCAACAAAATTTGACGAAGTTCTTGAGTTAAATGCGTAATTGCCGGTGAACCCGCCAATAATTCAAGAAGTAGATCACGTAGATGCCCATTAGCACCGCATGCTAGAAGAGGTTTGATCTCTGTGATGACCTCATAGGTGAAAAAGCCTGAGGCGCTAAAACGGCGCCAAGCATCCCCTCGCCGGAAGTAGGGGTCCTTAGTTTCGGCATTTTTTAAAGCTTGAATGAGTAAGCGTTTTGATGAGTGATCAAGCTGAGAGGGATCACCGTTCGCGAGAACAGCGTATGCATCAAGCTCGATAGCAGCCTCCTGTATCAATTTGTTCCCTAGCGAAGCTAGCCAACCTAGCAGTCCCCGAAGCTCATCACGGACCACATTATTTGGAGCAATGATAGGAAGACATTTTTGTAGCGTCAGAGTATCAGCCGGGTCAGCGATGCGTCTGGCAAGATGGTCAGCCGCACAGTATTCAGCAACTATTTTGTGAACAGGGCGGTGTTGATCGGCACTGTCTCCAGGCTTGAAAAGCTTGGTCGCCAGGATGCCTTCAGCTGCTGTTTTTGCTCCAAAGAGCGACGCTAGGAATGGATAAATTCTATCCGCAGTCGCCTCACTTGTCCCTATACCTTCTGCACCGCACAGCAAGAGCTTGGCGAACACCTCGGACGAAAGAGCAACTCGTTGCGTACTGGAGAGTGTCTGGGGAACTACATTAACATTAGCTTCTTTCGCCAACCGCTCGACAGCTAGTGAAAAAATATTTCGCTTATCCGCGAAGTGCCTGTTACTTTCAACGTAGGCATCGGCAAACATTTTTAAAAACTGTGGATTGGGCAATAACGCTCCCAATTCAAACCGAGATACTTCAGCTTGAAATTTTGAGAAGTCCTCATTTTGGACATGACGGTGAAAAATCTTCTGCTGTTCCCCTTCTTCAAACTCACAAAGCCTAACAACCAACGGTAGGTGCCCTAAATATTCTTCAAATGCGTTTGTGGCAGAGGTACCCCACTCGCTAGATCGACTAGAAATTATTACACGTGTTGGCTTTGCTTTTCTGGCGTTAGCAAGAAGACTGTGAACGCCTGTTTGATCGAGTTTAGCCAACTCATCAAAAGCATCGATCACAAGTGGGCAATTTTTCGCTTCAGCGCCTAAATGTTTGAAGCTATTCGCGGTGACGGGGGACGTTCCCAGTTGTCGGGCAAGGCTCCTCATAAGCTCAGTCTTCCCGCCGCCAGGTTCTGCCAACACAACTACGTAATCCGAAGCCGCTAGTAAGGCTTCCTCGCTGTAAACTTTGTCTTGAGTGGAGAGCCTGCGCGGAAGGTAGAAAATTGAGTTCATTAGGTTACTTCTGCACCGTGGAGTGCACCTCAGATTAGATGCTAGCTTCTTCGCCGGGTAGCCTCCCCCGACTGTTCAAGCTCTCGATAGTACGTTATTTCAGCCTCACATCGACATTACGGATACCTTGGGTCTCGAGAGCTCACCGATGCAGTCACATCAAAGAGCTTTGATGAACATGCTCAGTTGCTCGCGTGGTCACGGATGCTGTGTGTGACCACACCCCAGATGTCGAAATAGTCCCCTTCCATGATGAAGCGGTCGGGATACTTGCGATTGGTCGAACGCAACACTGGGTGGCTACCCACGAAGGCAAGGTACTTGACCAGAGGCTGCTGGTTCGCCACGCCGATGATGACCTGCCCGGCCTTGGCGTCGATCCCCTTGTCCACGATCAGCAGATCACCGCAGAAGATGCCCGCACCCTCCATGCTGTCGCCTTCAACCTTCACCAGGTAAGTGCCCGGCGCGTGGATGTTCAGAAACTCGTCCAGGGAGATGTCCAGGTGATCAGGCGCCATGTCGTTATTCAAAGCGGCACCACCACGACTGGAAGTAGAACGCCTCTTCGATCTGCTCGATGCCGGAAATAATCAGGCCCTGGGTACCCATGCTCGTCACGCTGGCATCGAGAAGCCTTGGCAAAGCATCCCGCGCGTGCCCGACGCTGTTCAAAATGAAGGCTTCCCGGGTAATGCGGCCGAGGGCGGAGCACTGAGACTCAACGATCTGCACGTCGCCTTTGAACGGCGAGATCTTGCTGAGCTGGTCTTTCGGTACGGCGACGCCCATCTGGCGGCGCCGAGTGATAAGGACGTACATAGGAAGGCTTCGCTTGTTGATACTGTATATGCGTACAGTTAACTAAGCGATCCGGTTGCGGTCAACACTGTATAAGCCAATTTGCGACAGGTGACCCTATGTGCGGACGCTACTCGATCTACGAGCCAATGGACCACTACCTCAAGGAGCTTGCGCCAGAGCAGTTGGTCATCATTGGTCATCAATGGATACGACCTCTGGCCAACCGAGCGCTACAACGTTGCGCCGACGACTCGCGTTGAGATAATCAGACCGACCGAGGAAGGGCTGAGCGTAGACAAGGTGCGGTGGGGATGGTCGCCATTTTGGGCGAAGGGTGAAGGAAACGCCCCGCGCCGATTAATGCCAGAGTCGAGACGGTAATGGCGGGGAAGTACTTCAAACAACTGTGGCCCAACGGGCGAGCCCTGGCTCCGGCCAACGGCTGGTTCGAATGGGTGAAGGATTCCAACCATCAGAAGAAGAAACAGCCCTACTTCATCAGGCTGAAAGAGGAAGGCCCGATGTTCTTCGCCGCGCTGGCGGAAGTGCATCAGGGGCTTGAGCCGGACCTGCAGGACGGTTTCGTGATCATCACTGCCGACAGCGATCAAGGCATGGTCGACATTCATGATCGGCGGCCGGTGGTGCTGAGCCCAGAACACGCCCGGGAATGGGTGGATCCCGAAACGACGCCGGAGCGCGCCGCCGAGATAGCCAAAGAGTGCTGCAGGCCTACTGAGGAGTTCACTTGGTTCGAGGTGAGCAGAGACGTCGGAAATGTGCGTAATCAGGGTCCGCAACTAATCGACCCCTTGGAATATCCTAAAGACTGATCCGGAAATCAATTTCCAATTACGGACCAAGATGGGTTTTCGATCAATGCCAAACGATGCCTTACTTCATTTACCATGCGAGTCCAACTTATAGGGAGAACACGATGAGACCAAGGATCCTAGCGCTATTGGTGATTGCAGTTGCTGCGCTGTCCGGGTGTGGCCACTTTAGCCAAGGCGAGTACCGGGGCATACACAAGGCAGGGACCATCCCGTGCAATGGCACACCCCCAAATCAGCCAGGATGTTATTAACGGCACCTATCTCCGTTTTTATTTCTGAGCAGCCGCCCCAGCTGCTCGATCAACAAGCGCTGAAGATCACTCCCAGTTCATGATCACCAGCTCACCTGTGACCGCGGCTTTGGCGGTCCTGTGGTTAGCGTTGCTGTACCGGATACTCAACTCTTCCATCCTAAACCCGTCGAAAACCCGTCGGATGTCCGGGTGGTCGTTGATGCTGACCATTACCTTCCCTTGGCACCGGCGCATGAAATCAGCCATCGCCTGATATTCACCCATCCCGAACTCTGCTCCGTACCCCTGCGTTTGCCAGTACGGCGGGTCCATATAGTGAAACGTGTGCGGGCGATCATATTTCTCGGCGCATTTCAGCCAGGGCAAGTTCTCCACATAGGTGCCGGCAAGGCGCTGCCACGCATCAGAGAGCGTTTCTTCAATGCGCAGCAGGTTGATCGGGCGCCCAGTGGTGGCCGTCCCAAATGTCTGTCCAGTCGCCTTGGCGCCGAAGGCGTGGTGCTGCAGGTAGAAGAACCGTGCGGCACGCTGGATGTCGGTCAATGTTTCCGGCCGGGTCATCTTCTGCCATTCGAAAATCTGACGTGAGCTGAGCGCCCACTTGAACTGGCGAACGAACTCCTCAAGGTGGTTCTGCACAACCCGGTACAGGCTGACCAACTCACCATTGATGTCGTTGAGAACCTCGACTTTTGCAGGCTCTGGCCTTTTGAAGTAAAGCGCTGCGCCGCCGGCGAACACTTCAACGTAGCAGTCGTGCGCTGGAAACAGCGCGAGCAGGGGTTTTGCAAGGCGGCGTTTGCCGCCCATTCACGGAACAATCGGGTTGGTCATTTATGCAAGCCTTTACTGTATAGATAAACAGGTGCTAGGCTCGCCGCGCTTTGTGCACAGAGCGGGAGCCTTGGCTGGACTTGCAGGGATAGTCTGCGGTTTGGTGGCCAGTTTGAATGTTGACGCATCCTGCTGGCCGCTCCTTTTGCGACGTGAAGCGCTTATTCTCGACCAGTCCTCCAGTAGAAGGTCTGGCCCCAAGCGCGGCTCAGACCTTTCGAATCCCGAACTGAGCTGCTTTCACTTTTGAGTCTTGGTTGATGCCTGCGGCCAAATACAGCCCCATCCGAGCGGTTACGACCGTTTCAGTGACATCGCACGGGTAGCGCTGGGTTTCCAGCTCCCCTTTCCAGCGGGCCGGCAGCGTGAACGGCTCCTGATATTTGTCCATCGACCGGTAATAGATGGTGGTCGAGGTACCCGCCACCGGTTTGGTGATGATCAGCTCAGCCTCCCAGCCGAGGATGCCCCTACTGTTGCCGACGATCTCCGGCGCCGACACCATCTCGATTACATCCCCGGCCGGCAGATTCGACAGCGTCACGTTCGCCGCCGGCTGCAGATAGATGTAACCGCCAGCAGCAGCCATGGTCCCGGCCAACTCAATGCACTGCGCCTCCCCGGATGCCGCGGGCTCTTTGTACCAGCGAGTGGTGATGCCGTTCAGGCCTGAGCCGGACGCCTTGTAGCTGTCCGCAAGCACCGATCCCGCGACCGGGTTGACCGATGCGTTAATCACGCCAGTCGAGCCAGCCATCAAAGGGTTGGCGTTCAGGCAGCCGAACGGGCGAATCGCCGAGTACAAGTCGGCGGCATCTGTTGGCAGCGGCACGCCGGAGAACTCGAAATTGGCGTTGATGATCGGCACGCACCGGGACTGGATGAAATCTGCGCCGATCAGGTTTGGGTGCAGATCATCGACGGTCGTGTCCTGGGTGAAGCCGTCCCAGATATTGACCACTGGCACGAACTGCCTGACGTAGCTCCAGACCCATTCCTTATACGCGATCGCATCTGCCAAAGCCTGACCTGCCAGCGCCTTGGTGCCGAACCGCGGCGTGCCCGTGCCGACAATCAGGCACTTCCCCGGCGTGTTCTGGAAAGCGGTGATCGCTTTCATCACGTTCGCCTTGCTGTCAGCGAGCGTCATTCCGGGCGTTGTACTGTCGTTGGTACGTGACAGCAGTAGCCATAAATCCGCCGTGAGCGAAGTCAGGCAAGACGGTAGCCTCGACATGAACTGGCCGGAGTGGTCGCCCACCTTGCCCTGATTATCCAGGTAGCTGGGAAAGAGGCCAGTCTTTGCCGCAATCGCGCCGGCGGGGCCATACGCCTCAGTACCGAAAGCAGTGGCAGCAATGGTGTGGCTGTTCGCGCTGAAGCTGTCGCCCAACAAGCCGAGTCCGCGACGGATGCGGCGGCGAGGCACAGCATTACTGATGAGTAGGCTCATGAGTAAATCTCGAATACCGCACCGCCAGATGGCGTAAAGCGTGTTTGCGAATACCCAAGATCAAGGCGCCAGGCGCCGTCCTGTGCGAATGAATCAGATACTACTCAGTCAGTACCCACCTGCTTTTCGACCTTCACACTTCCACCGTTCGCTTTGACCGCCAGTGTCAACGGGGCCAGGCTCGCGGGGGCGATATATTGTTGAGATTGCATCCTCTACTCCTAATCTGAATCTGTACTGAGGGCAGCCTGGGGAGCGGCGCGATCAAGGCACTTTGCGGAAGAAAACGTGGTTGCCCAGGTTCAGCGTGCGCTTTGCTTTGGCGGCCCAGTCCGGCGCCTTCGGCATGGTGGTCGCGTAATAGTGGGTAGCCCCCCCAGTGGGGTCGGGCACTTTGCCGTCGATTATCTGGTCAGCAGCGATTCGGCACTGCGCCAGCTCGCGGAAAGGGATCTGGCGCGCGCCGCTCAGGAACTGATAGTTGGGATCATTGCGATTCCAGCAGCTGAACTGATAGGGCTTCTGGCAAACGACGGCGTAACCTTCCCCCCACCATGATCTGTCCTTGCCGTCGTCCACGCGGTTGCGGATCGTCCACGCCACAGCGACCATCCCGGCCAAACCTTCCCCCCGAGCCTCGCCCCACAGCGTGCGCGCGAGCACATCGCGATCTTTATCAGTCACGGTCATCACTTTTCTCCGGGCGAAAAAAAACCGCTCAAGGCGGCATCTTCAAAACTTTGGTTAAACGGGTTGAGTAGGCCAGGCGGGGTCCAGCCCTTTCAGGTCCACGCGGTTGACGTTAACGCGGTACAGCTTCCATGCTTTCAGCATTACAAGATCGCTGGCCGTTGCCATGTCGAGATCAACTGCGTCTTGCAGTGGGTCTATTGCCAGCGTTGCGGCGGCCAAAAGCGAGTTTCGCCGATATGTATTTGCCGACAGGATCTCAGCAGCGGTCGGCGGAACCGGTGGGGCTACAGGAGGCGCAATGAACTGTCTTTCTTTATAAGTCCAGCCCATCTGAGCCGTGTTCGACTGTATAGCTATGAATCCTTCGCCCGGGTCCCATTCTGTGACTCCATCCCAGAGCGCCACATTGGTAACGATATTGGTTGTGAGGTCGATTATTGCGTAATCCTGAACCACGCCTTCGACCATGCCTTCTTCTGCTTCATCTTCCATCACAATCACCATTCGATCATTGCCAAACCGCCACTGCCGTTACCGCCAGAGGAACCTGAGTAAGTGCTCGGAGGCTTAGAATATTGCCCGCCACCGCCGCCACCGCCAGCGCCGTAACCACCATGGGCGATTACCGACGCGAGGCTGACGGCGGCCGAAAGGATGCTCGGGACTTCGGTCTGTACGACATCGTGCACACCAGCCCCAATGAAGAAATGACTTCGTTCCAGTTCTGGCAGGCCATGGTCGCCTCCATGCTGCTGCGGGGTAATGGCTATGCGGAAATCCATAGAATAGGCACTCGCATCGTCGCGCTGGATTTCCTCTTGCCTGAGCTGCAGCGCGTGATCAGCCATTGCCGTGACAACGTGGTGTCTCCATTCTTGGTGCACCGCAGACCTGATCGTAAACGGCAAAAGCAGGCTGAGACCAAAGAGCACTGGACCAAGGTTGAAGAGCGTTACCTGACGCGCGCATTCAAGGACGCCAGGGAGGCGGCGGATTGCTACAAAGGATGGAAGGAAGAAGAGATGCCAGGCTTCCACGAAGTCAGGGCACTGTCGCTGCACCTGTACAAGAAAGCCGGAAAAGATGGGCAGGAGATCGCCGGGCACGCCAGCGAGGGGATGACCAAAAACTACCAGAAGGAGCACGCCGAGGTGATCTGGTCGGAGGCCGTTCCGGACCTCGATATCAGCGAAATCGCCGGATAGTTTTGCGCCAGTTTTGCGCGGGTTTTGCGCAAGCTAGAAATGAAAAAGGGAATCAAACCGGTAAGTGGCTGATTCCCTTTACAAAATATGGTCGGGACGGAGTGATTCGAACACTCGACCCCTAGCACCCCATGCTAGTGCGCTACCGGACTGCGCTACGCC
>Ga0265780_10005122_pt1 | contig 16690 bp, 13 predicted proteins | sample P1T30metagenome_FD_192432 | JGI IMG/M metagenome (GOLD analysis project Ga0265780, IMG submission 192432) | Plant litter microbial communities from East Loma Ridge, Irvine, California - P1 T30 | ecosystem: Environmental > Terrestrial > Plant litter > Unclassified | place: USA: California... | reverse complement strand
TCCGATTTCAGACTAAAAACACTATCTTTACGCGCAATTCTATAACGAAACGTAGCGATTTTTTCGCGATCAATATATAAATATGGCATGTACAACCTGTTCAACCTCAGGAGGCGGAAGCGTCAATGGGTGTAATAATAACGGCACGTGCGGAACTGACAGTTGCAACAAACTGACGGTATTCGACTGGCTGGCAAATATGAGTCTTCCTAATGGCGAAGCGCCCTTTGACTGTGTCGAAGTACGGTTCAAGAACGGCCGCAAGGAATTTTACCGCAACCACGAAAAACTTACGCTGAGCATTGGCGATATTGTCGCCACGGAAGCTTCTCCGGGCCATGACGTGGGGATTGTAACCTTAACAGGCGAGCTTGTAAAGGTGCAAATGAAGAAAAAAGGGGCTATTCACGATTCCCCTGAAATCCTTAAAATTTACCGTAAAGCCTCGCAAAAAGACATCGACATCTGGTCGGCGGCGCGCGACAAGGAAGAACCTATGAAAGTACGGGCACGCGAACTTGCGATCATGCTCAAGCTTGAAATGAAAATTTCTGACATTGAATTCCAGGGCGACGGATCAAAAGCAACGTTTTATTATACCGCAAACGATCGTGTCGACTTCCGTCAATTGATCAAAGATTTTGCGCGTGAATTCAGCATACGCATCGAAATGAAACAGGTCGGATTTCGCCAGGAAGCGGCGCGTTTGGGCGGAATTGGCTCTTGCGGGCGCGAACTGTGCTGTTCTACCTGGCTTACTGATTTCCGCAGCGTGAACACGTCGGCGGCGCGTTACCAGCAATTGTCGCTCAATCCGCAAAAACTTGCCGGGCAATGTGGCAAACTGAAATGCTGCCTCAATTACGAGCTGGACACTTACATGGATGCACTTCAGGATTTTCCTGATTTCGATACCAAGCTTCAAACCGAAAAAGGAGACGCAATCTGCCAGAAACAAGACATTTTCAAAGGTCTGATGTGGTTCGCCTATACCGATAGTTTTGCCAATTGGCACACCTTGAAAACCGAGCAGGTCAAAGAAATTATTGCCGAGAACAAACAGAAACGCAAAGTTTCCTCGTTAGAAGATTATGCGGTCGAAGTAGAGGTCGAGGCCAAAACAGAATTCAGCAACGTCGTCGGGCAGGAAAGCCTTACGCGATTTGATGTTCCGAAGCGCAGCAAGAAGCGCAAGAAAAAAGGCGGGAATGAAGGGGAAGCTGTAGTTTCGGCTAATCCGAAAGCACCCAATACGCGTCCGCGCGACATTACCCGTGGCCCAAGGCCTGAAGGCAATAAACCGGCAGGGGAACGCAGTCCGGCCAGGCCGCAGGATCGTACAAATCGTCCGCAGGGCGATCGCAAACCTGGAGGTGAACGAACAGAGGGACGACCGCAAGGAGAACGCCGTCCGCAGCAAAACCGCGAACGCAACCGTCCCGCAGGTGAACGTCCGGAAGCAAAGCCGGATGTGAAGGGAGATCAGAAACCGTCACAGCAAAATCGCCAGGAAGCAAGGCCCCAGGGGGAAAATAAGCCTCGCGTTGAAGGTCAGGCACCTGGACAAAATCAGGATGGCGCACCAAGAAGCAACAGGCCGGAGGGCGATCAAACGAATCGTCCGAAGTCAAACAAAAACCGCAACCGCAACCGTGATAAAGGAAGCAGCAGCAATGAACCTACGAACTAGTCTTATTCTGATCATCATCGCGCTGTCGCTGTTCGCATGCGACAAAAAGCGTGTTTTCGACGAGTACAAAACTGTCGGCGGTGGTTGGGACAAGGATAGCGTGGTGAATTTCGATTTACCCGAACTCGATTCGCTCAAGACTTACAATTTGTTCGTCAACGTCCGTGACAACGACCAGTACAAATTCAGCAATTTGTTCCTGATCGTGTCCATGGAACACCCTAAAGGCGTTGTAAAAGTGGATACGCTTGAATATGAAATGGCTGACGCGGAAGGAAATCTTTTAGGCGAAGGCTTTTCAGACATCAAGGAAAGTAAATTATTCTACAAAGAAAAAGTGAGGTTTCCCAAAGGTAAATACAAAGTCAGTATCCGCCAGGCCGTGCGCCAAAACGGAAAAGTGGCAGGCGTCGATAAGCTTGACGGCATTACCGAGGTGGGTTTCCGAATAGAATCAACACAATAAGCGATGAAAAAATACGTCCCAAAAAAATACGTCCCTAAAAAAAATTGGCTGCAACGGGATGTGTCCTTCTACAAGCGCAAATTCTGGCAATTTTTCTCGTATGGATTAGGATTTCTGGTCCTTTTCTTCCTTTTGGCGTCATGGGGCGTTTTCGGATCCATGCCTTCATTCGAGGAGCTCGAAAATCCAGAGTCGAATTTAGCGACCGAAATTATATCGTCGGACGGCGTGACCATTGGCAAATTCTACAACGAGAACCGCACAATGGTCAAATATGAAGCGCTTCCAAAACATCTTGTGGACGCTTTGGTGGCTACCGAAGACGAGCGTTTTTACGAACATTCAGGAATCGATGCACGGCGTACGGTAAGTGCCGCAATTAAGCTTGGAACCAGTGGAGGCGCCAGTACGATCACGCAACAGCTGGCAAAATTGTTGTTCCACGGCGAGCGCTCGCGCAACCCAATTATCGGGATCACCCAAAAAATCAAGGAATGGATCATCGCCGTTCGCCTCGAAAGACAATACACGAAAAATGAGATCATCGCCATGTATCTCAACAAAGCCGATTTTGTCAATACAGCTGTCGGAATCCGTTCTGCGGCTAAAGTATATTTTCATAGAGAGCCCAAAGACCTTGCGGTTGAAGAAGGTGCGATGCTTGTGGGCATGCTTAAAAATCCGTCGCTTTTCAATCCGATCCGTCGCATGGAAAAGACCAAAGCCAGGCGTAACGTGGTATTGGGCCAAATGGTCAAAAACAACTTTCTTACCGAAGCAGAAAAGCAGCAATTACAGGATAAACCAATCGTTCTCGACTTTCATCCGGAAAGCCATAAAGAGGGGATTGCCACGTATTTCCGCGAGTATTTGCGTGAATACATGAAGAATTGGTCTAAAGAAAATAAGAAGCCGTACGGTTCTGATTACGACATTTACAGTGACGGGCTCAAAATTTATGTAACCATAGATTCGCGCATGCAGGAATATGCCGAAGAAGCTGTAACACGTCACCTTCCGAATCTTCAGGAAGAGTTCAACAAGCAGCAAAAAGACAATAAAAATGCTCCGTTTGTTCGTATTTCGGATGCCGAAACCAAAAAGATCATGATGTCTGCCATGAAAAATTCCGATCGTTGGAAAGAAATGGACGGCAACGGGAAAAGTGAAGAAGAGATCATCAAATCCTTCGGGGTTAAGACAAAAATGACTGTGTTCACCTGGAAAGGCGAAAAGGACACGATCATGACTCCTACCGATTCGATCCGCTATTACAAAAGCTTTTTGCAGACCGGAATGATGGCCATGGAACCGCGCACGGGACAAATCAAAGCTTGGGTCGGAGGCATGAATTATAAGTATTTCCAATATGACCACGTCGGACAAGGCGCGCGCCAGGTAGGATCTACCTTTAAACCATTTGTGTACGCTACGGCAATTGAGCAACTCAATTATTCCCCTTGTGATTCCATCATGGATTCGTCGTTCACCATTCCAAAAGGCCGACACAACGTGACCGAAACCTGGACGCCAAACAATTCCGATCATCAATATCGAGGCATGGTCACGCTTAAAAAAGCACTGGCATTATCGATTAACACGGTTTCTGCCAAACTTATAGACAAGGTTGGGCCGGATGCGGTCATAGAACTCACGCATAAACTCGGCGTTAAATCCAAAATTCCATCCCAACCGTCGATTGCGCTTGGAGCGGTTGAAATTACGGTTATGGACATGGTCGCGGCTTACAGCACGTTCGCCAATCAAGGCGTTTATGTAAAACCGCAGTTTATTTCGCGCATTGAAGATAAAAACGGCACGTTGGTTTACGAACCGATGCCGGAATCACACGACGTTTTGAACAAAGATGTAGCTTTCGCCGTTATCCGATTGCTTGAAGGTGTAACCGAAAGCGGATCAGGTGTACGACTCAGGACGCAAGGCGGAGGTTATGGATACGAGCGCGTGACGGGCTATCCGTACGTTTTCAAGAATCCGATTGCAGGTAAAACCGGAACGTCCCAAAACCAATCTGATGGTTGGTTCGTGGGTATGGTGCCAAATCTTGCCGCAGGCGTTTGGGTAGGTTGCGAAGACCGTTCAGCGCGATTCAAGAGCATCACATACGGCCAAGGTGCGGTCGCCGCGCTTCCTATTTGGGGCATGTTCATGAAAAAATGCTACGAAGACAAGGATCTTGATGTTTCCACTAAAGCTTTTGAAAGACCGGCAAACCTATCGATAAAAGTTGATTGCTGGGCGCCAAAAGTCAAGGATTCGACTACCGTGGACAGTACGGCCCAGGATACGGAGGAGTTCGAGATTCAATAATAATTAGCGAATTGGCGAATTAGCGAATTAGCGAATTGGTGAATGTGCAAATTCGCGATTCGGGTTTTGGGCGAACAGACGACAAAATTTGGGAATGTCATCCTTCCCTGTGTTGAAATAAAAGGTTTTATGAGTGAGGAATCGAAACGATGCGTACGATTGGACCTCTGTCTCTCCTTCGGATATTTGTAAGCGTATGATTCTTGCCGCGCAATGGACTTGTACATCCACAAGCCAACAGGCTAAATTTTCAAATTCGCTAATTCGCTAATTAGAATTGCGCAATCGTTTGAGGAAACGTATTTTTGCGTTGATTTTTTCGCAAACACCACACTATGATTAATAAAAAAGTCAATTCGGTACAAGAAGCCCTTGACGGAATCCAGGACGGCATGACCATTATGCTCGGCGGATTCGGTTTGTGCGGCATCCCCGAAAATTCAATAGCGGAACTTGTCCGCAAAGGCACTACAGATTTAACGTGTATTTCCAATAACGCCGGCGTCGATGAATTTGGGCTCGGTTTGTTGTTGCAGAAGAAACAAATCCGCAAGATGATTTCTTCTTACGTTGGTGAAAATGCCGAATTTGAACGTCAGATGCTATCCGGCGAACTCGAAGTAGAACTTACTCCCCAAGGCACGCTTGCTGAAAAATGCCGCGCCGCCCAAGCCGGAATTCCTGCTTTTTTTACCCCAGCCTGTTACGGAACTGAAATCGCCGAAGGTAAAGAAGCTCGCGAATTTAATGGTAAAATGCACATTCTCGAACATGCGTTTCAAGCTGAATTTTCGATTGTGAAAGCCTGGAAAGGCGACGAAGCGGGCAACCTGATCTTTAAAGGAACGGCTCGCAATTTCAACGCGCCAATGGCCGGAGCCGCAAAAATAACGATTGCCGAAGTCGAAGAATTGCTACCCGTCGGAAGCCTGGATCCGAATGAAATTCATATCCCTGGAATTTTGGTCCAACGGATTTTCAAAGGAGAAAATTTCGAGAAAAGAATTGAACAAAGAACCGTAAGAACGCGCAACTGACATGGCTTTAGGTAAAGAAGAAATCGCGAAAAGGATCGCAAAAGAAGTACAAGACCGCTATTACGTCAACCTCGGTATTGGGATTCCGACGTTGGTTGCCAACTATGTGCGTGAGGATATATCGGTGGAATTCCAGTCGGAAAACGGCGTGCTTGGCATGGGTCCGTTTCCATTTGAAGGCGAAGAAGATGCCGATGTGATCAACGCCGGGAAACAAACCATCACTACATTACCCGGAGCGAGTTTCTTTGATTCAGCATTCAGTTTCGGTATGATCAGAAGCCAGAAAGTCGACTTGACGATTCTCGGCGCTATGGAAGTTTCAGAAAATGGAGACATTGCCAACTGGAAAATCCCGGGAAAAATGGTCAAGGGAATGGGAGGCGCTATGGATTTGGTGGCTTCCGCCGAAAATATAATCGTGGCGATGATGCACGTCAATAAAGCCGGGGAATCAAAAATCCTCAAGCGTTGCACTTTACCGCTTACCGGTGTCGGATGCGTTAAAAAGGTGGTTACCGAACTGGCCGTACTCGAAGTCACGCCCAACGGATTCAAACTGCTTGAAAGAGCGCCCGGAGTTTCTGTGGAAGACATCATTAAGGCGACTGAAGCCGATTTGATCATCGAGGGTGAAATTCCTGAAATGGTTATAGCATAAAAGAAGGCGGAGTTGATGCTCCGCCTTTTTGTTTACAATTCCTGAAGCTTTTTCAGCACTGCTTTGCCTAAACTTGCCGCCGATTGTGGGTTTTGGCCTGTTATCAGACGTCCATCAACAACGACATGATCCTGCCATAAACCAGACTTTTCGAATTTTCCGCCGCGCTCGATCATTTTGGATTCCAATTGGAACGGTACGACGTTTTCGAGTTCAACCGCTTTTTCTTCCTCATTGGTAAAGCCATTCACCTTTTTTCCGTCAATCAGATAGTTCCCGTCGGATAATTTGATGTTGACCAATCCCGCCGGACCGTGGCAAACCGCACTCACCACGCCGCCATTTTCGTAAATTTTGGAAGCAATTTGAGCCAGTTTTTCATTGTCTGGAAAGTCCCACATCGTGCCGTGTCCGCCGGCATAATGGATCGCGATATAATCGTCAGGGTTGATCTGTTCCGGACTCTGCGTGTTCTCGGTTTTTGCGCGATTGACCGGATTTTCCCAGAAAGCGCGATTAACTTCGTCTTTAAGATCAAGTCCGTCAACTGGCGCTTTCCCGCCTTTGGGGCTCACGAATTCAATTTCGTAACCCGCTTTAGAAAGTATTTCCCACGGATGGGTAACTTCGCTAAGGTAAAATCCGGTCTCTTTTCCTGTATCGCCTAACTGGTTGTGGCTTGTAACGACGAATAGAATTTTGTTTTTCATCTTCTTTTTGTTTTGAGATTGTAGGTTTTGCACGCCTAGAATTCCGAACAGGATCAGGAATGCGTTTAAAAAATACCTTGTTTTCATCCTATTGGTTTGATGAGGCAAAGTTCGGTCGGCAGGATTTATCTGAAAAGGAGGTGGCGCACAAAATTCCTGTGACCTAAATCACATCAGGAGTCGAGGCGGCTCAGGGTTTCACGCGAAACTCCGAGATAGGAAGCGATTAATGTTTTGGGCAAACGCTGGGATAGTTCCGGATACAACTCCTGAAATTGCTCGTATCGTTCTTTTGCATTATCGTTCAGCAGGGAAAGGATCCGACGTTGCAAAGCGATATAACCGCCATTTGATTTTTTGAGGAAAAACTGCGCAAGCTCCGGAATTTGTTCAAACAACTTTTCCCGCTTTTCCAAAGTGATGCAGAAAACATGCGTGTCCTCGAGGCAATCGATATTGAGTTTGGCCGGAACCTGCTTAAAATAGCCATTGTAATCACAAACCCACCAGTCTGAAGTGGCGAACTGCAAAATGTGCTCTTTGCCATCGGCATTCGTGTAATAGGATTTTACCAAGCCTTGGACAATCCAGAAATCAGTTGGCACGGGCGCACCTTCCTGGATCAGGAACTGGTGTTTCCGGTATTTTTTATACGTGAAAGCCTGGGAAACCACGGCCCATTGTGCGTCGGTCAACGCAATGATTTCAGCGAAGTGCTGCCGCAGCAACGATTCCATGTCATGGATAATTACCATTCCGATTGTAATCCGTTTTTAAGCGCCTCTTTGTATCTGATGTGGTCGAACCGATACAAATCCGGAGCTTTATGGGCGCCACCTTTGCGCGATTCGTTAAGTTTTTCAAGTATGCCGAACCGCAATATCTTACGATAGAAATTGCCTCGGTTCAAGGTTTTGCCAAGAATGATCTCATACAGTTTTTTCAGTTCGGGCATTGTAAATTTTTCGGGCAACAAACTCAAGCCGATGGGTTTATAGTTGAGCTGCTTGCGCAAAGCCGATAGCGCCTTGTCCAGAATCAGGCGATGGTCCATCATAAATTCCGGCAGGTCTTGCACGTCGAGCCATTCGCATGCATCCGAAAACAAATCCATTACAGGATTAACCTCAGAGAAATTGACCAACGCATAATACCCAATGGAAACGTAGCGTTGTTTGTGCCAGAGATCGTCCGGATAGCCTTCAAAAAAACCTTCGGACCGGTTTAGGTTTCCGAACACCCGGAACTGTTGTAAATAAATATTGGCCGCGCCTGTGCGTTCCTGCAGAATCCTGTTGGCGGCACTGTCAACATCTTCTTCTTTTTGTATGTAACCGCCCGGCAAACCCCATAACGACTGGCCTTTAAGCCGGACTGCCAAAACTTTTAGGCTGGCATTGTAAAAGCCAAAAACGACACAATCAATAGAAAGGTTCGGGAGATAAATCAAGTAATTTTGTTGTGATTTTTCCTCTAAAAGCTGCCTGAGTTCCATACTGGTTTTTTGATTCTGATCGTTACGCATTGCATCGGTCAAGATACAGTTTTTTGAAAAAAGCGTCAGGATGCAAGTCCTATAAATTAACAGCGATACAGGATGAAGATAAGAATGCGAAATGCAGACTTTGATTTGGCACTATCCGAATGCTTCCAATTGAAGCTTTTTACTACTTTAGATAATCTAAAAATATCTTTTATGAAGATTTTGAATCTTGTATTTTTTTTGATGGTTTTCCACTTCGGGTTTAGCCAGGAAAACCTGAATTTTGACCAGCCTAAGGAAGTAGTTTCTCCTGAAATACATGGCGATAATACCGTGACGTTCCGATTGCTCGCGCCAACGGCAAAACAAGTGCGCATCGAATCAGATTTTCTTCCTGCATCTTCATCAGGTAAAGGTTCGGCCGAGTTTAAAAAAGGAGCCGACGGCATTTGGGTGTATACATCGGCTAGCTTGCCTTCCGAACTTTACAGCTATAATTTCGTTGTAGACGGGCTTCGGATGCTCGATCCCAACAATGCCTTTTTAATTCGCGACGTTTCTACTATCGTCAATATATTCCTTATCGGAAATGGGAAAGCCGAGATGTATCAAACGAAAAACATTCCCCATGGAACCGTTTCGCGCCGCTGGTACGATTCTCCCACCCTGAAGTTAAACCGACGCCTTACGGTGTACACGCCTCCGGGATATGAGGCGTCAAATGAAACGTATCCGACATTGTATCTGCTTCACGGAGCCGGCGGTGATGAAGAAGCCTGGATCGCTTTGGGACGCACGGCTCAGATTCTCGACAATCTGATTTCCCAGAAAAAGGCCAAACCGATGCTTGTCGTGATGACCAACGGAAATGCCAGCCAGAGCGCGGCTCCCGGAGAATCGTCCGCGCCAATGATCAAACCGGTTTTCCTGCAACCTGATATGTTTTCCGGCAATACTGAAAAAGCCTATCCCGATGTCGTTGCCTTCATCGAATCCAATTACCGCGTTAAAAAAGATAAAGCGAACCGTGCAATAGCAGGACTTTCTATGGGCGGCATGCATTCTCTTGTAATTTCGGCAAACAATCCTGATATGTTCGATTACGTAGGCGTTTTTTCCTCGGCTCAATTGCAACCCAAAGACGCCATAGCGGAAGTTTACGCGAACTTCGACCAAAAGATCAAAAATCAAAAAGCCAAAGGGTTTAAGTTGTATTGGATTGCCATTGGAAAAGATGATTTCCTGTTCAGGCAGTCTAATGAATTCCGTGCAAAGCTTGATTCAATCGGCTTCAAATACACCTATAAAGAAACTTTGGGCGGCCACAGTTGGTCGAACTGGCGCGATTACCTTGTCGAATTTGCTCCTATGTTATTTAAATAAGTATGTCCCAACCCGTTTCAAAGCCCCATTTCCCGATACTTGACGGATTGCGCGGCGTTGCGGCCCTTATGGTCGTGATCTTCCACTTGTTTGAGTCCCACGCCACAAGTCATCAGGACCAGATCGTGAACCATGGCTATCTCGCAGTTGACTTCTTTTTCCTGCTTTCCGGTTTTGTAATCGGATATGCGTATGACGATCGCTGGAGCAAAATGACAGTGAAGGATTTCTTTACAAGACGTTTGATCAGGCTGCAGCCGATGGTGGTGATGGGCATGCTTATTGGCGGCCTGCTGTTTTATTTCCAAGCCTCGGAGTTGTGGCCAAATATCGCACAGACGCCCGTTTGGAAAATGCTGTTGGTAATGGTCATCGGCATGACGCTGATCCCGTTGCCGCTGTCGATGGACATTCGCGGCTGGACCGAAATGCATCCTTTAAACGGCCCGGGCTGGTCACTTTTTTACGAATATATCGCAAACATTTTATACGCAATCGGCGTCCGGAAATTCTCGAACACGGCACTTGCGCTTTTGGTTTTGGTCACCGGAACCGGACTGGCCCATTACGTGATCACCAGTCCTGGCGGTGATATTGTGGGCGGATGGGCGCTTACGGCTGAGCAAATCTACATCGGGTTCACGCGCATGCTTTTCCCGTTCTTCGCAGGTTTGTTACTCTTCCGGATGGGGAAACTCGCAAGCATTAAAAATGCGTTCGTTTGGTGCAGCCTTGCCATCGTAGCCATTTTAGCATTCCCACGCATCGGCGGAACAGAAAATCTTTGGCAAAACGGGCTTTACGAAGCTATCGCGATTATAGTGTTTTTTCCGCTGGTTGTGTATTTGGGCGCAAGCGGAAAAGTAAATTCACCAATCGGGAAGCGCATTTGCAAATTCACGGGAGACATTTCCTACCCACTTTACATCACGCACTATCCATTGGTTTATTGCTATATGGCTTGGGTTTCGAACAATAAAATTAGTATTGCCGAGAGTTGGCCATACATGATTTTAGTATTTGTAATTGCACTGATCGTAGCCTACGCATGCTTGAAATTATATGACGAACCTGCGCGCAAATGGCTGGCAAGCAAATACCAACTCAAAGTAAAGATTTGATTTTGGGCGCCGCCCCAACCATGAATTCCTGGGAAAATTGAAATTTTGTTTGGTTGTGGCCGGGCTGTCCGTTGCTATCTTTTGGAAACCTCAAAGGTTTGAAAAACCTTTGAGGTTCTACCCAAAAGGATATCCACTTCCATCCCTGGCGCGCCCCAGTCCTTACAGCCCAGCCTGGTTGTAATAGTCATCGAACGAGCGTACCTCGCGGCGATAAACCGTTCCTTTAGGCGTTATCAAAGTCGGTTTCCAGGAATTGTGCAGGAATTCATAGTTCGTAGAATCGGAATACTTTATTTCAAGCATCGTCTTTTCGTCAGTTGAAGATTCGGCCTCATCGATTTCTACTGTTACGGCAGCGAACTTTACGGCTTTACCGGATTGCATCGTCGGCTTATAGGCGTAAGATGTGCCGAAACCGCTATCCATAGATGAAAAAGTTGTAAGTACTTGCGAGATGCGGTTCCCGTCAACAAAAAAAAGGAAATGATTCCACACGTAGCCGCAAGCCGCAAATCCCTGGCTGATTTCTAAAAAGCGCGGATCGTGTGGCGATTCCCCGGATTTCATAACATCCGAAGTCAAGCCCCATTCTGCGCCACGGTTTGTCTCTACTTCACCTTTGAACTCTTTGACGACCTCGCCCGATTTTGTAAAAACGATGCGATAAGCCATTTTAGCTGCAGCTTCCACTTCCGGATCATCCTCCCATTTCACTTCATAAATGCTCACGTGATCTGCGACATGGTGCAAATTGGTATCGAGATCTTGTTCAAACGCGGGTTTGCTAATGGGTTTTGCCGGGACGGTTTCAAATTCCGTGGGTTGTTCAACCGTTTCTGTAGCGAGCGCATCAGTTTCCTTATTGGAACAGGAAGCCGACAACAGTAGTGCGCACAAAAGGCCAGGTAGAAGTTTCATATCAGAAGAACCAGCTCGCTACGAAAATAGCCGCGATCACGCAAATCAAATCCACGAGCAACATCGCGCCCAACGTATAACGCGTATTCTTGATTTTGACCGATCCAAAATAAACAGCGATCACGTAAAACGTCGTCTCGGCGCTACATTGGAAGATACAAACAAGCCTTCCCGTGAACGAATCCGGTCCGGCCTGACGCATCGCATCGATCATAAATCCTCTTGATCCACCCGAAGAAAACGGACGCAACAGCGCCACCGGCAAGGCATCGGTAATTTGTTTGGTCACCCCCATATTCGAGAAAAGAATCGCGATCCAGTTCGAGATGATTTCAAACAACCCCGAATTCCGGAACAGCGAAATCGCAACGAGCATACCTAAAACATATGGGAAAATAGTGATTCCCGTTTTGAGCCCGTTATTGGCGCCCGTCACGAACGAATCAAAAATAGTGGTGTCGAGCGCTACGAATTTCTTTTCGTTGACAAAAGCAAACGCCAGCGTAAATCCTATGATGCCCACGAGCATAATGCCCGAAAGGTTAGACGTAAACACATTTTTACCAATGAGATCCAGGCTGTTTACGTAGAACAACAAGCCTACGATAGCCGCAATAATCGTCATCAACGCCGTGATCAGCGACACGCTTTTGAAATTAATGCGCTGCCGAATCCCGATTATAAGGAACGCCGCCAATGTCCCGATGAAGGACGTAATGATACATGGCAACATTACATCGGCGGGATTTGTTGCGTTTTCAGCCGCGCGATATCCAATGATCGACGTGGGAATCAGTGTGAGTCCGGCCGCGTGCAAACACATAAACATGATCTGGGCATCGCTGGCTTTGTCTTTTTCAGGATTGATTTCCTGTAAACTTTCCATGGCCTTGAGCCCGAATGGCGTCGCCGCGGAATCGAGCCCGAGGAAATTCGCCGCAAAATTCAACGTCATGTAAGAGATCGAAGGGTGGTTTTTGGGAACAGTCGGGAAAACTTTTACGAAAACAGGGCTCAGTTTCCGGGCCAGTTTTTCTGCCGCGCCAGAATCGATGAGCAATTGCATCAGGCCGCAAAAGAACGCGAGATAGGCAATCAGTGGAATGATAAGATCGAGTACCGTGCTTTTACAAGTAGGCAGCAAGCCATCTGATTTTTGAACGCCGCTGTAAATCTTGACCGTTTGGTTCTTGTACACGTACGTCGTATCAAGGTTTGTCGTATCGCGGTTGATCACGAACGATTTTTCATCTGATTTCTGGATGCTGTCGCGGATGAAGGCAGGAACTTCATTCAGGTATTTTTCACCAATCTGGATGGGATCGTCTTTTTTGCCGTTGATGATATAATCGAGGCCGTAATGATGGCCAAGCACAAGGCTGATCAGGATAAAAACGATGGACGAAATGAAAATGGTGAGCCAGAACCTGCTTAAAACCATAATTAATTAGCGAATTAGCGAATGTGACAATTAGCGAATAAGGCGGTGACTTACCTCCGGGCTAATTTAGTGAATTGTCGCGACAGATAAACGGTGGTTGATCGATACTGGACCTAGCCCCGATGCAAGCGGACAGCCTTTTGAAAAAGCCGCTTCATTTTGCGCGGCGGTGAGGGCGACCAACCGAAGCCCGAAGCGCCGTATGCCAAAATGCGCGGATTTGAGAAAGCGGGTAGCGGGCAGCGGGATCAGCTTCTTAAAAATACGATAATGTTCGGGCTCTGAGCCTTGAAAAACGGTCGGTTTGGATTCTTTGTCGTACTTTTGCGCAGAATCAATCTAAATAAACCTTGCAAACAACCGTTGACCAATTGAGGAAGGGCGACAGGGGCACGATTACCCATATCGATGCCGATGTGCTGCCGCTCAAACTTCTCGAAATGGGCTGCCTTCCGGGCAACAGCGTCGAATTGTTACAGGTTGCGCCGCTCGGGGATCCTATTTATCTCGACATTAACGGCGCACGGCTGGCCATTCGTAAGGAAACTGCAAGGCATATCTCGGTCGAGAGGACGTCGTAATGAGCAACGAAAATATTAATGTAGCGCTTATCGGAAACCCGAATGTGGGCAAAACGTCTGTATTCAATGCGCTCACGGGCCTTAATCAGCAGGTTGGGAATTATCCGGGCATTACAGTTGAGAAAAAGGTCGGGTTTTGTAAGCTTCCGAACCACGCCAAAGCCAATATTCTCGATCTTCCCGGAACCTACAGCCTCAATGCGAGCTCGATGGACGAAAACGTCGTGATCGAATTGTTGCTCAACAAAAACGACAAATTGTTTCCGGATGTCGCCGTTGTGGTTACCGATGTCGAAAACCTCAAGCGTAACTTACTGCTTTTCACGCAAATAAAAGACCTTGAAATTCCCGTGATCCTCGCCATCAATATGGCCGATCGCATGGCTTATAAAGGGATTTCGCTCGATATTGCCCATCTCGAAGAGCAATTCAAAACCAAGATCGCGCTGATCAGTACGCGCAAAAAACAAGGGATTGAAGAGTTAAAACAGCTCATCGTTTCCTACAAAAACCTTTCTACTGAACCCTGCCTGAATGCTTCGTCGATCGATCCCGATTATTTCAATGGATTGCGCAAAACATTCCCCAACGAACTAGTTTACAAACTGTGGCTCGTGATTACCCAGGACGTAAATTTCCGCGGCATTGAAAAAAAGGAAATCCTGACCGGGCATCGCAAATCAGATTCTGACCTCAAGCGGATGCAGCAAAAGGAAACAATCAAGCGCTACCAATTCATCAACGACGTGCTCAAGGTCGGACAAACTATCGACAAGGAATCAGCGCGTGATTTCGGGACAAAACTCGACCGCATCCTCACGCACAAAGTTTGGGGTTATGCGATTTTCTTCGGCATCCTGTTTTTGATTTTCCAGAGTATTTTCAGTTGGTCGGAAGTTCCGATGGATCTAATCGATTCCGCTTTCGGCTATATGTCTACAGCTGTCAACGAACACATGCCGCCCGGCGTCCTGACCGATTTAATTTCACAAGGCATCATCCCCGGAATTGGCGGGATCGTGATTTTCATTCCGCAGATCGCGTTCCTGTTCCTGTTCATATCGGTGCTCGAAGAAAGCGGTTACATGAGCCGTGTCGTGTTCCTCATGGACAAGATCATGAAGCGTTTCGGCCTCAGCGGAAAAAGCGTTGTTCCGTTAATTTCAGGCGTTGCATGCGCCATTCCCGCGATTATGGCCACGCGCAATATCGAAAACTGGAAGGAACGGTTGATCACGATCCTGGTCACGCCGTTTACGACCTGTTCGGCCCGGCTTCCGGTGTACACGATCATTATTTCGCTCGTGATACCAGATCAGCGGGTTCTCGGATTCCTCAACATCCGAGGATTGATGCTCATGGCCTTGTATGCCGCCGGATTTCTGATGGCGATTTTTGCGGCGTACATTTTCAATAAAATCCTAAAAGTATCATCCAAGACCTATTTTGTGGTCGAGATGCCGAACTATAAATTGCCGTTGTTGCGCAATGTCGGGATCAACGTCGTCGAAAAAACTAAGGCGTTTGTGGTGGGAGCCGGGAAAATCATCCTCGCGATTTCCATCGTATTGTGGTTTTTGGCTTCGTATGGCCCGGGAGACGATTTCGCTAACGCCGATAAGATTGTTACCGCCCAAATATCTAAGTCGGAAGCAACGGTTACACAACAAGAACTGGATAGCCACATCGCTTCTTACAAACTTGAAAATTCCTACCTCGGCATTGCGGGCAAGGTTATCGAACCCGTGATCAAACCCCTTGGTTATGACTGGAAAATAGGGATTGCCGTGCTGAGTTCGTTCGCCGCACGCGAGGTTTTTGTTGGCACGCTGGCTACAATCTATTCTGTTGGAGAAACCGAAGAACAAGACCCGATACGTGAAAAAATGGCCGCCGAAAGACGACCTGACGGCTCCAGGTTATTCGACCTTCCCACCGGTGTTTCGCTGTTGCTGTTCTACGCGTTCGCAATGCAATGCGCCAGTACGCTTGCCATCGTCAAAAAAGAAACCAATTCATGGAAATGGCCCGCGATCCAATTTGTGATCATGAGCGTCGTGGCCTACATCGCCGCATTCACGGCTTATCAATTGCTGCAATGATACAAGAAATCATAGCTTTCGGAATCCTGGCTTTCGCGCTGCTTTACCTGTGGCGCAAGTTTTTCTATAAAAAGAAAAGCAAAAGCGATAACTGCGGAACAGACTGCGGTTGCTCATAAGGGCGTGCCGGCGGCCTGTCAATGTCGTTTGCTAATCAAATAATTGGAAGGCCGCCGTCGGGCTGACCCGCTTCTATCTTACAAAAAAGGCCCGGAAAAATCCGAGCCTTTTTTTGTAAGGATATCCGCTCGCATCCCTCACGCGATCGGTTAAGAGAACCTAAAGTTACAATTTGGAAACTGTAGCGGTAGTCGAAGATGTCGAGGTGCTTTTCATGTCCATTTTCATGCCCGAAACTTCAATGGTCATGTCCATATTCATTGTTGCCCCGTTCTTTTTGATGTATTTATCGGCAATGAAAACTTCCACTTTTCCGGTTCCGTTTCCAGTTGCGGTCGCTTTGATTTCAGCGCCTTCGTTATTGTCCATGGTCAACGTTTGGGCGCTGTCAAAATAACCGATTCCATTTTCTACTTTCGTCAGCTTATAAGTCGATTTTATAGTCGCGTTCAAATTTCCCATTTGCCCGAGTGGGATCACCAATGGCGTCGTATCTTCAAAAGAATCGCCAATGGCCAGAGCTTTCTTAGGAAACGTAATTTGTTTAAGGCCATTTTCAAGCATGGTATTGAGCATGGTTTTGATCTCGTCGGTTACGTTATCGCCTTTCACAGATTCCATTACGAATTTGCCTGTAGCATCA
>Ga0265780_10005121_pt1 | contig 16690 bp, 9 predicted proteins | sample P1T30metagenome_FD_192432 | JGI IMG/M metagenome (GOLD analysis project Ga0265780, IMG submission 192432) | Plant litter microbial communities from East Loma Ridge, Irvine, California - P1 T30 | ecosystem: Environmental > Terrestrial > Plant litter > Unclassified | place: USA: California... | reverse complement strand
GGAGCTGACGGCTGTGTGAGATCTGTCGACCCGCAGTCCTGGACATGTCGGAGTCAGTTCATTGACCTTTGAATGGAATCTCATAGTAGTTACCATGATCGTATAAATCAATGGACATGATGCGACGAGAAGAGATGCCAGAAGTCCGATCGTACAAGACCGGATCCATCTGCTCTGTCTTTCCTCGACACGATTGAGACGCGCCTCAAGAATCGAATCGGAGATGGCAGCTGACTCCAAGTTGGGCATGGCCTGGTATTTTGAAGATTTTTCGAAAAACATGACTGCAGTATAGCTAGTCGACGTCTGGGTAGGGACAGTATTGGAGATTTCGACCTTTGGTAGCAGCAACAGCGACGGCGACTTCATAAATTTCGCTGGTGGTTTTTCCAATCGCGATCAGGATTGAGCGTACATACATTGTCGGATCGCATCGGTGCAAATTGCCGTCGTTGGGTCTTCATGTGGAATCACTATCACTAGCTACTTGAGACTAGAGATCTTGCAGTGAAACCCATTCTCTACCTGTTCTGGCTCGAAGAGTTCCCCGGCGTGTGACGCTGCTAGTCTGCTGTCCATAAGTGTGATCTACCCAGCGAGAAATGTGGGTTCTACTCATTACGTTGAAGCACACTCAAATATGTTCGACTGCTGGAAGGATGTCTTCCACCAGTCAGCAGCCCTGTCGTTCGTAGCTGGGTAATATTCAGGCTGCCTTGAGGAAGATTACAGAGTGTTAAAACTTCGGACTTCGAAGGATGCATTAGTCTAGCCGCTATCTGTGTTGCGGTTCGCGTTAGCTATCGTGCCAAATGCACGTCCGTCGTTACTCTTTAAAACGTACTAGGCGGCCGAGAGAGTGACGTTTCCATTACCGTTGATGCTAAGCAATGCTCAGAAATGCTGAGACTTTCGGTGGAAGTGTAGCAGAGGCTATCGCCGCGTGAAGTGGATGGTTTGACGTCCTCTGGTCAAATGACTATATGACCTGTTAGGATTTTGCAGACAAGGTCCGAAGACCTCGTGGATGAGTGAGCTCTGTGATCTGGAGCCCAGGACGGATTACCCTGGCATTCTTTCCATACCCATACAACCACCACGAGCATACTGCCAAACTCATGACATATCCGCGATCTGTGATGGAGCTTGTATTGTGTATGTAAAAATGATGTGAGCGTGGAAGTGAGAAGGATTCGGTTAACAGTTGAAAGCTTGTCGGATGATGTCGGCAGTCCGGCAGTCGGAATCATCTATAGCTTGGCATTCTGGCTTGGCGTAGACTAGTAATGCTTGACTCAATGCTTCTTGTTCGGTGTTCCCAGCGTATCACCTAAGGAATCCGTACTGCTGTTGTTAGGCATACAGACTGACGTGACCTTTGAACCAAGTGGAGCAGATGATCGGCTGATCGGAAAAGCAGACAAGACTCGCAAGTTCAAAGGAACCAGGTTCTGCCACGAAAAAGTAATCGAAAACCTCCATACCTCACACACGCAAGTCACATCTTTCCACATTCTCGACCATGGCATTTCCAAGCTACCGACCTCTAACACAGCATGACCGTAAAATTGGCGTATTCGCTATGGCCTCGGGTGCAGCCCATTTCATCGTAGCCGCCTCATCGATGGACGCAATCAAGACACCGGCCAACATCAGAGGCTCGTGGCTAGTTATAGGACTTGGCTCACTGATTTTTCTCGGCGGGCTCTCATGGCTTATACTAAACAGTCGCTACTTCAACAAACCTTGGTGGAAACTCGTGATCTGGGGAGGCACTTGTGGTGGAGGCGCCACTGGCTTGTCGCAGTTTGTTCCCCGGGTCGGGCCTTTGATTCCAGCAGGGATTGGTTTGTGCGTCTGGACATTTGTCACCGCTGTGATCCTGTTCAGAGACGGCCTCAAGGACTTCAGCGACTATTATCATCGGGAAGCTCACCGGCAAGATTCTATCCCTGAATATGCCATCGGCACTCCAATGGATCCGGCGTGGCATGGTCACGGGAGAGATATCCGACAGTCAGGAGGTTCTGACGCGATGACTTGGACTCGACCGGATGGTCAGACATCAGCACAGGGCGCTAAGATTTGACCTTGAAAGCCCGCTTTACCTTGAGAGGACCCCGGATGTATCTTCTTCCAAAAGATTGGGCTCCAGCATTGCGGCTGGTAGGGACGAGAATCTTCGACGGCACTGGGAGAGCAGATGGTAGGAATCGAGGATAATTCGCCCACCTTAGCGATCTGAACCGTGTACATTCTCGATTGCTTCGCCGGTAGCAGTACCATTCCTTTTCGAAACACGCTCGCAGAGGACTGAAGATTTTGCACCTTGCGCTGTAAGACTCGCCTACCACCAATGCCACCGCCAGGAATTCTGAGCCCTGAAGGTTGGCAGGTAACCTTTGCGGCTGCCTCCCGACCTGGAATTATGGGCTGGGCTGTCTAGAAGAACAAGCACGTTAGCCGTCTTTGCAGCATCGTTTCAAAGATGGTGTCGCATCAGCGCATGAAGATGCCACTGCATGGTTACCATTTTGGGGCATCTACCAGGATGGTCGGAGACAACCGTCAGAGGAGATGTGGTAGCTCCGTTGGTCTATAATGCAGTCAACAGGACGTGGCTCCGAAGTTGATGCATCATCCATACCAAGAACACTCTAACTTGCTATATTGTTATCTACGACTTGTGTGCGAGCCAAGTACGTGCGAGTGTACTCCCCTGAACCAGCACTGCCTCACGACTGCTAGCGTTGCCCCGGACCCGTCGTCTGTCTAGTCCATGCCGCTGGTCGGAACGAGGGCTTTCTATTTGCATTCTTCTTATTTTGCAAATTGGTGCAACTAAGCACATACGACCATAGGTCAGTGAGAACTGGGCATCCCGTCCGAAATCATGAAGTTTCAATTGTTGTCGTTATTCCAGGAACGAAGAACCTGGAAAAGACAGTGTTATATTTCCTGGAACCTGGGATGCACGTGACTTACAGCACGTGATCCATGTCACGTGATTAAATGAAGATTCCTGGATCCAGGAACTCAATTTCTATGAACCTGAATTTGAGTAAAAAGGTGACGGAAAACAGCTCCGTCCGAAATCACAGGTTGTCAATTCGTGTTTGTCGATTTAACGAAGATCCTGGAAAAGGTGTTGTGATGCCTGGAACCTAGAATGCACGTGATCTACGTCACGTGACAGAATGTCGATTCCTGGATTCTGGAACTTAGAAATTTGGATCCTAAACTGAACTTCAAAAGGTGATAAAAAGCGACTCCGTCCGAAATCACATCTAGATCCCAGGAATCACGGATCGTGAAACACGATACTGCCTGGCGTTCCCAAGCCTAATGAGATGCGGTAGTCTCTCCAAAACAGGTTCAACATCCAGAAAGCCGCGATCCTGGAAACCTAAAAGGCGGGTAAACGGATAAAGCGCCGCGCCACCTTCTCCGCCCCAATCCTGTACACTGCCCGTAAGATGTTGATGTGCTTTGAGCAAGTGGTATATGGTAGTAACGTGACTGTTCACTTTGAACCCTATTCAGAAGAGCGTATATCACACACACCAAAGAGAGACCTGATGAGAGAATCGCCTAACAACGTTGCGATGGTCTATGTTGGATGGATCCCGGTATCGTGATGAATGATTCGGTTGGAGATTTTCCTTGTCTTCATGCACACCGGTCTGCGGCTGCAAGACAGACCCCGCGCATGCGACACCAGTCACACATCTTTCTGTACTGATCTAGACTGCATGCCTAGCTTCCCAATCTATTCGGCTGTGCAGCTGCACGCTTGTCAGGTTGTGAGTGCTCCGCGCCGCATCCAATACTCTACTGCTACCAATATGCGCCAGGCACAGAGGAGCTGGGCAGGGCTCATCACATCACCTAAGCGAGACAGGTCTAGGGTAAGCGGTGGAAACGACGAGTAGCCCGGCGCTAAGATATTTTGAAAATGCGACACGCTATCGTCTAGACAGTTTCGTTTTTCTCGATCGACACACGCGACAAGGGAATACTTCCGTTGGGTTGACGTCAAGTGATGCAAGCTGCTTTCGAGTGCTCAGCGTCATCTCGATAAGCACTGTCTCAAGACATCATTCGCCTCTTTGTGCTGCTCGATCGAAAGGGCATGTCTGGCCCCCAGTGGATGAACAACAGGGCTTCTGGACACTCTACAGTCCACTATGGCAATATGTATAACTTGGAGCATCATGACCACCATGATTATCTTGACCGGACCGATTCTGGTAGTCAACGATCACGAGTGCCAGCTACGCACCGCGAGGACATACTGAATTCCCTCGATTACGAGGTGATGAATGACCACTACTTGAGTATTGAACCGGCTTATGCGAACACCTGCCAGTTGTTGTTCAAGAAGATCGAGTATACGGAGTGGCTGAACGAAGCCAGACCTTCGGAACACCGCGATTTCTTATGGATAAAAGGAAACCCTGGAACAGGGAAAACTATCTTGATGAAATCTGCGTACCAGCGCGCCCAAGGCTCCCCAGGAAATGGCACTGTTATTTCATTCTTCTTCAACAAGAATCCAGAGACACCATCAGCAACGTCAACAGAAGGCATGTACCGCTCTCTGGTCTTTCAACTCATGGAAAAAATTGACTCCAACCCATACTCGATAAGCACAGGCGGATGGTCCACTGGCCCGTGAAAATACTCAGCAACCTGTTTCGTGAAGCAGTGCTAGCCCTGAGGAAGGACCGCTTGACTTGCTACATCGATGTACTAGGTCAATGTGCAGAACTCGAGATTCGAACCATGCTAGAAGTCTTTAAGGATCTTGCCAAGTCTGCGAGAGAAGATCGCATCGACTTCCACGTCTGCTTCTCAAGTAGACATCATCCCAAATTTTGCACGAATCACTCGCGGTTCCTTGCTCTCGAAGACCAAGTCGGTCACAAAAACGGTATCTCAGCCTACATACAGCACAAGCTACAAGCTTCAGTCCGCCGAAAACCTGAGATTGTCAACGAAATCAAACGAAAATCGTCAGGCGTCTTTCTTTGGGTTGATCTCGTCATTGGAATTCTCAACAAGGATAGCGACGATGGTACAGTCCACACGATCGAGACTCGACTACAGGTCATCCCAAATAAGCTCGACGACTTGTTCCATACGATCGTAAAGCAAGGGACACAAGAAGATGCATTGTTTGTTCCAACGCTACAATTTATTATGTTTGCGAGGCGCCCTCTCAGCTGTGAAGAACTTTATCACGCTGTCAATTACGCCTGTATCGCCGACTTCCAAAATCCTGGTCCAGACGTCGCAAGAAAATTCCTCTTAAATAAGTCTGAGGGGCTTGCAAGGACAACGAAAGGCAAACGAGCAACCGTCCAGTTCATCCATGGATCAGTGCGCGAGTACCTGCTCACGGCTGGGCTCAGTACATTGACGCAAGAGCCAAATAAACGCTTCGAAAGCTCCAGCCACGAATACCTCCGGTTGTCTTGCTTGCACTTCGCCTCAGAAAAGGTATCACAGCGTACACTCTCGCCTGGAACCCTTCCATCAGAAAGGACAGGCGAGCAAGCATCGAAGCTCTTTCCCTTTCTCCAGTACGCTGTAGAGAACGTGGTGTTTCATACTGAAAGGGCTTGTGAGAGTTTCGTCTCTGCAAAAGAGGTCACAAAGTCCTTCCCCGTTTCTACTTGGAAACTACTCAACATGCTTGAGAAACGTGAACGTCGCAAATACATCAAGGACGAGACGAGAGCATACATATTTGCTGACAAGGGCGCCCCGCGTATACTGGAAGCTGAGTTGCAGCTAGGTGCAGATCACTTCCTAAAGAAATGCCGACACCTGTCATTGTTGTTTGCTGCTGTTTTCGAGGAGAATCTTGAAGTTGTCGAAACAATCCTCAAGCATAACGGAATGGATCACCTTACACCGGAGGAGCGGCGAAGGTGTCTGACAGGGGCATTGGAAAAGCAAAACCCAGCAATAGCAGACTTGCTGCTCGAGAAAGGTCTCAAAATCGATGTTGTTGTTAAGCACGAAAGTAACACTAAGTTTCTCCGGTTGGCCTATGATAGACATCATGAGCACAGCCTACAGACGCTACTCGTCGCGGGTGAAATGCAAAACAGGCACGACAACAGTGCATCTCAGGCTGCTTGTGTCGCTGGCCATGAGCAAGTAGCACAATTATTGCTCGATCGCGGTGCAGAAGTCAATGCTCGAAGCGGCCATTATGGGAATGCCCTCCAAGCTGCCTGTGCTAATGGTCACGGGGAGCTAGCAAAGACGCTACTTTCTCGGGGTGCAGAGGTCAATGCTCGAGGTGGTTTTCATGCCAACGCACTCAGAGCGGCCCAAGTCAATAAACACCAGGAAGTGGCTCAGTTGCTACTTGACCACCTCGGTGAAGAGATACAACTCACGCCTGATGAGCTGCATCCGTACCACGTGGTGTGTGAACTCATGACACGCAGAGATACGTTTTGCGCTCTAGGGAAATATTGCTGGTGTGACGCCCATACAAATAAACACTATCACCTTCTTGCCCCCGAGCTCAAGGGCCTGACAAAACATAAAATGTCAGGCAACAAATTAGAGAGCCATGACGACATTCCAAACGATTTGCGCCAAGAGCTTTACGCGAGAGGATAGCAGCGTCTCTTGTGGAACAGAGAATGATACGACGCGTGTTCGCCGACCACTTGGTTTTGACAAGACGATTTCTGAACTTGCTTCAGAAGACGTGTACTAGGACGCTGAATGCAAAGACATGGTAGATGACTACGACGTTCTGTGTGTGCTCTTACGATGCCTTCTTCATCAATTATGCAGGAATTGTAGTCTTCTGAACATTGTAATAGAAATTTCCAGGTGTAGTCTTGAAGCCAAAGCTGTGGCGGCACGATGTGTACATTCTTTTCAAACACCATCCTAGGCACCCAGATCCGCACTCTTTTCATCCGCAAGTTTTGCCCTGTACTTCTGAAGAGCCCTGCAAACAGTAGCCTTTGTCACCTCGATTCCATACTTTTCTTTCAAGAAACACACAAGGTCTTTGTGGTACAATGTCGGCGTCTTAAGAAGTTGCTTATAGAGTGCCAGTTTGATGAGGGGTGTAATCTTTGCGTTTCCACCAGCGCCTTGACGAGCCTTGATCTTCGATTGTCGGACGGACTGGAGAGCATTGGCTACAACACCTCGTTTCGCCTCGATTCCATATCGTCCCTTTAAGAAAGGAATCAAATCTTTCTGGTGTAACGTTGGGTCGTTAAGGAGATGCTCGCGAAGTGCCAGTCTGACCGGCGGCGGTATCTTCAAGCGGCGTCCACCAACGTTGGGAGGCGCTTTCGTGATCCGCGATAGCGTAGGTTGGATCGAGCCAGGTTGACAGTGCGTGTGCTGCATTTGAAGACCTTTGCTATGTCGCCAGTAGAGAGTTTGGCCTCGAGAATCAGGTCGCGCAGGACGTCATGCTTTGCCGCGTTAAGGGTAGGGGCCATCAAATGATCTAGTTTCAGTGGTTTGTTGCTGACTCGTCTGAGCGTGGTTGAAGCAAGGCAAGGGAGCGCTGTGGGCGTATATGTCTTAGGTGAAGGAGAGATATGCCGTGATGGAAGCAAGAACGGCTTGTTGCCTGAACTATCCCTATCGTGACCGGATCAGATACGGCTGAGGTTAACCGAGGCTGCGGTGATGCGCATCACGTGGCTAACATGTTGTCAGACTTTCTATCGTAATAGACAATTATCTTCTTCGTATGTCGATCTAGACAAACCTCGGAAAGCAGTGCGTAGAAATACACAGTGGCAAAGCTATCCACAGTCTACTTTGAAGCTACGTTCCTAGTTCCCAGAGCTAAGATCGTATTCCGAGAGCTGATATCGTGTTCCGGGAGCAACCGCGAAGGCTTCTCCGGAAGCCGCAAACAGACGCCATACAGCGTCGATCCCTTGCAACCTCGTTCAAGACAAATATCGCATTAGCTTGCAAGTGCGAGAAGTTCTCTGACGATCACGGTAGGGTTCGCCGGTGGGTCACAAGAGGTTTTATTCGTTTTACAGACCCCATTCCTGATGCCATAATTTCTAATCCATCCTTACTTGTGCTTGATTCTCGAACATCGACCTGTCATTTCGGCTGCTACTGCTACTCTCAGAACTCTATGAAACAAGTTGACTACACATCTCTCAATCCCTTGTCCCTTAGTCTCTCATATCCTATTCGCTGTCTGATGCCCTGGCAAGGGGATCGGGCATGTTGACTCGATCTCCATATGAGGCGCGTGTACCGTGTCCTGTCGCAACATTGCCTTGGAAGAGACTGCCCGGGCCGTCAAGTCGGAGCTGGACGCCCCTCCCGTACGAATCGCCATACGCGACTCGAGCACCTTCAGCAGCACGATTTTGGAGGAATCGGTGTCTCTCGTCAACCCGCTTGATGTTCTCTGTAGCAACCTGCTGCATGATGAGGTCGACTTTCGCGGAGACGTTACTCACCTCGACCAACCTGACCCTTTCTTTAGGAGAGCTAGTCGGGACCAGCTCCTCGAGTTCGAGGGTGGCTATCATCTTCTGGGTTTCCATAGCAGCACCTGGGAACAAGCGGACTAAACGTTCGACATAGTCTTCAACCTGGGACCAGGGGTTAGCTACTATCTGACTCTCGCCACTTAAATCACTTACTCGTTCGGTCAAGGTAGCTAAGACTTGTTTGTCATGCACGACCCAGCGTAACTTCTTCAAAGCTTCCGTGCCTTTCTGACGCTGTTCTACTATGGCTTGGTACATAGAAACAAGGATGTCCCGATTTTCGCAGCGACGTTCTGTTGGCTTGAGTCTTTTGGAGACAGGTTGCTCAGTGCTCTCCTCGGCTTCCTCGAAAGCAGTGACTATTGCCGCCAACAAGTCTCTCGCCGCTTGCGCTTCTCTTGGGTCGGCTGTTGGCAGCCTTACATCGTTGATGTTTTCTCCATCTACAAGCTTGACGCTCTTGCGCCATCTTTCGTACGCGACAGCGGCCACGTTGAGTTTGAGACAATAGTGTTTGCGGTCCCTGCCATAGTCTTTCCAAGTAGCAACTTTTCGGAAGAACTCTTCTACCTAGGTGTCTGTGAGATGTGCGCTGTAGCTGCAGAAGTCCCATCGGACATACCGAACTCTCTAGCGCGGCTAGACCTACTGCACCGATCACGATGCCAGCAATTTCTGCCATCAAATCCACACGTGTATTTCGAGGACTTGCAGTGACTTTAAGGTGTGAGGTGTAAGGTGTGAGAAAAGCTTTCCAATGCGATTGAAAGAACGTAGGTGTAATAACCATGTGTAGCGAAGAAACAGGTAAGCCGCAAAAACCAAGACCAAAAGAACTAGGCAGCTGGGTTCTGTCCAGTCGTCCAAGCGCGACCGCAGATGCCAGCAGGCCATGCATGTATTGCTGTGACATGGCCTCGGACAGTGACATGCCGTAGCGTTGAATATGTTAGGCGAGGTCGGGTTGGCTTTGAGGCTTCAGAGCTTTCTGCATGCTGCGGTCTAGGCTGGCTCGCACATGCCGCATCAGGCGTGGGAATCACGACATTCCTTAGTGCGTGTGAATCGCTTGACTCTGCATCTCTCAGGCTGGAAGGCAGTGTTCTGTACCAAGAGACTACCAAGACCACCCAGGGTAAGCTGCCCCTGTATGCTGAGCGCGGTGATCGACTTCGTAGCGGTAGACCGGGCTTACGCGATTGTCAGTTTACAACGCCACTCTCACGCTAGCACTCCCATTGCCAACTCTGCGTCGCTCGGATAAATGTGCTGGCTACCGCTGATCTGACCATTAGGGGAGGGTAATGCTGAGATTATGACACGCCCGCTGGGCGGTTAGGTGAAGATATTGTTTTCCTCGTTAGATATTCTAGATACTAGTAAACTTGTTTAGCTATAGTCTCAGAATGATCCACTTTTTTCGGGTAGTTCGACGTGGGGAAGGACAAACTGGCTTTGGTGATCTATCTAATCAAGCGTTGCTCGTTAACATCGTTATCTATTCGACTCTTTACGTTCTATCTTTCTACCATCCGTCTTAGCGTTTGCGACTACTTCTTATAAACATAAAAGATCTCATAGCAGACCTGATAGAAGACAACAGAAGACCCTGCCAACTCGGTAAACAACTAGTAACAACAAAACATAATGTTGTACGCACCGGTTATCAGTATTGCACTCCTGTTTACTACCATTCAGACTAGATTAGATCCTGTGAGCACTAATCAAAGATCAGACGATAGTCGCACTAGAAAGTCTGGGTCACAGGGGCAATAACCCGCTTATGCATGTCAGCGTCGCGAATGTCAAGGCGAAGCGCCGAAAATAAAATGAGTGACTATGGCTCTGCTATCCTAAGTGGAGCGAATCTGCGCGCACACATCCACTCGCCGGCCTTCCTCTCACATTTCGTTAGCTTTACAGTAAAATCCTTTTTGTTCGCGAACATGGCCAGGTCCACTCTAACTTGAAATGAAGCTCGTATGCATATCGCTTAAGAAGGCCAAAGATCATTCTGAGCTACTACCCTTGTACCGGTGAGGTTCGGAAGGGCCTTCCGATACGTGCCAGCAAGCCAAGCACAGTTGAGGCGCGGCACGACCTCAGCCCTCTTTGTGATGACTATATTGCAGACGCCCATCCGACGCGCATTAACATTACCATTTGCGGACTCGCCCGTGACATCACAGCCTCCCGTGGAATGAGCCACGGAGAGAACTGCCTACGGTAACTGTCTGCATGGAGTAGCACACGGGCCGGTAAGCGAAGCCTTTCAACACGTATATGTACCGGTACCGTGCGCTTTCGGCGTGCACCGCCATATCGAGCTTTCAGCTTCTCCACTACATTCACGATCGGTATGCCATCTTCCTTCAGCCGCGACGACCGCCTACTCCACCGACGAGTCTACGAAGCTTTTGGGAAATATGAGGACCAAAGTAGCATCGCCTCCATTCGGGATGAAGCCGTCTCAAGACATGATAAAGCTTCGACTTTCGTCGTCGCATTCTCTACAATCCTCCAGAAACGGAACGTATCCCGGAGCGCTCCGCAGTGGCGTAAATTCAACGAATGTCTCAAGGAGCAAACTCTCGCGAAAGAGCAAAAGAAGTGGAACGCTGGCTTGGAACGTCTGGCCTTCATTTCGATGCAATGGTCGCCCGAGGTTGTCTCTGATTACGGCTGGACGGCAAAAAAAATGATCGATCACAGGGACCAGACGATCATGCTTTACAAATGCGCAGAAAAGTACCCTTGCTTCGAGAAAGATTTTCTTCCGCGACTCAACCTTGTGTGGTGGCTTCAATACACCGCTGATATACCCGACTCGATGACCATGAAGGACAATTCCTTCAGGAACAAAGATCTTCAGCATCTACTGGACCTAGAGAAATCTGGCACTATCACTATATGCGGAGTCAAGATTCAACATGATTCGACGGCCAGCAAATTTGGACAACAAATACGTACATGGACCGAAAGCAAGGATGGATGTGTAAACGTACAGGGGAGAACGATCGATTTGCACGCTGCTCGATCCAGGCACTGGACCATGTATGCACTCTGCACCGATAAATATGGGCTACTGAAGCGAAGGGAGCATTCGCAATGGACAGACACGCCGGTACCGGCTGCAGTGGCCCAAGAGCTGCATAGCTACCCTTTCGGCGGCCGAAGCATCGAGCCTGAAATCATCATGAACGATCACACAAACGTTGAGGAGATCGCCACCGAAGAAGTGAGAGGAGGCCTAGGTCCAGCTCCCAATCCAGGCGTTCGCACCTTGATCGCTGGAGCTGTTTCGCAGCCAGCAATTAGCAGTGAGCCGACCGGGATACCTTCCGACTCGGTAAATTGCTCTCCTTCGGATATGGATCTACGAGAGACTCCAAAAGTGTCAGGGAACCGCATGGCGAGGCTCAAAGGAGAAACCTCCTGCTACAGCCACTATAACCTTCGTCCCGAGGATTGCCTTTGTGGTATCTGTGAAGATCTCCGACCGTTCCTGGATAAGATGCGTTCAGACTACCTGCGGTCTGGCCCCTCTCATCTTGGTCGACTTCGCAAAGAATGGCTAAGTCATGCGAGATGGGCATCAACGAGCGACACCCGGAGTAGCTCAAGAAACTGCTCACCAGACTTCGATATCTGGTCTCTCGACGAAAGCTCATTAGAAGAGCTTGCAAATGACGGCAGTGTGCTTGACAAACCGGTTGTCGTCACGGAAGCGGCACAGCACTCTACAGCGCACAGTATGGATAGCATTCAAGCGGTGATACGCGACAACCATTGCGAAAGTGAAGCGGATCGCTTCCTGTCACTCCTTTCCAGCAACGAGCAGTCTATCGCCAACTCTTTTCTGCCCGGCGCATTCCAAGTGCATGATCCCAAGTTCATGAGATTTGGTCGCTTCACGGTCCTCCAGCGTGCTTCCATGAGAGCTTTTAACAGTCTTCTGGCAAGTAGCAGCAACGGCGATCATAGCTGTATGAATCCCTTACATAGCTCGTTGTTGACCAGTGGCTTATCTTCCGTTTGTGTCGAGACAACTGGTGCAGCTAGTGGACCTCACATGAGTGCACTAGGCGGCAGCTGGTTTCGAAGTTTGGTCGGGAAAAGGCTATGCGCTTTCGCTCGAACATCGGACCTAACTCCTCCGATGCAAGGTGATCGCAGTAGCACTTCTGGTCAAGATTGGATACCGAGTCCGACTGGCAAAGTTCGGCTGATTCTGCTCGAGCCCAATCAAGTGCTGATTATGCCGCCTGGAACCGCATTCCTACACTTCGCCGTGAATCCCTCTGCAACCCTTGAGGGTCACTTCTGGGACAGCAAAGACGTCGATCGCTATATGAAAGCCACTGAAATGGCTAGACAGCATCCTTCATACGCCGGCGACATCCCACCATGCGTGCCTCAGCGCGCCTTGAACGGGTATCAAAGCATAGCACGTGGGGCAAGATTCAAAGGCGTTTGTCGTCAGCGATCGATTCACCAAATTGACGAACAGCTTCCGAAAACATGGCTCTCGTGTTTGCCTCCCGAGGAGTCGAGGGTAGAGGATGCGGTCGGTGGAGTGTCGCTCGAGTTGCGCAGCTCTAACCCGAGTTTTGCAGTCCGGACCGAGTCAGACACCAACCAAGACACCGGTGAAAGCGGAGCGAATCGGGCTAAGCGCGTACGTATCCATTGATAAGCACGCGCCCTTCGTGACCATGTGGTGGTGGATGACACAGCTCGGGGAATATGGTATGCGCCAATCGAACCCAGAACTGACAGGCCACTCATCTTCCAAGCATTGAAGTGACGTGTGTTGGTGCAGTACGTGGCGAAGCTGTAACGGTGATAGAAGTATTCCCCACTACGTGCACAGTCACTTTGTGCAGCAGCTTCACCAGAAAGTGACTTATGAACCATCCACCATATCTCGCTCAAATTACGGTTTGTTCGGCTGACCAGTAATGCGTTTAAAAGCCTTTAAGCACATCTATCATCACAATGAGCATCAGTTCTGTCATCGAGTACGTTCTTGTGATGGCCATTTGGACCCCGCAATCCTACAACTATTGCCAGGTCTCGGCGCTATTTTTGGTGAGGAATTCGTCCCATCTCCTTAACCAACACTCTATTATCTCACCATACGATACTAGCCTCTCCTATATTCTGGTGATAACTCTAAGGTACGGTGATTCTTATACATTTACGACCATTTAGTTTAATCGTGTTACCGCCGAGCAATAAGTTGTTCAAAAACTCGACTTTTTAGTGTAAAAAATGCTGATTTACGTTGCGCGACTTTACTTAGCAGCTAGCATGAATATAGACTGGATATTTGCTGTGATGGTATAGTTACCCGAAGGCTGCTCGATGCGTATCAACCAATCGAAAAAGCCTTATTTTAAACAAAATATTGCCAATAATCTATAAGTCACTTTTTGGTGTAGCTGCTACAAAAAGTGACTGTGCACGTAGTGGGTTTGTGCACGGAGTGGGAAAGACTTCTAGCTGGCAAATTAGCTTGAACTATAACGCAAATCACTCGGCTTTGATCTTGGAGTGTCCTCGGACCTCACTCTTCAGAAGAACAACAAAGCAGGTGCGGCTGACACGTACAAGTTCGGATGATGCCATATGATTGGGTAATAATACGCGGACGTGATCGCCTCGCTCCGCTTCTCTACAACCGAGGGCTGGGCGCACCGTGGGACCGGTGTGCTGGAAAAGTCACATCTAAGCAACCGTGGACGCCTACCCGGATGATACAAACACATGTCCTTAGCCTCCAGAAAGACAGAACAATGGAAGGCGGTCCAAGTGATACACCACATGCGCAAGCGATCTACACAGGCAACACCGCTGGAGGCTGCTCAAGAAACCACTACGGCAACGTCATAAACAACTACGTACCATGTCATCGATCTACCAGTTCGGTGGATCTGGATGTTAGAGTCGACTCTGATACGCCGAATGAGCAGGGTCAAACATACTTGGGTGCTGCAATCGTGCGTTGTGACCATGGCGCGGTGACGCTGCTACTGGAGCAAGGTGCGGATGCGAACCGCAAAGGCATGCAGGAGAAGACTTGCCTCCGTCTGGCTATAGAGATAGGGCATACAAGAATAGTCCGGACTCTCATCAACGCCGGCGCTCTAGTCGAAACGACTTCAGGTGATGTACAGGCGGCAGTCAGCCTTGGTAACATTGAGATCGTCCGGGCCTTGCTGGAGCATTCGACGTATGCGGAGAAATGGCATCCAGATTGCGAAGGTGCTCTCCTAGACGCATGCAGGTGTGGGCGAATTGACATTGCCCTACTGTTTCTTGCGAAAGCAGATTGTTCCGAAGCTTCCTGGCACAACGACGACTCAGCGCGCTTGGGTACCGAGACCGACTTCGACGGTATTCGAGCGGAAGCGCTTCGGATAGCTTCTGGCGAGGGCCATGACCGACTCGCACAAGACATGCTCAGTCGAGGAACTAGGGTCGATGCGTGCAGAGAAAAGAAACGAACAGCGCTACAAGAAGCTTCTGCTAAAGGACACCTCAAAACCGTACAAGTCTTGTTGGATAACGGCGCCGACGTCCATGTGAGGACTGGCCAATATGGTGAGGACGCGCTCCAATTGGCGTCTTCCGAAGGTCGAGCAGAAGTTGTAGCTGAGCTCGTCAAACGTGGAGCGAACGTCAACGCTAAAGGAGGATCTTACGGAAATGCGCTTCAAGCAGCGTCTTCGAATGGTCATAACAGGATCGTACAAATCCTCATCGGAGGCCACGCCAATGTAAATGCTCGAGGCGGGTCCCAAGCAGACGCATTACAAGCGGCTTCAAGCAAAGGTCATCATGAGGTTGTGTCCACGCTCATAAGCCATCGCGCCAGAGTCAACGCCCAGGGTGGACACTATGGCAACGCACTCCAAATAGCCTCAGTTGATGGCCATACTGAAGTTGTGAATGAGCTCTTAGCTAGAGGAGCCAACGTCAATGCTAGAGGCGGACACTACGGCACCGCACTGCAGGCCGCGGCCGCACATGGACACCATCAGACCGTGAAAACTCTCATGGAATGGGGCGCCGATGTCAACATCCAGGGCGGAGATCATGGAGACGCGTTAACAGCTGCGTACGAATCAGGCTGCGAGGAAACTATACTTCTGCTCGAAGGCGAGGGACCTAAAGGTATAGACAAAGCCCTTGTTCTTTTTCTACCGCTGTTCACTGCTCTACCTTGTTTTCGCTAACACAAACAGATGAGATCCCTTTCTGATCCGATAGTCTTCTTGGTCTCTGCGATATGGCCAAGGTCGCGAAAAAACGATAATCACACTTGCTTCCGGAAATCGTATGTGGTAGAATGTCAGAGACATACATGTAATGCAGGTCACAACTATGACCCAGACCGTCCAGAACTTGGATCAACTTCCAAAATAGGAAGACAATAGAAATAATACATTTCCTTTGGGTTCGATAGAACAACGATTACCAGAAAGGGTAGTCCTCTTGCCTCAAACATATGTTATATGATTCACATGTTACGTAACGGAGGGAATCGATCCTCAGATTCCGATCTCACCATGTTGGAACTCAAATTTAGAGATAAGAAATTTAGTTAAGATGAATAATGGGCATCCCGTCCGCTCTGCCATATATAAGCACTGAACCGGGCGACTAGTACTAGAGTGGGTGACCATCTGGGAATCCCGCCTGTTGTATGTTTTTTGACTTTTTGGCGTGCATCGGCTCTCTTGTATCTTGGCACAATCCAGACGATACCCGAATTGAGAAGATGTTTCACCCATTCTCCGGAAGATTTTGCTACTTGCTGTTGAGAAGTAGCAGCATTGCAACCCAAACCCAAACCTCATCAGAACACGATGTCAGGCGGCCGCCGATAGAACATATGCCAATGAGTAGAATCACCAGCCCCGACGTAGATGTAAGCGCTGAACACCAGGTGGACACTCATCCTCATCCAGCCAACATTCTCCTCTGTGCACCCATCAATCGGCTCCAAAATATCGGGTTCATAACCGCCCTCGAAGTAACTGTCCCCATAAGGCTCCCACAGCGCGTCCACAAAATTGACATGCGCGAGCTCGCCGTACTCATTTTCGCGCTCGGGACCCCTCAGCACACTCTGCAGCGCCTCCTCATCAACGTGGACGAAACAA
>Ga0265780_10005120_pt1 | contig 16693 bp, 17 predicted proteins | sample P1T30metagenome_FD_192432 | JGI IMG/M metagenome (GOLD analysis project Ga0265780, IMG submission 192432) | Plant litter microbial communities from East Loma Ridge, Irvine, California - P1 T30 | ecosystem: Environmental > Terrestrial > Plant litter > Unclassified | place: USA: California... | reverse complement strand
CATCATCATCGGTGAGATGAACATGCACACCGAGCACCAGAGAATTTGCCCTTTCACAGCAGAGCCCGACGTGGCGGGATCAGGGTTCAAAAGGGCCATCATGTAGGTAAGCCTGGTAGTCGGCTGTTTAGGTGCTACAGGACCCGTACGTCTGGCATCTGTTGCAGGGAGGATTGCGTGATTAGTTTCGTGTGAGGCGACGCTGGCATTGTATGGACGGGAATTTGCGCCGCTGTTGCTTGTGTCCTGTACGAGGCGAGACTGCTGTGCCTGTGCTGCGTGTGAGGTGGTTGCTGTTGTTGTGGGTGCTTGGAAGCGGTGCACAAGACAGATCCGTCTGCGGCCACCGTTTATGACCTGAACGGTCTGTCGTGTGCATCTGCAACCTCACGATTGGTAGACGGGCATGCTCGTTTGCCTTGTCGCGTTGTCTTACGAACAAAGATCCAACGGTGGCACAGCGCCAGTAGATGCACGCCCACATCCAGGACCCTCGTCCCCTCGTGGCATCGGGACCGAATCCTTCAGCCCCAGGCTACTGCTGTGTAACATGTGCTACCCAGCCCTTGACACGTCCATGCCTTAATCAGCGATAGTAGCACAGCGAGCGCATGCACACCATCCTGCTAGTTTCCGCCGTCAGTCATGGACTGGCGGCGCCGTTTATGTCTGCCACGCCAGCCAGCGCCTGCCACTCCCCTGGCTAGCTTGCAAGCCTGCTACCCCAGTGCCCTTTGCAACGGCGCGCCCAGAAAACAACCCAAGGGCCAGCGCTCGGAGCATCAGCGTAGTTTGATCGGACAACGGTCTGATGTGCCACTAGACGGCGATCGTGCAGATGCGCCTTTGCAAGATGCTAGCGTGTCGATGGTAATTCCTAGTCGGCTTCGCCTTGAATGTACGCATCTCGATGTGCATCGTGTGTGGAAGTCGATGCGATAATCATCGACGTCGCCTATGCCCAGCTTCTTTGTTGAGTTGCTCATCCTGGCAATTTGCTGCAGAATTTTCTTTCCTTTGGCGCGGCGGTTTGCCGGTGAGGGACCCAGAAAGAGGCGTCATCACTCATGCGCATTCGGATGACATTGCCCAACACGATCACCATCGGAATCTTTGACCCAGCGTGCCGCGGCAGGAAACAGTCCATGCGCCACCGTTCTCCAAGATAGAGCTTGCTTTTTGTGAGTGGAGAAGAGTGTGTGGGAACTTTCGCCAGCCATTCATCGAATGCATCTCTCCTGCCCCCAGCGGACCGTTCGTCAGGGCGCGAACGCTCGCATGACCAAGCAAAAGTGATCTGAGGATTGCTTCGTGCAATCGTAATCGATGACACGGAGTAACAGGCCATACGCCCCTCCCCTCTTATTCTCGGTAATATTGAACAGCGAATATGCACTCTCGCCGTCCTATCAGCGCTCACGGCGGCTGTCTCTCGTTACACAAAATCACCCACAGGCACACTTACTGCAGGCGAGACGACCACACGCATACACTTCCCATCGACACACCGAGCTTGCGCTTGTGTCGCTATCCTCGCATGCAAAAGTCGAGTGCCATATCGGTATGCAATTAATATATTTTGACTATACAACTATCATGCAGCCATAATTCCTTGTGCCATTCCCACCCACATTCCGCTCCTTCCCTATTCGATACGAAGAGTGTGCCTCAGAACTCAGTCGAACCCGGACGGTACTTTCCATTGACCCTGAATACGAGCCTGCCCTCCTCATTGTGGTATGTGTGCTATGCGTCATCACCGGCGTAATACAACCTGCCTCCAACTATGTTGCGACATGGCCATGTGCAATCGATTGGCTGCTCGCGTTCAGATTATTCTACATGACACCCCTGCCCCGGGCGAATTAGCACGCAGGTCGGAGCCAGCAGAATAAGTCGTGTACTCGAGTGAGGTGACACTTGAGAAATTCGCGGTCAGTTTTTGAGCATTTGTGGTCTGATGCCTCGATGCAATCTGAATCCGAGACGGGGGGATGCTCGGGCAGTTCAGTGGTCTTGCAGTGTGTGTGCGTACGTGGCGGCAGGCATGCGAGTGATAGAGTGAGGAGCTGATCACCGCTGCGAGGGCATGGACATGCATGTGGTGCTAGAGCCTTGGAGTGTAGAGAAGCGAGGCACGTCCTGTAAGTCCCAGCTATCTATGCTGAGCCTTGAAACACGCACAGACGCTGAGATGTCTTGAATACGTCCAAAACAATCTGGTCTGGCCATGGAGCGCCTTCGCATCAATCATGAACTGAACGAGACATACACACAGTCGGGCAAGTACGGCGACAGTGCAGTACAAGGCACGACGTGATATAGACGTACACGGCAATGTCTTGGTTGGGGAACGGTACGCTTCAGTCACAGCGTCATCTTACCGCACCCTTTGATTAGCATGGGTAGTATCATGGTGACCCAGAGTCAACTTCACATTGGTTTGTTCCACGTTGCCTGTGCGAGGACACAAAAGCAGAAACAAAGGCTCCAATGATGCCCAGCGATTTTCCCAAGGAGATCACACGATAAGCGAAACATGAGAGCAAATGAGTGATCAGATGAAGAGTAATAGGTAGATTGTTTCTTGTCTCAAACGCCTTTTTGCATGCAATCGTTCTAGCCCCCAATGTGAACAGGTCTGTCTTCGGGATTTTGGAATGCCTCTTGAAGTGATGAAAGATGAGAGGAAAACCGATGACGCAACCTGCATAACGTATGTTCGAACAGCTATCCTCACCCTCACTTTCGTGGTATCTCTTGAGACATTGTAGCAACTCCCGACATCGACCGTTAGACAATTCTCAGACCAAGTATCGGTGCTGAAGTAACCTCCGTTGTGAACACAACCAATTAGAAACATACAGCCGCCACCAAATGGAAATGCAAGCACCGCCCCATAGGAAAGATGCTGAAACTGTTGCATAGGCTCGCAACATATAGGCAAAGAACCACCGTAAGGAGAGTCGTCAAGGCTCGCTTGCTCTATGCGATGGAACAAGCGAGTGCGCTTTTGGTATACCTGAATCTTGACCATCTTAATCGTCTTCAAACAGGTCATCGAAGGGGTCGGCTTCTGGACTGGCAGGACGTTCCTAGTGGTTCTGCTGGTACATTTGCGGGTTTTGTCCGTAGGGCGACTGGGGGTAACTGCTGTTGTTACTATTTGGACTGTTGTACGCATTGCTGTTGGGGGTGGCATACTGAGCCATGCCCTCGGGGAGACCTGGACTCTGCGTGCCGTACTGAGGAGCAGTGCTGTTGCCAGAGGCTGCAGGTTGGTACCCGATGGGAGGAAGTTGGGGATGTTGAGGAGGTTGGCCAGGGACGCCGACCGCCTGTCGCATCTGTCCATAGACAGGCGCTTCAGGAGCGCCTCCTTCGTGAGCGCGCTGTTGCACGTCGGCGCGGTGTCGCTCTTCGTCGGCTTTGCGTGCAGCCTCTTCCTCCTTCTTCTTTGCTTTCCATTCCTTTCGGATTTCCTTGAACTCTGTAAGGTGAAGTTAGCATCGTATATTAGGAGTGTTAAGACGCCAAGAGAATTAGGCATGGGTCGACAGCTATTAGCTTCCGTCATGAGAAGCTACCCAGTGCAGCGGGGACACGACCATTATGGCGCTGCGCCAGCACGATCCCAAGGGCCAACCTAGCGCACTAGTTTTGCAAGGGCCACAACTACAACAGCAATTGATGTCCCATGAAATGGAAAGAACATACCTTCAGGAGTGCGCTTTGCGCCGTGCGATTGCATTGTGACGTGCGCATTCAAATGATTCAGAGTACCATATGCTTTCTCGCAACCATTCCATCCGCATTTATACATGCGTTCAATTTCTTCATAGCGCCGACGTGGTCGCTTATGTTGTTGTGCGCCAGGAATGGGTACAAATGAGTATACTGTGGATAGCGGATGTCCGCCCTAATTGTGATGGTCAGTTTAAGGGTTCGACCACGTTGTGACAAACGAGTAGCGCGACAACAGGCGCATGCGACGCGTGCCGGCTAGCTTGTTGAAATGCGAAGCTAGATTTACTTACAGTGGGTGGTCGCTGAACTGGAGAGACCATTGCAGGCGCAGGTGGCCCTGAAGTCGCAGGATGCCCGTAGTGCATACCTGGCTGAGGGTAGTGGCCTGCCCATTCAGGTCGCGAAGGGTACCCCATGGGAGTTTGGGGCTGCCCTGGGTAATGCTGCATGTCGTGGTGAGGTGTGTAAGGCGAGTACTGCTGCTGGTGGCTTGCATATGTTGGGCTCGTCTGCGCGGCGATTGATGGATCTATAGGAACATCCGAGTCAGACTTGAGTTGTTGTGGTGATTGATGGCCATTTGCTTGACCATCTGGGAGAGGCATTGACGGACTCTGTTGTTGCGCCATACCACCGGGTGCTTGCCCTTGAGCGCCGGGTTGATACGAACGTTGAATGTAATCCGGAAACGACCCTGATCGAGCCGACGAAGGATTCAGACTGTAGTCTGAATTGGGGGTGAGGTTGGAGGAGCGAGGATCTGGTCCCGGGGGAGGGTATTGCGCAGCAGATGCTTGATCTGCAGAGGTTCCCTCAGAAGCTGATTCAGGAAAGGTTGGGTAGGGCGAGCTCAAACCTGACTGCGGGTAGTCTGCTTGCCGTGCGTCCATAGACTGTGTAGATTGGCGAGGTGTCGAGGGTAGCTAGGCTCTAAGCTGAGGTTGGATGGTTGGATGCGTGCGCCCACGAGGAGGGATGGCTGCAGAGATATGTCCGTCGCAAACCGTCTTCGGATGATTTGCCGCGGTCTGTGGAAGACAGGCAGCTAGGGCGTATAAAGACGTAGCCTCAGTCGAGCCAAGAGAAGCACAGCCAGAAAACCGGAGAAGCAATGTGGTCAGGCCGTGGGTAGCGTGGAAGTTAAACGCGGATGATTTGCAGACGGTGTGGTTTCCACGACGCCCAGATGGAGGACAAGCAGTTCGGCAAATATGCACCGTCGAAAAGATAACGCACGGAAGGCGCAAGCTCGAGGACACCGGGGCAGGGGAGCAGGTTAGCGGGCAGAGATCTCTCGAATCGCGGAGCAGTTGGCGCGGTGCAGAGTGAAGTGCAACGCAAAGGTTACACAATCGGTGCTAGTGGTTGACGAGCTTGCGCTGCGGGTCTGCTGGGGCGAGAGTGAATTTGGAACACAGCTAGTGACAGCGCGACCTAAAGGCCTTTTAGACTGGGTGGCGCGCGACGTGGATTGGCCACCAATGGATCGGCCTGGAGGGACTGACGGCTTACCCAGCAGGCCTTAGCACACCAGATGAGGTAACGGACGGCCGTAGCGGCGAATACAGGGGGCCCGGTCTAGTCGGTAAAGCCGAGCCGTGACAATGGGAATGGTTACTGTTCTGGGTTGAGTGGCTAGGACAAGGTTGGGATGGCGCTCGCAGCAGAGTGTGGGACGCTGGGCGCTCGAGGGTGGGCAGGAGGGGCGTGCGGGTCCGTGTAGAAGTGGCGCTAGTGACGAAGAAACCGGGTTGGGGTGAGCTTGTTCGCCGAGGGTGAAAGGGTGCGTAGGCGGCCACAGAAAGGGCTGCGGTGGATGCGCGTCGCTGACTGGCTCCGCAGCCACTGATGGGGCAAGAAACACAGTCGGCCCGTTGGGAAATCGATGACTGAAGGTTTCGCTCAGACTCTGGTTCTCGCAGCACTCTCGATTCCCAGAAAGCTCAACTAGGCCGAGCGAGCCGAGCGATCACCTCCTGGCCGGACAGCGGGCTTCCGTGCAAGTCTACAGTCGCGAGGCAGCGCAGTCCCGGCACGAGAGCAGAGGTTGCTGTCGGAAGCGCGCGCACCTGCTCCAGGGAAGTGGACCGTCAAGGGTGGGCGATCTGGTGCCGTCTCTTACGGGCCCAAGTGACTCGCGGCGTGGCAGGACAGGCAGGACAGCTGGTGCGTATGGGCAGCGCTGTGGGGTGCCTTAGTGACGAACGCGCCGGGAGAGCGGCGATCGTCTTGCTGGTGGCAGTTGCACGTGTAGCAGCGCTGAGGCGTGCGACTTGGTGTGCCTGGGGTCGCGAGCTATCGCCGGTGACGGCAGCGTTAGAGCCAGGTACCGGTCGCGCTGGTGATGATGGATGAGCTGGGTGAGATTCGCGATGTAGGCTAGAGTGAGGGCTAACGCAGAAGCTGGTTAGACACCAGAGTGGCAGCCACTAGTGAGAAAAATAGTCCGACAGACGGGCACGGGCCCTTTCGCGCTGACTAACCTGACGTACTGACCGCCCTTTGCACCCGTTTGCACGCTGCAGGCCTCAGCAGCCCCGGCAGGCAGCCTCGGCTTCTGCCCATGTCGTCGCCGCCGCGCGCGTCCTCGTGGTGCTGTCGCGAGACGTGCAAAGAAGAGGCGGCCATGTCTTGAGGCTGAAAGCTAGCTCGCCGCGCTAATGGCGGCATGGTACAGTCGCGCAAGGCCTAGTACCCAAACCACGTTAGGGGAGCCTCGAGCTATACACGACACTTCACATAACACCTGCGCAGCTGCTCACTCCAGCATCGCCGCCGCCGCCCAAAAGTTCTGCCCACGACACCCTCACCACACGGCCGGGCAATTGCGGGCCTCGGCAAGAGCGGCCTGCAAAACGTCTGTCTGCATGCGAATATTGGACACGGCACAGACCTCGAGGAGCGGCAATAATGCCCAATGCGTCAACGAGAGCGAACCCCCAACCGACGTCTCCAGTGCGGTGTGTGAGGGTGAAAAGCAACTTGCCACGATTACCCGCCGCCGACTCTTCGGTCCGTGGCCGTCATCGCCGTCGCTCGTATGGCCTGCTGCGAAAATGAGAGCTCTGCCATGCCTCTCGCAATCTTGACGAGCATCGCATCGCGGGTCCAGCAATACACGCAGCCAATCCCTGACTTCCGTCCATCCCGCCTTTTCGCTGACGGCGAGCTGACTTGTCCGTCACGGATAGTCGTCATCAACTGACACGATTGCCCACACCAGCGGTATCAGCCCGAGAGTTTATCCTCGCGCCGCGGCTGCCATGATAGGCACGACGCTGCAGCTGTTTGAAATGCCCCCCCTCTGCTCTCGCTCTTATTTCCGCTTTCGCAGCATCAAATCTCAGCACATCAGTGCATCTGAGAGCGTGACTTTTTCCATGATGATGTTTGACCCTTGCACGTCCGTCAGCAGACCCAAGATTGCTGCGTCTACCCACGTTATCGGGCGTATATTCCGACCTTATTATTTTCTTGCGTCTGCTTGGCCTCGAGCGCACGAAAACGTCGGCTAGCACTGTATCTCGCTGCTGTCAGCTTGCGAAAAGTGGGCCCTGGCTCTTCGTGTATCTTTGCTTCTGCACGCTGCAGTGTGCGAGTCTCGGCAGCCGTGCAGCACTGTCGACTGCCGCCGTCCTCGTCATGTCCATCACATCGCATTGCATCAGCGACGTGGCCGACCGCATCTCCACTACTCATCAAAAACAGTCGTGCGCCCTGTGAACAACAATGAACATCTCCAAGACATGTCCTATTCAATCTTGAACGGTGTATGCCTGATCCGGTTGTCCGCATCCGATGAGCCCTGGCCCCAGCCACTTCTCGCATGCCCAAGGCCCTCCTGCAATCGCCCGCTCCGTGTGCTCGTCATCGATGTTTTCAACATGATAGTTGTGGAAATGGCGGTTACAATGCGAATTGTTTCGTGCCCCCAATAGGATATGAGCTTCTCGTCCACATTTGACGTGATTGGACATGCACAACCAAGAGTGATCGGACCCAGGATCATACGAGCAGAAGCCGCTAACTATCGCACACACGCCGTCGAACGGGAGCGGGAGGTAATCTCGATCACAGCGCGAACACCACGCCGCGAGTAGACTATGTCAACTTCAGACTCTTGGTGCTTCTACCTCCTTACACAATGTTCTAGCGTGATAACTGCAGCATTAAGGCGTTTCCCAAGTCCATCCCAGCACCACCGTCGATGTGCACCAGCCGATGCCCTTGAAACAGAACCAGGATTCGCCGTGTCAAAAGATGACGGTGAGGACACTACATGCCGCGCAGTACTCAGCCGCTTGCAAGTGTGATAGAGGACGTATTCTTAGCGACGGCTAATGTCTGGCACTCCTCGTATCCAGGAACGCTCTCATCTGCTGGTGGAAGTTGGGCGAGCGGGTGACACTACAAGGGCGCCCCTGCCCACAACACGAAGTGGGTCTGTGGCTGTTCCACGTCTTCGGTTGAATAGATCCGCCGCACTGCTCTCACGTGGCTGGAACAGTACGGAGATGTTCAAGCCAGGTGAGCGATATTTTTTCAGTCATGGCGGAGGAGGTTGGCGAAAGCACGGAGTCCACCCAAACCACAGGTCACAGTATGCGGGTACCATACCGGCCGACTTCAAGGTCGGCCAGGAATCTTGGTAACTGTCAAACCAATGTCACTGCTGCATCTTGATGCACACACATACACACACACACACACACACGCATCAGCTGCCCGTGTCCGAAAATCTTCGCATCTCTCGTTAACTGACACGCGGCATTGCGCGCAGCCCAGCGGGATACCTTCCGTCCATAAATTGAGGTAGCGGAGGCGACTTCCACATGCCACCTGCAGCGCTGTAGTCATGGGCCTGGATGCATGATACCCTTGTTACAGAAACCTTGGACCTCTGCAATTCTGCACAGTCTCTCCCCACTGCAACCCACCAGCAGTCTAGGGGTCGGCTTCCATGAGCTTGCACTAGCCTGATCATCAGGTGATTCTCAGTCTCGCCAGGTGCTAAGGTACTATGGCGAAGTAGACGTGCGTGGCCATGGTGGTGGTGAAATGCACACATGCACGTCAATAGCTAGGCGTGTGTATGATGCTGTGTGCGACGTCGGTGCGAACTCCGGATCACGCTGCTCCCGGGGTCGCACAACGCCCTATAGCGCCTTCCTTCTTCAGTAACCCGCGCTTTTGCAACTTCCTCTCATCACAACTGTAAACATGTCCCCTAATCTCCCCGATTCGCCTTGGCCTGCTCTGGACCACGTCCACTGTACTTCGCGATGCTCCCTCGTCTGCAACATCGAAACCTTGGTCATGACATAGTTCTGCATTTCCCAACCCACTTTTGTTTGGAAGGCCCATACTAAACCATTGGCCGTATTACCCGACACACCATCTACGGCATTGACAACGGCCATGCGCATGCCAGCACTCCGGTTTCTGCGGAATCATGGCCCACCCCGTTTGGTAATGTAGCTGCACCCGAATCACGATCTTCCTTGACAAATAATGCTTCTTCAACAACCCTACTTAGGTGCCCGCGGGAGCTGCGCCCAGAGCCACCGAAGAATGGCCGACGTTGGAGCCCGCAGATCGTCTCTGCCTCCTTGTCTCGATGCGACATGGCGTGAGCTTGGCCTGCACGCTCTGCCTCATCCCAGTCGTCACCTGCATTTGCTCCAGGTCTCTCTTGCTCGTCTGTTCTTTCCCTACCTCCTCCGCCCATGACTACGATGCGTTAGCGGATCTGAGCGCTGCTTCGAACGGACATCTTCACTGCTCGACTGTTCCGACTTTCTCCACATTCCGCTCTCTGCAAATCTTCCCGACCTCGAGTCAAGAAAGGCATCCGACACACTTTGTGGGAGCACTGTATCCGATGGCCAGGCCACAGGGTCGGTCCTTTCCAACCCATGAAAACGCAGTCATGAGATGCATGTCTGTCGGCATCTACCCGCTACAAGTTGGCGCGAAGGTTTCTGACGACTGTCCCCAGCCCCCCGTACTTGGAACACGTCGAGTCCCCGTCGAAAATCGATAAAGCTTGTTGTGTGTTAGTTTACAAATGTGCACGATGAAACGGAGTCTAAAGCTGGGCCGCCAATTCGCCGGGCAATAGCGCGATCTAGTTCCAAGATGCGATTTTCTGGTTCAGCACAAGGCTCATGCGTTCCAGTACGTAGCTAGTGGCCGGCGACCTGTCACCCACTGCCCGAACTACAGTTCGTGCAAATGCCTCTTGCATGAAAGAACACGAAAGCGAGCTGCGTCATGGGGCTTTGGCTTTGTTGAGCCACATCTTCCCTGCTGTTGGTGTTGCCATCGTAGCAGCAACCGTCTCTTGCGGCGCTTGAGTCTTGGTCTCGGTGGCAGGGATGCCCAACCTTTACTCCCTATGGCCTTGCTGATCTTCATGGGCCTCGATTGTGCGGAGTTCAAACGAAAAGATCAGCCATAAGACACATTCCAGATCTAGTGAACCTCGGGACAGTCCTACCTTGCGGTAATTATTGCAGGGCACATCCACAGCAATCTCGAACAATCCAACGAAACCCTCAATGGACATCGCCGTGCTCGCCTCGGGACGGTCATCTGCAGTCGGGCTACCTTCCGTGGGTAGCTGTTTCCGCGGAAAACCTGGAAGTCTTGTCACCAATACGACGATGATGATGATGTCCATACCCGGCTGCACCGGGAGACACCTGCTGGGCGAAGGCGTGTTAGTCAGATTGCTTTCTTGGCGTTGTAACATCTGGTGCGTGACGCCCCAGTGTCAGACAGCGAGTAATTTACTGCACTCTGACGTTGCAATCGATCCCGCTACTGCACGACACCGAACTTAGACCGCGACTCACAGTCAGATGTGGGGTATGGGCAACCGCTTCTCAAGATTTGCTTTCGCTTCCATGGATCATATCGATCACCTAGAAAGACGTCTACACTTGTAGTCCGTCCGTCGCGTTCCTCCCGCATGAGCGGATCATCCGCTCCTTGAAAATGATCGCGTCTTGCGCCATCGCAGCGATCACTGTCCGGTCAGCGGCTGCTCCCTGCCATCATCTTCATGCGCAATCTGCCTCGCCGCGATCTTGGCTTTTACTCTGTCTTGGCTCTATTCTTTACAACGTCTATCACTAGGGGCATCATAAGGTAAGGTGCTATAGACCAGTTCATACACGCGCTTTACATAGCGAGGTCGAAACCACACAAAAGTCCTGATTATTCTTTCCTCTCTTAGCCCAAGGTACAACTTTGAATAGATGTATCGTCATATCATGTATCGACACGGTTGCCTAGATAGTGCGGATCCAGTCTTTAGGTGGTCGTCATTCGGGACGCCCGGGAAGGCGTCTATCCTACAGCGAGGAAGCACCGAGCGTTCCATCTTCCTTTCATCCACCTCAGCGTTTCCATATTAGCTCTATATTATCTCTCGATAGTACTACCGTGGTCTCTCTTACCGAGCGACTAGTTCGGTCGATATGATTGTTGGGCAGCTCGAACCGACAGTTATGATCATGTACGTACACGCGTACTCATCATTATTTGTCCCACCGTGTTCACTCTTCCCAGAAACTTTCGTCATGTATACGTTTCAATATCTCACAACTATACTTACTGTACGATCGATTGTTTTTACTGGATAGTGCGTGCGGCTCGGATCAAAGATCGCATGCGTCGCTTGAAGACCCAGGAATTTCCATCATCAACGCCTTCCTACGGGCATTTCAAGGGTTTAAGTCTGCCCACGGGTATCCAAAATCTTGTACTTCCAGAAATTTGGTATAATCGTCAGCGTGATTGAGTGAGCGGTTCTGCCTTAGACCCTGCATACATATGAGTTTATGATGCAGACAGTGGCACCTCCCAGCCTCCTCAAGCTTCATGGTCTGTCGAGGCTATCTTTCCCATTCGCAATATTCATTCCGGTCTTCAGGAGCGCTCAAGTAAGAGATTTTGTTCTAGCCTCCACTCTCTGACCACAAGGTAGTGTGTTGGGTGAGGATGTTCTGGTACGTCAGTCATGTTTTCTCGCTACCACTTTATTGTGTCTTGCTCATCAAACGACCAGAAGTCCTTACTTCTACATCCTGAAGCGCGACACATGAGTCCAGAAACTTCTTTGTAGCTCCACAATAAAGTGATACGTACCAGACACCGACAAATAATCAGTAGAGGTATCAGGCAGTCGCAGTGGGGCTAGGGCCACGTTGAGGCTGTGCATCGCTGTTCACGACCCAGTATCCGAAGGTAACCCCGAGCCGAAGATAATAACCTGTGTCCCAGGGGAATAGTGAGGAGTGCGCATGGATTTCACCATGAACCTCATTCCCGCAGCAACTGCCGCGTAATGAACCGTGGACGCAATTCCAAATCTTTTCGAGCGCAGTCGAAGGGTTCACGGTGATGGCTTAAAGAGGGCAACGGGTCTGCTCACATTTCGGATAGACACTGCTCATCGGCATGAAGAGCCGGTGAGAATGCAGTACCCAGGCGAAAGATCGCACTGTGGAAAAGGACATATATAACATGATTAACGCCTTAAGAATACTGCGAGCAAACATTATTTTGATAGAACCTGAAGTAGTTGACGATGCGAATATTTGATTTCATACCGTATATACAATCAAGCCTCTATATAATGTCAAAGTGACAGACATATATCGCCTCTCTAGATGAAGAATTCATGTTCTTTCTTCGTGAAGGATGATGCAGACTCAGATGCGGCTGCATACATACCCATGTTCTTGATTGCTCTCAAGCATATGTATGCCTTTAAGGCACAAGCTTCTGTGTATCAGCACAAGAGCAACATCTATAAGCTCTTGTTTACAATGACAGATGACGATGTCTCCAGTATATATCTGATCTACTGCACTACTTTAGTCTGCATCAGACCACACGACAAAGTCTTACAAACAAACATGACCGTATGCTCCACTGTCTTGATGTAACAGCTACTTGAATCCATGTACTTTAATAGCACTACATTGACATAGTCCCCTCCAACACCAGCCTGCAATGAGCTTGGATGGCAAAGACGAACGCATAGAATGGCGCGAAGGCAGACAGCCCCGAGTTGCGCTATTCACCCGTCTGTGTAGCTAACATATCTAGTCGGAATACATAGTCGTTCTCTATGTGCATGTTGCGATCTTAACAATCGTGCACTATCTATTTCCCTTTCTTCTGATAACATGTAGTCCTTGTCTTCCTCTAGAAGAACTTAAATTCGCTGCTGTTATATAATTATACCTTAACTCCTCTCTTACGAGATCGACATGAGACTCCTGATGGATCGGCCTGTACTGACCTCTTCGCAGAGGTTCCACCAGACATTGGATGTGACCGACGGTCCTGCGTCCAGATCACATGTGGCCACTTTGACGAACAGGATGTTGCAGCCACCATCATGCTGATGAAGATAAAGAGCCTCGATTAGGCGGCGGACTTATTCATAGGTTGTTGGTAATGTTGAGCGTTTGCGCGTCGATAGAGAGAGGGCTAAGCGACGTGTCGAGTCGTCTGGCCATAACAGCTCATCAGTCAACTACAGGACTACATTATGGATCCAGCACAAGGCAAGGCAAGACAGTCAGATCAAGCGGATATCATAGTAAGATACGCAGTACGTGTATTCTATATCGCTATTATAGTTACAGAAACTTTTTCTGGACATAAACGCCACCAGCGCCATCATGCAAGGGATTGCTGAATAGGCGCAACCTCGATAGAGGAAAACAAAACAATGCCAGTCTAATGTAGAAGAACCATGCTACCATACTGAAATCGTGTCCATGCATGAAGATCAAAGCTCTGTCCATGGGGTATCAGGGTACGACAGAACCCGAGCAGGTACAGCGGCTTTCCGTCGCACGAGGAAATGGGATGAAAGATGAAGCAAGTCCGAAACGATTGCCTCCAACGCCGAGAGCAGGTTGGAGAAAGGGTGCTCATCGTTCTGACAATGTGAATAAGCAAGTGCGATGGATAAAGTGATCACCAGCGGCTGTTGCGGATGGGATCGCTGTTACCTCCGGTCCAGCCTGAGATGGGCGTTAGATCTCGCTCGGTGTCGAAGGGACTTCTACCACCTACCACCACGGCCTCCGCCACGGCCTCCACCACGGCCGCGGCCACCTCCCCAGCGACCACCACCACCACCGCCGCCACCGTAGCGGGCCATCTCGTGCAGACGAGGATCAATCTGCTGCTTGGACTCTGTGAGAATCTGGACGAGATCACGAGCTTGCTTGGAGTCTGATGAAGCTGTTAGTGAATGGTTTGCAGAGTAGGGTCGAAGATACATACTGTCTGTGGTGAAGAGGGTGATGGCAGTACCGTTAGCGCCAGCACGACCAGTACGACCAATACGGTGGACATAGTCCTCCGAGTTGTTCGGGTAGTCATAGTTGAACACGTGAGTAATGTTGCGGACATCTTGAAGAGCAAAGGTTAGTGACTGATGAAAGGAACGAGCAAACGACGATCATGATTGGATCGCGTGAAGCTGCAGTATGTTGCATGCAACCGTCTCTGTGCGCTACAACGAATGTCACGGCATCAAGTCCAGTGGGAAGGCTGTGGATGTCTCCTGGTCCAGAAACCCTTGGAAGAGAGTGCGACTTGTGTAAGTCAGATATCTCAAGCAGCTTGCTTCAGTAGTACCTTGGTAATACCAGAAACAGAAGATAGCGAAGACTGAAAGCTTCGCCAGCGTAACCAAGGATCCCTGGGGATCAGATTCGAGAGAGGCAAGCCCTGGACGATGTCATGGGAGCGAGTGTAACGAGCGCACAAGACGACCTAAGCAGAGCACAATGGCAGTTCACGCATAATAATAGTTGGGGAGGTGAGGAGGGGGGAGTGTTGGGGGTTTGCAATCATACCGATACCACGGGAAGCCACGTCGGTGGCAACCATGATGGGGCTCTTGCCCGTCTTGAATTCGTTCAAGACCCAATCACGCTCGTTCTGCTGCTTGTCGCCGTGAATAGCTGGAGATGAGTTAGCGGTGATCAGTTCATGACATGCGATTTAACTTACAAAGCGCCGGCCAGCCGTCCTGACGAAGGAATCGGGTGATCTCGTCAGCAACGCGCTTGGTACCTGTGAAGATGAGGATCTTGTTGTCCTTGTCGCTCATGATGGTCTCGAGGTGCTTGGCCATGCGGTCACGCTTCTCGAACTCTGTGCAGACCTCGACGATCTGTTGAATGCGGTGGTTGGCAGAGAGATCCATGGAACCAATGTTGACCTGGATCCAGTCCTTCTGGTAGTCGGCAGCAAGCTGGCGAACTTCCTTGGGCCATGTAGCGGACCACATGCAGGTTTGACGGTCAGGGCGAATCTGTCCGATGATCTTGCGGATTTGAGGCTCGAAACCCATGTCAAGCATGCGGTCGGCCTCGTCGAGAACCAGGTAGGTAACACGGCGAAGGTTGGTCTTTCCAGCCTCCAACATATCGATGAGACGTCCAGGGGTGGCAATGCACACCTCAACACCGCGCGCAAGGTCACGGATCTGGGGACCCTTTGGAACACCTCCGTAGACGCAGGTGTTTCGGATGCGCGAGGACTTTCCGAACTTGCTGATCTCTTGCTGAATCTGGACAGCAAGCTCACGAGTGGGCGCGAGAATGAGGACGATGGGGCCATCGCCGGGGGCGAGGAGAGGCTGAGCGTTGATGTGAACGATGGCAGGAAGACAGTAGGTCAACGTCTTTCCGGAACCGGTCTCGGCAACACCAACAACGTCGCGACCAGAGAGAGCCATGGGCCAACCCTGAGCCTGGATAGCTGTGGGCTTGGCGAAACCCTGGGCCTTGACCTCGTTCATCACGTATGATGGGAAGCCAGCCTCGTCGAAGGTTGTGACGGGCTTGGGAATGTTCTCGCCCTTGACGGTCATCTGGTGCTCCTTGCGGTATTCGGCAACCTCGGCTGCTGAGCGAGCAGTAACAGCGGGATCCTCCTTGTAGAAGGACTTCTCGAACTTGGGCATCGTGTCGAGATCTGGAAAGTGTTAGTGTTGCGCTGAGCCTATACGAGACAATGGAACATACCCCATGATTGCTGCTTCAGGCCCTGGCCGAGTTGCGACATGCGGTCGCCGCCGTCGCGACCACCGCCGAAGCCGCCGCCGCCACCGCCATAACCACCACCTCCTCCACCGTAGCCACCACCGCCGCCGGAGTAGCCACCACCACCGCCGCCGTAGCCGCCGCCACTAGATGAATGTTAGCAGATGTCGCTGAGATGAGATGAGTGACAGAAGGGGGCTTCTACGTTGTCGCATCGAGTAAGCGACCGCCCGCTTCGACTGTGAGACAGCCTGACAGGACGATCGAACTCAGACTGCGCGCAGAATGGAGAGAAAGAATGGTAGCAGATGGAGGGCTGTCCAAGAACCACGACTGTGATGCCGTTCCCGTGTGAAGGGGGTGTATCGTCCTACCCGTACGATGCATAATGGCTTGTCGAGTTGTTGTAAGACCCATATCCAGCGTTGCTGTTTTCGTACCCGTTCGAGTAGCCACGGTCACCACCGCGACCGCCGCCGCCGTATCCACCGCCGCCGCCGCCGTAACCGCCTCCGTAGGAAGACATGATGTGAGAGTGTGTTGTAGAGACTGGCGTCAAGGGGGAACCGATCGAGTAAGGGAGCGTGTGTCGAAGTCTGGAGACTACGAGAAGATATTAGTTGCAGTAGAGCGACTGTAAAAGTGTCGCGTGTTGTGCGATAAAAGAAGCACAAATTATAGAGTTGCGAGTTGGGGTGAGAGGAAGGCAGAGGGCAGAGCGCGACAGGAAAAGTTGCCTTGCCTCTGTTGCGCTTGCACATTTTTTGAGACGCTAGCGCCGCTAGCACCAGGGTCTCGCCCAGTTGGGTAAGGGCGGAGCTTGCCGTTATCAGCCCGGGGAAGCCACCAAGAAAACCGAA